>Ga0209628_10003321_pt1 | contig 11243 bp, 7 predicted proteins | sample TergutCu122P4_FD_187285 | JGI IMG/M metagenome (GOLD analysis project Ga0209628, IMG submission 187285) | Cubitermes ugandensis P4 segment gut microbial communities from Kakamega Forest, Kenya - Cu122 P4 (SPAdes) (version 2) | ecosystem: Host-associated > Arthropoda: Insects > Digestive system >...
ACCTAATAACTGACAGGCATAATAATAATAATAATAATAATAATAATAATAATAATAATAATAATAATAATAATAATAGACACAAAGTTTGGTATTTAAAATATCCTGACTTGCATTGCATTGTTGCACAAATATCGGGAAATGAATTTTCATGCACCAACAGGCTCAGAGCAAGTCTTTGACCTCTTTCTCTGCCATAATTCGTGCCTATGTGGTTGGCAAACATAATCATTTGATACTTGGAGCAGACGCTGTTTACAACTTTTGATCACTGCCATGCTTTGAACATCAAGTGGAACAGCTGTGAACAGGTAGCTGATTGTAACAGCTTTTATTTCTCACAGAATGAATTCCTTATGCTATATTCCACTAGCCACACTGCTATGAAAACGTTGACATAAATTCACATATCTGGTGCAGTACGTACCATGTTCTGTACTTTGAATGTTCATCTAACAATGTCACTGTTTCTGATGGACTGTATTCTTCAAACAATATTACATCTTGATGTAACTGAATATGAGGAAAAACAATACAATGTACATGTTCATATAACATCAGCCAGTGATATTGTGCCATTTTCTTGACTGCAGTATGGCCAAAACCACAAGGCAAACAATGTATCCTAATAAAAACTAAGTGCAAAACTAAATAATGTAATATTTAAGATTCAGTTCATTAAAGAACCACTGTAAAGGAGGAAAAGTGACCTCTCTGATACACGTAATTAAAAAATGACGGTCTAGCAGGTCTGGAAAGAAAGTTTTGTATCTTTAAGAAGACTAAGTAGCACTAAGGAAAATAAGAGAATGATTGTGTATGGTCAACTACAATGGACTTTAGGAGGAAGTGCTCATGGCATATTTCAAAAAACAATCCCAGCATTCAACTGGAATGACAGAGAAAGACAATAACAACTCAACCAAGAACAACTCAACCAAGACAGCCATTTCCTAAAACAAACTTCAAAATGACCTTCCAAATACATTAATTGCATTACTGCTACTCCCCACCAGCTTAGTGGAAAAGAGAAGAGAAACAAGAAACAGCAGATGTATCTGAATTACCTGGGGTCCTTTGCGTAGGTCTGTTTGGTGGGTTTCTTGTTCTCTGACAACCCATCTGTCTTCCCTTCCAGATCTGTCTGTCCATCTCTCTCCTGTTTCACATCTTTCTTTTCTTTGTCACGGTTAAGGAATGGATTCTTCCAGCTTGCACTCATCTCTGGACTAGAGTTTGATCGGCGAACAGGATTGCGCAGTTTGCCTGTAGAATCTGCTGAACAGTAAAATGTGGGGCATTGCAACTCTTTGACACCCTTATAACCATAGGTGTACTACTGCCCACTTTACAATATCTGTTTGATCAGGTTTAACCTGCATGTGTTTCTGTACACCATATATCTGTTTCAATCAATATCAAAATTCTTTTATTTGTCAAAAGAATTGGCAATTAAAATAAACAAAAATGTATAAGCAATCACAGAATAAACATTCAGGACTAAGTCATAAAGTAAAAGTACATTTGAAAAGTGCCATAATTTAAATTTCACATAGCTATGTGTTACTATATGTTTTGCAATATGCATTTGTGGTGTGGCGGAACACATTAACTTTATGAACTTCTTCCATCGTATGTACTGAAATTTAATGCACTACATTTCAGGGACAGGATGAGTCCCCATCTTTATGCTTCACAGCAAGATGAAGTTTTGAACTTTCCACTTTTTGAAACACGGGGTACATGCCAGGTCCATAAAGTTAACAAGTTCAGATGTCACACAAGATCGTCACAACCCTACAGAATAACACTACTGGCAGTTTACTTACTACCATCAATCTCTGCTTCTTGATCATCATGGGTTGTGTCTACTGCATCAATGCTTTCACGAGAACTTTGTCGTGAGGGACTTCGCTTTATGGGAGATCTTGGGATGGGCAATGGTACCGTATCAGAAATAACTGTGTGAGTACTAGGTGACATGTCGAAGTTCCCTTCAAAATGACGATCGAGAATAGCCTGCATATAAAAACAATGTACAATGTAATGATATACTGTATTTATTTCACACATTCCTCACCTGCATCTCTCAGGTTGATAAGAACTGATGTTTAGGTTCCTACAAGAATGGATCAAAAATTAAAGCAATATCAGGCAGGATCAAAAAGTATCCAGGTTGAGTGTATGTCTCTAGTGCTTTAAGTCACACTGTGATGAGACTTTCTTGAACATGTTCCTGTGTTTCCTCATTAAGTGAGACCTCTATGCAGCCACTATGTATGAAGCTATCAATGCAAAAACAGCAGTGTTTGTGCTGTGCATCACATTCACACTGTCCAACACCATGCAACAATGCATGTGATTCAAGTTTTGTACAAAACTCACAAAAACAGAAACTGAAACTTATGAAATGTTGAAAAATACCTTTTTATAGGATGCCAAGAGCCAAATGCAAGTTTTTGAGGCATTCAGCCAGCTTAAAGATGGGTTTATATCCAAAGAACATGAAAAGCATTCTAGATGTTCTTTATCAAGCAGAAATGACAAAGTGATAGCAAAAGTGTGTGATTTTGTGCGAGATCACAGACTAACCATTAAAGAAGCAGTGGAGGAACTAGGAGTTTCTTTTGGCTTATGCCACATAATTTTAAGACCTGATTTGGGCAAGAGATCTGTGTGAAGTTCATCCCACAGCTCCTGATAGCACAGCAAAAGCATTATTTGTCTGTAACCTCTGATATGCTTGCATGTGCAAATGCATACCAGAATTTATTTAAAAACACTGTAACTAGTGATAAAACACTGCCACATGGTTATGACCCAAACACTAAACAACAGTCATCACTAGGCTTATGATTAAATCCATTTCATACATAAAATAAACATTTTAAAATGTTTTCAACAACAGTACATACTTTGCAATCAGTGAGATAAAGCATGCATATTTCATCATTTATAGGATTGGTCTTAAGTTAAAATTTGCATTTCACATATGCAATATGCAAGATGCATTTAATCCTAAGCCTAGACATCATTATGGAATACACCTCCATCACCATGACACAAGAAATGGCACCCGAGTGTGATGAAGGAGATTGGTGATGTTTCCATTAAGAAGGTACTGTGCATCATGAATATGATCTGCAAAGCCAAACTGTACACCCGCATATTTATTTAGAAGAACAATGATTTCTCCATGATGTACTTTGCATAAATGACCAAAATACTGGCAGTCTGGTGAATGGCAAATTCATCATGACAATGCACCGATGCAATTGGTCCAAACTGTGCAGCAGCTTTCAGCCAAACACCACATTTAGCAGGTGTGTCAACCCCACAATCCCCAGACACAGCCCCACGTGGCAGTTTTCCTCTTCACCAAAACTAAAAACACTTGAAAAGAAGATGATTTGAAGATGTGGAAACAATCAAACTGAATGTGATGCAGTGACTTTTACACAGAACCCCTAAATAAAAGTATGAGATGTGCTTCCAGCAGTGGAAATGCCACCAGAACAAATGTATCCAAGCAGAAGGGGCCTAATGTGAGGGGAATTAGTCCACCATCAAGATTAAGTAAGTACTGAAAGTTTCACACAGTCAGTCCAGATACTTTTTGAACAGACTTCATTATGGTCTTTTACTGTGGTGCAGAAGACATCTTTGAAAATTTGTATATATTTAACATTGGCAAACATGAGTACCTTTGAAGGTAAACCATCAAGAGATGATTTATGATTATGACAGGGGGAAAAGTATATGACATATGGCTGGTCCACTACAAAGACCAAAACCAATGCCTGCCTTTGGATTCCTCTTTAAACAGTCCAGACTCTGGCTGTTTCCTCTACCAAAATTCTGTACTTATTCCTGCGCACACATCCCCTCATCCCCACACCTCCATTTATAGTCAATTTCAGAGCACTAGGATCACATACGGTACATTACAATATGAATTCATGAAAACCTTCAATAATTAATACAAATGTGAACATATATTAAGGATGAAACCAAGAATAAAGTTTTAAATTCTTTTATGTTATGGCTCAGTGTTATTAATACTCATTTCTGCATCTGATTTACTAACACTGCAACACTGTTGCCTGTACATTAAGGATCACTCATTGCTACAGCTCAATGTACTAGCACTGAGCCTTACAATAAAGACTGTACACTAAAAATGGTCATTAAAGAAAAACTACTTTGAAGTCAAAACTTTCATCCTAATTTAAAATGCAACTGTAAGAAATAATTATCTGTTTCCTTCAAACCATCGTTTAACGTACTATTTCTCTTACACCAAGTTACAATGTAAATTGTTTTGTAAGCTGGTGTAAGAGAAGTGGTGCTTTGTAACGTGGTGTAGGAGAAGTGGTGCAATAATGTTTGATGAACACAGATAATTATGGAAATAATGGCACAGTATAGATACCATAAGAGATATTCCCAGACTGATACATACATCATATTCACTTTCTGCTAGGTTCTCACTGTTAATCCTTGCATGTCCAGACACAAAATTCCCAAACTGCTGCTCCTTTCTGCTCGCAAGAGAAGGCATGAAGAGAGTTGTAATATCCGTGAGAGGGAAGTCAAGGGGTGATGTCTGGTAGTGACTATGGTTCTGGATGCGCATTACCCATGACATGTCACCTATATAACACCAATATACATGTACAGTACTGACTACCATAACTGACAGACAACTAGTGCAGTGCTTTTCAGCCTTATCTGAATATGTACCACTACCACAAACAAAACATCTGTGCATACAACCAGGTGCTGAAAATATTAACAACATACAATTTCTGCTGTCTAATAAGACTTTTTATACAGTTAACATTGTTTTCTGGCATTGAAGAAATCCCCCAACTTTCCTTTTGTTGATTTATAGTAGGAAATGGGGTGTCTTTGGAGTAAAGATGACTTCACTGAACTGTTAGAAAATATCACACCACATATGACACAGAAAGGTTGTAGTCCATCCCAACCATTGTAAAACAAAATTCCCATTCTAAGTAACCCTCATCATTTTCCTTTTGATTTATTTTACTGCTTTCTTGTTTTTTCACAGGCATTTCATCTTGTCCTGTAAAGCTGGTTAACACTTAGCTGGTACCACTGCTGTGCATTCCAGATGAATTATGACTTCTTTCTTTCTAATTAAAAACTTGTCCACTTTGAATTACACCAATTAATGAATTCAAATAATTCAGACTATACTCAAAAAACCAAAGTTGCTACACATGTATGTGCACTGGAACTGTAGCAATGTAAATGAAAAGAAAAATCCTGACATGTAATGTTAGTAATTCAAAAGAAAGTATCTTGAATCAAAATCACTCCAATGGATCATGTCAAAATGTCAGTGTAATAACAATCACACAAAGATTACAATACTAAACCTGCTACAGTGGCTTCGTGCCTGTTGGCAACTGGTATTAAAACCTCTTATGACATGGTTTCTCAAACTGTGGTATGCATACCACTACTGATATGCTAACCATTCTTCACTGCTATGCAGCCTTAATAAAAAAATAAAATAAGGATAAAAATTTCAGAAAACAAGTAAAATGTAAGCCACATACATTTCAATTTCAAATTTTTATTCACATATAAAAACATTATTGGTGGTCACTCTAAATGATAAATTTCATTTAGGCGTATGCCACTGAAAAAGTTCGAGAACTGCCATCATAGAAAAAGGTAAAAGTGACGATGAAGGTAAAGACATCCCCATCAATGCCTTGAAGGCATATAGGGGAAGTAGAGGTACAGCTCCACTCATTCTTATCCTCAGTGTTAGATGGTTAACTCAGCTTTAACCCCAGGGAAGAGCCCGTAGTACCAATTGAATAAACTGAGTGGGTTCCATAACAGGTCTGGAAATTTTCAAAAAGAGAAAAATCTCTTGCCCCTGCTGGGAATCAAAGTTACATATTACATGTTGCCTTGATTGCTACTGCCCCAGTTAGCGGAATTTTGGGTCAGAAGATTTAGGCTTGAGCATCTCACAAAATATTTACTAATTTCCTGCTTGCTGCTTCCATTTCCACACTCAAAATCCAGCAACCAAATATTGAACATGAGTCTGAAAGGGTTTCACTCTGCACTTTCCATTCAATGGTCACCTTCAATAGGGATGTGATGGCAGAGCAAGATGAATAACCAAGATATTCTAGATTCTCAGTTCCACTGGGTGACACAGAGTTTGACACTTTTAAACACGTTACAATATTTGGTTGTCAGGTGTGATTAAATGATAAACAACAATCTGTATTTCTGTTCAATAAAATAGTGTTTGGTACACAACTTGTAAATTTTTTCTTACACTACAATTACAAAAGTCTTGATATGCAATTAAGCTACTTAAAATTGAATTATGAAAAAAATGATAATTCACAAACATCTTACACAACCCTCGATGTACCACTGGTTGAAAAGCACTGCTCTTGTATGTTGAACAAATGTCCTTTAACTTAACCCTTTAAGGACTCAGATTAACCTGAATTACATTTAAAGACCTAGTTTGTACCATGCAGTAAACACACTCTGTCTCGGATATAAAAACCATCAGCTAATGCTGTATAGGGAAATAATTGCTGTTTGTTCTGAGATCCACAAAAAATGCATAAATGCACTGTGTGGGCAGAACATAGAATTGTTGAATGTTAAACTGGTGGTACCACTGGACTTTACAGGGGGTAATATAGTTTTTCCCAAACTTCTTTTGTATCTCTTTCTTTGCTTGCTGTCTTGATCTTCTATTCCTCTGTTCTGCAAATCCCTTTCTGTTGTGAAACAAATTTATTGATTCACCATAAAAGTAAAAAACATGTATTAAATGGTACACATGATGAAACGTGTTTAACTAGATAACCAACCAACCAATTAATGTTATGTTTAAACATTCAGCTCATACTGCTCAGTAAACATTCTCTGTCTCGGTTATAAAAACCAGTCAGTTAATGCTGTATAGGAAAATAATCAGTTTGTTCTGAGGTCCATACAGAATACATAAATACACTGTGTGGACAGGGCGTAGAATTTTTGGTTGTTAAACTCTGTGGTACATAAAGTGACTGCTGGCCTTTAAAGGGTTAATTTATTTAATTTGGAAGCAAATACAGGCTTCTTGTGTGTGTTTACACACCAGTCCATGTGTGCATGTGCAGTTCCTCCACATTACTTTGGATTTCACTGCAGCCAGTAATTACCTATATTTATTTGTTTGGGAAAATTTATGCATCCTGTTTTATCTTATTTTTCAAACCGTCTTTCTGTAATGGACCAGAAACTGAACTGAAATGTAAGATTGGCTTCAAGGAACCTATATAATATTTGCATTTTAGGAGTCAGTTGCTTAGCATAAAAACAAACAGACAAGGTTTCGAAGATTATGGGGAGGCTAGAAACTGCTATTCTTGACGTGCATATGTGCATGTTGGGTAAAGTGGCCGGAGCATAAATCTGACCACAAACCATTATAAAATGTGGAGATAACAAGTAGGGCCACAATTCTAAGCCTCTACATGAGTGTACAAAGCATTTAAATGGCTGCAGCACACCAATCTGGTGCGTTTGTAAGATGCCGATTTAAAAGGATTCGGTGTGTTCGCTGGATAAAGGTTAAATATTTAAAACAAATTCTTCTCACCTGTTGGTCTTCGAACACAAATCTCTGCCCAGCCCTGACACCAGCATGCACAGAACTGCTTATCTTGATGTTGTGGCTCCTTGGCACCTGCAACAAAAGAAATGTACCAGAGGAAATAATGACTTGTATAAATTCACAAAAAGATATGTGAAGGGGCACTTTCCTCAGTTACTCTTAGCAAAAAATGATGATTTTATAGGTAGTTTGGAAAACTGCTTCAGTACAAAATTAAACAGTCATTCACTCATTCAATGACTTTCAACAGCCTGAAACACATACTGTTATACCATTAGTCCTAGAACCTAGTTTCTTTAAGATGGTATAGTGATTGGGGTATAGGCTGAACAATGACAGGGTTTGAATTAAGGCAGACGCAAGAGGTTTCATCTTCTCCCATATGTCCAGAATGGCAGTATGGCACACTGAGCCTCTGAGTGAATGGGTACCATGGTCTTTTTCCCCAGGGACAAAAAGGCTGACCACTCACCTTAAACTACTCTCATGCTGAATAATGCATGGAGCCATAACTCTGCTCCCCTGCGTGTCTTTGTCGCATCAGCCACAGCAACTTTGCCTCTTTCTCATGTGTCCAGGTATCAATTTAATTCAAACTGAATTCATCCATGCAGGCATAATTACATTGTACTCAGAAAAATATAAACTTACAGTCCCCATGTAGTAGAAGGAAGCAATACAATAGCAGCAATAACTCTTGCATTTACGCATAATTATTCATATGAATCTTGCTGTAACAGTTTCATCTGAAAAACTGAACCACTTCACATTTCGGCTCATTTTCAGAACCACTGCTATTTATATATGATATAATATATTTGTTAACTGCAATTAGGTTGACACCTGGTGGCAGTAGTACAGTACACATTTACACACAAACAATACTCAAAACAACACAATGAAACAGAATACCTAGAAGGAAACAAAACAAAAACAAAAACAATAACAACAGCAATAATAATAATAATAATAATAATAATAATAATAATAATAATAATAATAATAATCTGTCCAGCTTCTTTCCGTGAGACTTGCCAGTGGTTAAAATTTTCCCTGAATGGGTTAGGGACCCAGAGCAGGGTTAGTCCAGTGGTAGGATTGCTACCTTCAGCCTCTGGACCGGTATGTTTAGGGATGGCATTTCCTCCATTCCTGATGAAACAGTTATACCGCTGTGACTCGGGTGTCATTCCTCGTTTGTGAGAACAGAGTATACCACGAAAAGGTGAGGATGACTGTTGGGTAGGATTGGCTATAGTATTACACATCACTACACCTTATACCGCTAAAATCAAAAGCAAATGAAAGTCTAGGAACAATAAAGAGACGAAATAGGAGAAAGTATTTAAAGATATGGGATGACCAAATAAAACAATTAACAGAAACAAAGAAGAAATCATATAAAAAAATGGCTGAATTCAAAGAAACTAGAAGACAAACTGGACTACAAAAGAAACACAGCACTGGCCAAAAGAGAAGTAAGAAGAAGATAAAGACTTTCCTGGGACAAATTGGTTACAAATTTAGAACATGAAACATACAGAACCCAACCCAAAGTGTAAGAAATTTTAAAACAAAATAGTAAGGATGTAAAGGAAACAGCATGTATTCAAGGAAACATCATCATCATCATCATCATCATCATGTTCCTGAAGGGTTAGGCATGTTTCCTGTTCCTTGATCCTCAAAATGAAGTTGGTCCCTCCATCTCTTCTTTGGTCGTCCTATGTTCCGGTGTCCTTTTGGTCTATATCGTAATGCTTGTTTTGGTGTTCTATTTGTGTCCATCCTCTGTACATGTTGTAGCCACTTTTTCTGGTACTGTTTTACTTCCTATACTATGTTCTGTGCTCCCATTTTTTCCCTAACACATTGATTCTTTTCTTTATCCAATTTTGTTATTCCTAGTAAGTGTCTAAAAAATTTTATCTGTGCTGCTTCTAAACGTTTTTCCTCTCTTTTCTTCAGTACCCAAGCTTCACTTCCAAATTTCAATGCTGCTTTACCTTTAATGTTGTGAATTCTTAATTTTGTTTCTTTATTAATCTGTTTTCCAAAATGTCTCTGTATAGCTCCATTTATTTTGTTGTATGTTTGCAATTTGTCTTCTAAATCACTTTTGTATTCTGATATACGGTACCCCAGGTATTTAAAATCTGTTACCTGTTCAATAGTATTGTCGTTTATCACAATTTTTACCCTCTGTATGTAGTTCCCACACATTGCCATTATTTTTTTTTGTGCTGGATATGGTAATTTTGTATTTTCTTGCTATAAGGTTCAGGTGTTTGATTTCAATTTTCTGATTCATACACACAGAACTTTGATTCAAAGAAACAAAGAAAAAAATGTATTCCTTCAATATTATGAAAAGTTATGGAACACAACAAACATAAATGAATTACAATTAGAACACAATTCAGCTGATTACTTACATGCTTGTATAACATTTGATGAACTAGAAAAGGCGTTAAAATTAACAAAACATGGTAAATCCCCAGGACAGAATAACATTAACTCAGAGCTATACAAGTATGCACCAGATGAGTTTAAAATGAGGTTACTACAATTTTTAAACAACATACACAGAGAAAACTGCATTCCAAATGAATGGAGAAATGCCGTTATAACCCCAATATTTAAGAAAGGTGACAGAAGGGAACCCAAAAACTACAGAGGAATTAGTATTCTTAACACCTGCTATAAGATATATTCTAAAATTCTTAATATGAAACTGCAGAATTACTCAGAAGTATTTATGACAGAAACACAAAATGGATTCCAAAAGGGATGGTCATGTACGGATCCAACATTTTGTCTTAAATTACTAATTCAAAAAACGAGGGAATTTAACTTGGAATCACATTTGCTGTTTATAGATTATGAGAAAGCATTTGATATCATACAAAGACAGATTTTATTTAACATTTTCAAATCCAGACATATTCCAGACACATTGTTAAAGGCAATAGTGGATATTTACACACAAAATAAAATAGTTAGAAAACTTAACAACAAACTATCAAGACAGGTAGAAATTAAAAAAGGAGTACGCCAAGGTTGCCCTCTTTCACCTACACTGTTTAATATACATTTAGATGAAATAATAACTAAATGGCAAAAACAAGACATAACCGGAATCAAACTTTCAAAAAACTAGCAACTGTAAATGTTGTTATTTGCAGACGACCAAGTCATAATAGCAGACACAAAAGCTAACTTACAGAAAGCTGTGCATAAATTAAGTTAAATAACAACAGAATATGGTTTAACTATATCTGTATAGAAAAAAAAATCAATGGCATTTAAAGGACAAGATCCAGTAAGAACTAAAATTGTAATAGATAACAAAATCAAAGAACAAGTAAAGTTGTTTATTTAGGAAATACGATATCTTACGGAAAAGAATTGGACATTGACAAATTACATAACTATTTGAAATATAATGTATAATAAACCAACAAGATGCAACTCTGGCAGTATTGTGTTTATTAAAAACTACAAGTATGCTCTACATGTTTCGGACGCCCTTTGCATCCATCATCAGGAGCACTATAAACTGTAACAGCAG
>Ga0209628_10003322_pt1 | contig 11243 bp, 12 predicted proteins | sample TergutCu122P4_FD_187285 | JGI IMG/M metagenome (GOLD analysis project Ga0209628, IMG submission 187285) | Cubitermes ugandensis P4 segment gut microbial communities from Kakamega Forest, Kenya - Cu122 P4 (SPAdes) (version 2) | ecosystem: Host-associated > Arthropoda: Insects > Digestive system...
CCCACTTTGTGCCATCATGGCATGTTGTAAGGTGACCTTTACCTTTTAACTGTACCAAAGATAATGGTAATGATAATACCACAGTAAAATATCCTGTAACTAAAAATGCACATATGGACACTTGAATTTGGGTTCCAAATGCCAACGTACAAAGACTGCTTGTGGAAATCGCTGCATTTGGTGATGGACTGCACTTATGCCCAACTGTATTTCGAAATATCCAACTTCACGTTCCCCTACTTTTCCCCTCCCTCTTTTTCACCTTGCTCTCATCCTTCTTGTCTGTTTGTGTTAACCTCTATTTTGTCAGTATTTTGTCCACCTTCAGTTTGTAATATTGCACTATTCTGAATGAAATATACACCACATATTGTTATCTTCATATTGTGTTTGTCCATTAAAGTGCCTGGGTTTATGTGATAACGATAAATCAAGTTTTGAGTGTCTAGGGCCCAACAATATTTCATCAAATAGAGGTTCTCACCTTATTAGCATGGTCCAAAGCAATCTCAAGCTCATTGATGTCAGCCTCCAACTTCTTCTTCAGCCGGAGAGCCTCAGCCTTACCCTTGGCCTCGGCTTCCAAACTGGCTTGCATGGAGTCCAGAGCACGCTGGTGGTTCTTTCTGGAAGGTACAAGAATCCAGCACATCGTATTTAAAGTTCACTGCACGTGCAGGAGGGTAACATGTAACACAGCCTTAAATGGGCCAAATGTACCAGCCCTAAGTCATGCCGAGTATGGAGCACTTGTAGAATAATAATTGCCAAGGAGAAATCTTGGTGCTTGATGAAAATCCTGCCCCACTGCCATGCGGTCTGCCAAAGATTCTAAATGGACATTTCTGGGATAGAAAGTGGGTGTCTGTCCAGCACAATAAAGTGTGATAACAAGATCAAGTGATTGTAATGATAAAATGACTTATGGTGATTAAGAACAGATGTACATCGAGAATTTATTTGTGGGGGAGGGAGGGCTGAACCTGAGACTGTATATAATATACATTTGACTTTAAGAATTATGTTGTAAAACTCATGTCGTAAGTGTAACTGTAACATAACATAACATTTGTTCGCAACTGCATTTATATCCAAATGCACACACACACACACACACAAACGTTCCATGACTCACCTAATTTAAATCACACGGTCTGTCTTCTTACTTTTTTTAATTACAACTAAGACATCCCCAGATCTTTTATTTTAGTTTTCAAAATTTAATGTACTAGTCTTAGCCAATTTTAGTGGTTGATTGCTGTTGAAGAGTAAATCATGTAAAATATTTGATATCACTGTGTCTACAAAATCTGTGTTTTTTAAATTTCCATTTGGGGGATTGCAGGCCAGCAGCTCCCCACCCACCCTCCTGTTGGGTGTGCCCTTGATTGAGAAGGACAAAGCATAGGTCTGAAATAAGATTCACTGCAGCTGTATAAATATTTATGCAAATGCTGAGATAAAGTTACTTATGGTTTTGTGTACCATGTACAGGTGACAGGAAGAAAGCTGAATGCATTTGATATCTCATCATTTGACAGGTTTCACTTGATTGACTTCACACTCTGGCTGCTTTGCCTTTCAGGGAGAGGACTGTGGTATCCACTGAACAATGAGGGCATTACAAATCCAGTACATTTTTCTGTCAGGCTTACATTTGTTACATAATCATACGCATGTTTACATTCATGAATTGAAAATACAGAGGTAATACAGTGTAAGCCCGAATATAAGGCGAAAGTTCCTCTCCTTTCTCGAAAATAGACGCACATAAATTTGGGGTTGCCTTGTGAGAGATGCCTTAATACGTTCCACAGCAAGACATCAGGGAAATGCCATTTCCTAGTAAGGATGTAATGAGTTATGTTCATGGGTATATAGGTCAGTTAGATGTGTTATTGTTAGTTTTATATCGGTCTTTGTCTTTATTAACATTATTATATTTTCTAAAATTTTATTTCTTTTACTCTAAATATCCCAATAGGGACTTCTTGTATTTGGAGCCACCTTATGTGCAGAATTGTAAGATAATGGACCAGAAGTGCAGCAGCTGTTATCCTGAGCATACATTTATTAAATTGTTTATGAGTGGAATGAGGTAAGATGTTTTGGTGCTGCAACCTTGAATGGGCCTATATTGAAACCCTGATGAAAATGAATGCATATCTGACATCAGTAGAATGACAGGAGACAGAGCAAGACCAAAGAATCTGGAGAAAAATCTGCTTCACAGACTGGGAGTTTGAAGTGGACAAACGGACATCAAACTGTTCTGTCAGCATCAAAAGTTGTCGTTTACTCACCTTGTGTTCTCAAATTCCTCTTCCTTCTCCTGGATGCGGCGGTCGATCTCCTGGCGTACCTGGGACAGTTCCAGCTGGCTGCGCAACACCTTGTTCTCCTCTTGCTCAAGAGCTGCCTCAGCCTCTTCCAGAGCAGCCTGCAGTTCATCCTTCTCAACCTCCAGGCGCTTCCTGGCCTTCTCGATCTCATGGATGTTGCGGCCACCCTCACCAATCTGGTCCAGAAGATCTTTGACCTCATCTGAAAGTCAGAGTGCATTTAGTACAGCATTAACAGTAGAGCTCCAAAGAAGTGGTCAAGGGGAGACTTCAGAATTTCTTTTTTTATTTGTGGGATTGCAGTTTTTCTCACTGGTGTCGATGAAGATTCGAGTCTTTTGGGATTTTACATAGTGTTGAGTAGTAAATAGTTAATGATATTTCGAAGAGCCTAGAGCATTAATCTTAAGGATCAAGCAGGCTAAAGTAACTTACTCTTCGCCAACTGCAGTGCAGGCACTATTATCATTCAAAATGTTAAAAAATACTCGCGCAATGACACATTATTGCATCCCAGCACACTTAAATTTACAGTCTATTTTTTCTGATATTGCAGTACAACACATAAATTTTAGTTCTGGCAAGTGTGGTTGTGCACTGAGGTTTTATCAAGCAACATTCTTTGTTTATTTAATAACATGTTGTCATATTTACTGGCTACATGGTTTTGAATGGAAGGACTACTGAATGAATGGCTTATGAATTGGAAAGGATGTGGAAAGACGTAGTTATAGCCCACTTTAGGGTAGTGTACAATCATGTGAATGGAAAAAATGATGTATTTCCACTGTCAAGATGGCCAGTTCTCGGACCGAGATTCCAAGAATATGAAATAAGAGAATTAATCAATATACAACTATTAACGGCTTCTACTGTCACCGTTTTGAACTGTAAGTGTAATTTAGATCGCTCAGGAACGGTACTAAGACAAGGCCAGAGTTTTCTTGTGGTTAATAATTTTTGTATTAGCATTTGCTCTCTCTTTTTTCTTTTTGGCATTCAGATTATAATGCTTGTTCCATTGTGATTTACGTAAAGACACCGACTCATTAAAAATATATTTTAAAATTCATCTGATTTTTAATTCGGTTCAGGCTGGGCCACTTAATTTTGGTTACTCTCTGTAAAAAAACCAATTTACAAATAACAATTTATACCCTTTTCTTGTGCCACACACAACACTAAGTCAAATAGCATAGTAATAAAATATTGTGAAGCCAAAATTCTGTGCACCTAGTCCCATTTGTGGACATGTGAATGCCTGAACACTTACCGGCCAAGTTCTTGTTCTCACGGCGCACAGCTTCCAGCTGTTCTTGTCCTTCCTCATAGGCGCCCTTGAGACGGAACAGCTCTGTTGAGTAGTTGCGGCACTCCTTCTGGCTGGCGTCGAGCTCTGCAGCCAAGTCATCAACCTTCAGCTTCCATTCACCAATAATCTTGTCGAATGCCTTCTGCTTCTTCTCAGCAGCATTTGCAATAGCAGTGGCACGGTCCACCTCCAACTGCAGGTCTTCAACTTCGGTACTCAACCTCTGCTTGGTCTTTTCCAAGGCTACAACCTTCTGGTTCAGAGACTCGATGGTCTCCTCAGCCTCAGCAAGCCTAGCCTGTAGCTTGCGTCTGCACGAAAGGATAAAAACATTTTACAGTTCAGATCATTCTTTCCAGCCCCTGATCAGTAATTCCACACACAGCAATGCATCTACAGGTCATTCACTGACATGGGTTGTGGGTGGGTAAGGTGGGCACACTGTTAGTCATGCCCTCCCACAGTTACAAGTCGATTAACGACTTCTACGTCTAATTACACTACTAAACTTCCAAGCGGTATCTTATTCATACACTTGAGAAGCACAGATTATCTACCTACTGTATTCCACCAGACAAGTACAGTATTACTGCAGGTACATAAAGTAGCATCAACAAACTGAAGAACTAGTCTGTTATGGTGACAAGGCGCCAGTCAAATTCTGGTATCTCAATATCAGAAAACAACACTACATTCACATCTTTGTGTCATACATTAGGGCATGTTTTCTAACACTGGGATGAACTAAGGAGATGGAGCTTAATGAGCACAAAACACCCATTAAGTGGATTAAGCTATTTTATTGACAGTCCTCATAAATTCAGAGAACTTACAACACAATGGACTAACATAACTTTATGACTAATAATGTAGCTGTAGCTCACGGTTAATTGCACCAATCACGTTAATATAGGACAATTATTTTATCTGACAACTATAGGTTGCCACTTCCTGTCGGGTCGTTTGTAGTATTACTGTAGCCCACTCAGTCAACCGCCCACATGTGCGGCTGAGTAGTAGTGACAGGAAGTGACAAATGATATTTGTCTGATAAAATAAAGGCCCTGTACAAGAACGTGCACTATACAGCATCAGCTTTGCTATAATGAAGATTCCTTGATACTGACTGACTGTCTTACATACGCTACATTATTCAACACACTGATTAGGGAGGGTTCTTCGTCAAGTTTCTGATTCTGCGCCTAGGAAGAACAAACCAAAATTGAGCAACGAACTTAAATTACATTTTCAGTGCTTCCCAAACTTTATCCATGGAACCCTTCTGGCCTCAAAGGTTGATGTTTAATGTGTAAAAAAAGTACAAGGTCTTCAGGTATAAAATTACAGGTATTAGAAGGCAAACCACAGAAAGTAAAACAAAAAAATAAAATAAACCATGACGGTTATTTGCAGGGACGAACATATTGCTACTGTCGCAAATTACGTCAATTGGGGATTTCGTGGTGGGTATTTCGTTCCTTGTGGTGGTCACAATCCCGATACAAGATGTTTTTTGAGAATACACAGCAAAAATAAAATTTAAGGTAGCTAAACCAAGTCTATATATTTTCCTTATAAACATGATATTTGCTTGGCCTACCCTCTGACAGTCCAACCAGGAAGGGATTTGTGATTATGCTTAGTGGGGCAAAGAACCTAGAAGAATTCTGAATTTTCTACCGGCAAAGAGCTACAATTAACAACAGTGGCTGCAGCGAGGAATAATGTTCAAGCCTGATGTTCCTCGCATTCGCAAATTTTTGAATTTGCTGAAAAGAGGAGACGGAAAGTTATGTGGAAAGATCCGGAAATGTATCGAACCCGGCTCTCCATTCTCAGTGCTCTTTAATGACACTGTCTCAGCAATTAATAGAGAAAAGTTGACTGATTATCCACGGCCTTGTCATTTTTGCACTTTGACTTTTCCATTAAAGGGATGTATACCTATTCGCGGAACTGTAGGGTTCCTCAGGAAACAGTCTGAGAGTCACTGACAAAAGTCTATCAATCCTGGAAGCAGATAAGTAAATTGATAAATTTATCGTAATGATAACGTTAATTCATTCACGAACTCAGATCCATGTGTTTGCATCTACTTACTTGGCCTCCTCAAGTTCCTCAGCGCGAGCCACACCTTCGGACTCGTACTTGGAGCGCCACAGCTGGGCTTCGGCGTTGGCCTTGGAGAGCTGCCGCTGAATGTCAGCCTTGCCTTCGGCCTCTTCCTCCACCTGCTCGCGCAGATTGTCCAGGTCGTGCTCCAGGTTACGGAACTTGCCCAGAAGAGTCGCCCGCTCCTGCAGGCATTCAGACCGTCAGAGGGTGCTATATGCATAATAACCTCCAGCAACTGACGGCTATGAGTGGAAGTCACCGCTGAAGCCCGCCTTCAATTCCACGATTGTCCACGCGAGTTCTACGATGAACAAAGTGGCGATGAACGAACCCGGGGTTTCCCCCAGGTACTTCAGATTTTCACTGCTAATTATTATTCCACAACTGCCCCGGTGCTAATTCGTTATTCAGCCGATCACTGTGATCGTACGGTCTAAGGCGTAGGTCTGCAGCCGTTTGATGGCTGAGTTCGCAGGTTGGATGCGGCCTCTGCGACGAGCTGGTAACTCGTTCAGAGGGGTCCTACAGTGTGTGTGCGTGTGTGTTTGCCTAATTGTGTGTGATCTAGAAACCTCAACATTGAGACGACCTAGGCCCGATTTGGGCTGTTGTGCCACAGAAAGAAAAAATGTTAACAGGGAATGCGTGCCCTATTTGGGGCTGTAGCATCAATCGATTCTTCTAACTGAACCTCTGTCATTAAACTTGTTTGGTTATAAACAATATCAATGTATTAATAATACATATATTAACGTTCAATTAAAGAAATGTAATGTTTTCATTTCAAGTTATGCATTCAGTACTACCCTCCATCTCATATGGAAATTGGATGAAAACGAATGCAGATATACTGAAATCCACAAGGGATTCGAACCCGCTATCAATTTCTGACAGAGGTCGAAGACCAAGAGGCCCTGCGAAGAGGTCACTGTTACCGACCATTGCATCTGCTTACGTACAAATTTTCATGAAGGACTGACAAATTATCTGGCCTACGACTTTCTTTGACACGCGTGAGAAATATCAGTTTGCTTTGCGGCCTGCTCAAAAAATTTTTTCCACAGCACTTTAATTGTCAAAACATCCAGCGTTTCATGAACCGTTCAAAGACACCTCTTGCTGTAAGTGAATATGCAGACGTATCGTAAAAACCAAGTTCATTTCTCAACACAAATCTTTTTGCAAATGAACTCACCCTGGATTCCTCGTCGGCCAAGCGCTTGGTGTCCTCAAGTTGGGTGGTCAAAGAGATCTTCAGCTTGCTGAGCTGCGACACCTGGGACTCCGCCTCCTCCAACTGCCTCAGCAGGTCGGAGTTCTCGATGGATAGCTTCTTCTTGGCGGCGTCGAAGTCGTTGAGAGTGCGGTTGGTTTCATCCAGCTTGCCCTGCACCTCGTTCAGCTGGTGCTGCAATTGCTTGGCGACTTTCTCTGCCGCAGCCTACAATTTCAAAGTCACCCCCACCCCGTATTTAACACTGTCTCCACTATACAAGAATTTAAGCGAGCGAAGGTAAGTTAGGAAATTAGCATATACTTTCTTATGACACAACTCACCACGAGTCGTTACGTTAATGCAGCCATTAATATTTCAACTAGCGTTCACACTTACGTCACCTAAACAGAACAGTTTGTTATTAAAATGTCAAAATGCACACTTATAGCGTCTCTTGCATTTTTGTAGATGTGATTTTGCTTTACCGATTTCGCATTGATAGTTTTAATATATTACACAGGGTGAGTCATGATTTAGGGACATTATTATAAGAGATGACTTCCTAGGTCTTCGTGATCAGAAAAGGTCATATAAACATGTGTCCGATTTCGGATGGCTACGGAGATATGGCCGCTTGGAACGTAAGAAGAGAGGGAAGACATATTGAAATGAATTAAACAAACCAACAGACTTAATAAATTTAAAGTATAAATTTAAAAGAACTTCATAAAATTGTCTTCAGTTTACACAGACCTCCGTTTTAAGCAGATTTTCGAAAATGCCACTGCCGGACGCGACTCACGCTGCAGTTCGGTTGTGAACAGCGCGATTAGCAAGTTACTCCGGTGAATGTTCCTGTTCCAGCCAGTTCAAGGTCACGTAGTGTGATTTGCAACGCGCGGTTCACTGGAGGGCGTTTACGATAATTAAAAGAAAACCCATAACTCTGTAACCGTTGAGAATAGGACCCACATTGATATTAACGCTTTTGATCACAAAGACCTAGGAAATCGTCTCATGTAGTAATGTCCATAAGCCATGAATCACCCTGTATAATGTCCGTATATTAATCAATTATTAAAAAGTCCACCTAAATACACCGTATTATTTATTTGAAATTTTAATAACTAACTAATACACCGAAGTTATGGAACATATTAAGATGAGTTTTTTGTTTTTTCCCCATATCCTAGCAGTGGTGCTATAATAGAGCCTTGGGTCATTCTTGGGCGCACGTTCCGTACGATTTTGCTTCCTTCTTGGCAAAGGCGTCACTTTGAGCCTGCTTCGCGTAATGAGGTACCCCAACCGTGACATGAAGCGCGCAAAATAATCAGCAAAAGAATTCATGTTAGTGCGAATCCACGCATCCAGCAGTAGACATAACACTATCTAAAGTTTTCCTTCCTAAGCGGAGTTTTAGACTCGTGCTATAGCGTAGCTGAGGACCCATTTGTTAAGAATATGACGCCGCGTCTCTAAGTGACTGACGCCCGATGTTTCCGGACGTCGTCCAATGTCGCGGTGCCACATTCCATACGCACGGAGACGTCTTTCCTTCGTTAAGATTGAAAGCTTACACTCACGGAAGCATTCTGTTGTTGCTAGTCTCTGAGTGTGCGATATACAAATAGTGACGGACAGACAGACTGAATGCGAATTGTGTACATTAGTATACAAATTATACTTCTAAGGCTCATCAACGAATTAAATTATACAAATGAGCTCCCACTGTGTTTATGCACACTATTACGTATAGAAGAAAACGTTGCATAAAATTTTGTACGTATTTCAAAGAAAGAAGGGATGGTAACAAATACGACGACAATGAATTTTGAGAATGGAAGAGCTTTTTTATTATTTAAACGAATAAACAAAAGCGAAATAAATTAATACTCATTACAGACATTTTTACACCAGATATTTGGGCAGTGCAACCCCTACATAGGCCTGGACAGGCAATCAGGGCTCCAGAAGGTTGAGGCCTCCTAAATTTCCTGAAAATCAGAATCTGAAGGTGGCAAGGTTGTCATCCCGACGCACCGGCCGCCTTTATCCCCAAGAGGATACTCTTGGTATTCATTTCTGAGTCGACTCAGGGCCATAGTGCGGCCGGAAGGATTAAGTCAATGAAAAATACCAATGGCACCATCGGGAATCGAACCCGCGACCTTACGGCTTGTAGCCCAGTGCATCAACCAACTGCACCACGCGTACCTCTAAGAATTAGTTTCCTACCTAACAGAAAACACATTTCATATCCATTACAAAGACAAATCAGTTAATGCTATATAAGGAAATAATAGGTGATTATTGTGATAATCATACGAAACACATAAATACACTTTTAAGGCAACCTGCAGGGTTTCCTAATGTTATGGTAAGCGGTACACATAGTTACCAATGGGCTTTAAACGGTTAAGCAAACAACACAGAACACACAGGTTAGTACGACCTCACATTACGTACAACAGGATGAATGATTTCGCATGCTAGTTCATTTTGTTGTTGGCAAGAAGAAACAAATATGGAAATCAAAATTATGTTTTTTGAACTGAATGAAAATCAATATTGTCAGCTGGTAGCAGCAGAACCACTACGATATTATCTTCATGAAAATCATTATAAACTGGCCATTTCCCATATGTACAGTTGTGGTTAAGTAATATTAAATGACATAATAAAGCATTTTTACAAGATTTAAAGTTATCTTTGACATTAACAACATATTTTCACTGCGGCAATAATGCACACTGTGTGACACATAGGTGTACATCCACATACTGAATCAACGCCAGCAAGGCGTCAGCAGCCCACAGATTTTAATACGTGCGTGCCATGCTTTCGCAGTACTAAAGCTTCTGTAATGACACACTCTTTAAATCTGCTGATAGCACTAAAGCGTTGTCCACATCGAACAATGACGTATAAAATACCTTCTCGTTGGACAAATGGTCCACGCCAGCACGGAGGTCGTTCAATTCTGCAGCGAACTGAGCCTTGTCCTTTTCGGCTCTGTGGGACAAAACAGTGGTGTTTACTGAGGAGAGGATTCTGCGACGCTGGGAGTTAGAAGAGGACAGTTTGACAGTTTCTAATCAAGGGGCAGAGCGGCCTAAACACACCACCAGACACCATCACACTTGGCATTTCGAACTTCAGATATTTACAAACACACGAAACCTGCTGGCAAGATAACGCAGAGCTCAATACTTTGCAATAAACTAGATGTAAATCTGTGTCAGAATACAAACGAAGATTGTTTCTATTTCGACCAACTAATGCACGAAAATACATATCAACACACTATTTCTTTATATAATATACACTAATACATGTTTCGACATCACTGTGTCATACTCAGGGAGTTTAAAATATTTGTGCCTTGCTAAGTTACATAAGTTCTTAAAAATCAAGGCCGTTAAAATTACAATTACATAAAATTATTAGATTAATATATATTAAAATATTATTTGGTCGCACAGAATATTTTATCACTCAGCGACGACCAAATAACAATTTAATATATTTTAATCTAATAATTTTACGGAATTGTAATTTTAACAGCCGTAATTTCAAGAACTTATGTAAGTTAGTGACGGACACATTTTTGAAACTCCCTGAGGATGATAAAGTGATGTCGAAACATGTGTGAGTGTACCTTATATAAAGAGCTGGGGCTGCGACATATATTTGTGCATTAGTTGGTTGAAATAAAAACAAAGAAAAGAAGCACGGTACATGCATTAAAAACATACGAATATTGTAAATTTGAAGAGATGTGTGTGTTAAAATTTGGCTCGTTAAAACCAAAAATGCCAAAATTCACATTGTTTAGCATCAAACAATGCCTTTTTGTTTGATAAATAAAATTGTTTACCCATCAAAGGAAGACCTTTGCTTTTTTTTAACTCCGCCCTTTCAAAACAAATTTCTCAGTTACAAAAATACAGTGCGACTTTCTTCCTTTCTTTTATCACACGTGATTTTGTCCAATTTCACCTGTTCCGACTGAGAATTAACAAAAATGATTCAATTAGCAATATATTTTAGAATATTTGCATCACAAATTAAAATCCGTGTTCTTAGAGGACTTCAGTAACAAAAACATTTTAATGAATATGAGATATACAAAAAAAAAAGTAAAATATAAAACTTAATTTATTCAGAATATAAAACATTTTTTAAATTCTGCGATTCGGCATCACGAAACCCAAATATGAAAGGTGCTGGCGAGTGTCGCGGGTATTCTGCACAA
>Ga0209628_10003324_pt1 | contig 11236 bp, 7 predicted proteins | sample TergutCu122P4_FD_187285 | JGI IMG/M metagenome (GOLD analysis project Ga0209628, IMG submission 187285) | Cubitermes ugandensis P4 segment gut microbial communities from Kakamega Forest, Kenya - Cu122 P4 (SPAdes) (version 2) | ecosystem: Host-associated > Arthropoda: Insects > Digestive system >...
AACCCCTATCACGACCGAAAGTCAAACCACTGTGCTAACCTGCTCGCTATTCATGCTTCGGCAGGAAGTGCGGCCCCCGAGCCACTTGATGCCTACCTGTACTCCAGATATGGGAAGTGAAATGGCAACCGGAAGTTGGGCACAGTGAATTAGCTTGGATTCCACATATCCGGTGTCGAACCAAAACCGCCACCTAGCGCTTGTTTGACACTTTGCTGAAAAGTGCAGCATACTGCAGTTCTGCCTGGGAGCAGACCTGTAAGGACAGTCGCACTGCCGGCACAAACTCACGTTTCCGTCTGCCTCGTGCCGCAAGGTGCAGCTCGACTTGCAACGACGAAGCTGGGGTTTAAACTCCAACTACTGCCCAGGATGGAGGGGTTTCAAAGTTATGGTGCAACCAACCCTTGTTCTAGTCCCGTTTCTTTTACGCTTTTCTTTTTCCTTTTCTTTCTTTTTCCCCCCCTTTCTTTTTTTCCCCCCCGACGTCCTTTGCCAGTTTACATCACTTATTAATTTGCGCTCTCTGTTTTCCGGTTGAACGCCCTTCGGGTGCCTGTGCAGTTCTGTTATTCAGCCTGCAAATAACAAGCACTGTAGCACACACAATCGACGGGAGGGGAGGAGGAAATGACATGACGGTGAATAATCGCAGCAATAATCTTAATGGGAGCGATATGTATGATCTGTGGTAACAGAGTGACGGTGTGGTACAGCCTGTGAGAGTGAATTCGATAATCCGTGAGGCAGCGTCTGTGACAGCCTCAAGTCTACGAATTAGGCTGGAACAGAAAACTCAGACGATGACGGATAACAGAGCCCCTAACCTAAACTTCATCATACCCACTTACATCAAACTGCAACGACCGAAACCCTAACGTAACCGCTGCAGAATCGCGACGTACAGTGACTGAGTTGTAAAGGCCCGGAGTGTGAATTTAGTCATCCGTGACAGCGATGGTTTGGAACATGTACCATCCGTGACAAGTGTACGCAAATTATTTGCAATTCCTTTTCAATTTACATAGACTAAAAATTAATATTTTTTGTTTCTGTATTAATATAAGCAACACAATAATATAATACATACACCGTATATCAACACGCTACCATTGGTATGATTCTCCTACTATTCCATTATTTCTTTTAGGAATACAATCTTTTGGAGTACGCCTTTTTTATTTGCGCCCAATTTTTAAGGATTGCAACTACAGCGTAAAACAAAGGCTGGGTGATTTGTTCAATAAATCCTTGCATGTTTCCGTGTGATATAGACTTTTCACATGACTTCGATAAAAATCGGTACAGGAATGTCCATAAAAATTGATTAAATGATGGGTGTAATTCTGTACGTAAAGCTGTTGAGGATTTGTGAGTTCCGTGACAATCGGTCCGTGCCGCGAAAACGTATGATAAGACAGTAAAGTATTTGTAATAGCACAGGTGCATGCCGTTTGCAGCCATGTTGTCAGTTTTAGACTTCTAGTGTCTACTCTGAGCCTCACTGCCTATTCAGCTGTCTCGACCGAGGACAGTAAGTATTGCTCTCTTATAGTGATGTCTTCCTGTGCTTTTAAATAAGCACCAGCCCAAAAAGGCGCATGGGGTAGCGAAGGTACTACACGCATTAACCTTGGCAAGTAAGGGGTGAGCTTCACGCCACGGTCGCTTAACCCTCAAGAAAACAGACCCTGGAATCCATTGGGCAAATGACTGGGTAGAACTCAGAGTCACTGTGCACAAGGTGGGGAGGAGGAAAATTAATTGCAATTGTCTGAAGTCAAACAACGAAACCGCCTGCGTCCAATCCCTATCCCAGTCACTACAATGATTGAGCTATCCCGTCTTGCGCTGTATATTCTAAACATCCTTTCCACTTGACATTTGCAGAGTACAAATGAAACAAGACTGCAAATTGCACACTCCGTGACGCAGAGCGTGAACTATACTGCACGGTTTCACTGCAAACAAAAAAACACACACACACACACATAACTGCAATTACATTAAGACAGTAAGTACAGTGCGCACACTTTACTGTCAGAATGTCACACCGTTTCACTGCACACACGCACCTGTAATTACATTAAGACAGTAAGTACAGTACACACACTGTACTGTCAGAATGTCACACCGTTTCACTGCACACTCAACTGTAATTACATAAAAACAGTAAGTATAGTACAAACACTTTACTGTCAGAATGGCACACGGTTTCACTGAACACGCACGCACGCACACACGCGCGCGCGCACGCACGCACACACACACACACACATAGCTGTAATTACATTAAGACTGTAAGTACAGTGCGCACACTCTACTGTCAGAATGTCACACCGTTTCACTGCACACACCCATAACTCTAAATACACTAAGACAGTAAGAACCGTACTGCCTTCTATCCGCCTATTGTTACAGAACTCACACATGCCCAACAGCATTTGTGCAGGTCGCTTGTACCAAATATCATGCAAATTGGATGAAACACTTAGAAAGTACTAGCAGAATTTCGTTTACTTCCTCAGGCGACGTTTGACTGTCACTGCGCCGTTTTTGGCAGAAGTCGTGCTTTGCTCGACAACTGTCAGTAAACACTTCATATACAGAATTTAATAAAACCCAGACAGAAGGGCTAGTCCTTGGCCTAGGACTGCCAGACCGACGTGGTATTTACATAAGGCGTTTTCTTAACTGCAGAAGGAACGCGTAACACGCGACACTTTCCCGTCCACTATCATCTCCCCTTTGCCGTGTTCGTGCTTGGGCACGATGCCCTCTATGTTAATATCTGCGTACTGCAGTTAGTCTTTACATTACCATAGTGGCAGAAAACCTACACTGCTAAAACAGAACAATGCACTTGATAATGCAGCGGCAGTCAGTCTTTATCACCGAGGATTGAGCTATCTGACACTTCAGTGGCCATGCACTCTGTCGTCAAACTGGTTGTCCTCATAGCACACTCTTTTTGGTAATAAAGATCTTTGCTCAAATGCATGAATGCAGGAAACCTCAGATTTGACGGTCTGGGCTGTGCGACTGTAGTCTCCCCAGCGAATACAAACGTTTCGCAGAAAAATGTTGCCTCCATCTTCAGCGTCGAAGAACTGAGGGTAAGCGCATCCATTTTCATACCACACCCTCACACGTGACACTCCTTCGCAGCAAATCACGAATGCACCGTCAGAGTTTCAGACCGCCGCAAGCTCCATTTCACCGCACGACGATGGAACTTCCCTTTTCTGTGAACTACTTGGTGGTAATCACCAGCAACACGATGTCGGTAACTACAGACCATTCTAATTTAAACCTGCCATATTCACGCGCTACTCCACGACTCCTTTCTTAGGTCTTCTCTTAAGTCTTATACTAAACTAAGCATTAATTCCATCTATAGGCGTGCTGCCATCTGTTTTGTTTAGTTGCATCGTATGCCTGATCTTCAACTAGGCCATTTGCCGTTCCAACTAGGCCACTGGCACGTGAAAATCAATACGACTCGCTGCCTTCGTTGTTCGGCTTCTTCATTTGACCCCAGTGTTTGTTATGATAGAGGGAAATACTTCGTTAAAGGAAAACACAGCGTGTTCAGAAAACTGATTGTAATTACTTGAGATGTGAACGGTCCAGTGCCTAATTTGCGATACGTATGATGTTAAAGACAACTGATGATGTGTTTCGGCAAACGTGGGCACTGCAATACCGACTCAGTATAATTACCACCAGAGATCCACAAACGTTCCAAACATCTAGGTGCCACCTCTAAATTCTAGGCCCCAGAAAGGTGTCACGAACCTCTCTGTTGTCTGGCACTCTCTGCTCGATGATGTGAACTGATACATATTTTTGTATGGAAGGGAAAAACTGCAGTAATTATGCTGAATATATATATTTATATAATTCAGCCGCCCCTGGCGACCAGGCGACAGGGATTTGTGCTAAACTTAATTCCATTGCCGTTTAGTGCTGTCATATTCTGTCCTTGCTCACAACTACCTGCTAGTCTGTATGTATATCAGCTGATTCTTAATTACATATGCTAAATGCAGGGACTGTGTTCTACCCCAAACAGGTCCCATCAACATAGGGTCACGACCGATTGGTTAGTGACATACGGCAACCTACGGATTGCCTCAACTATATGAGGATGTACAACGCACATCGCAAAAAACTATGTGGTTTATGAATGATGGAGCTCCGACTCGCTTTACCCGCTATTTAAAGCAGTTTTTTGACTACCTAAAAGAACGGGAAGGACGAATCGGGCCAGCTTTGTGGCCTCCGCGATCACCCGAACTTACTCCTATGGGACCATCTAGGGACACAGTTTACTGGCAAACGGTCAACAGGAGGAACGAGTTTGGCGTTTGATTGAAGCTGCTGTGACAAGAATATTTCTGAAACTGTTGAGGGAACTGGGAATTAGTGGCATCACAGGGCTCAGCTGTGCAAACTAACGGGGAACAATTTGAGCAATTTCTGCAAAACATTTGTCGATATTACGATGCTGTTGTGTTGAAATGCAGTTTACGTAACACACGAATGCCCTCTTAAAATACGCGGCATAAGTCGTGTGATTTCGTAATGCTTCCTGTTCCCTTTAACAAGCGGCAGCACCGTATATGTTTTCAGTCTAGAATCAGAACAGAAGACTTGTCTGCACTGCATGTAATTAAGGGCCACTCTATGTATGGATGTTCCTTTTGTGTGAATAACGAGCAGAACAGCATATGGAAGCACCAAATGTGTCAGAATTTATTCCTCAAAGCATGTAGCATTTAAAGTTTCGACTTTCGTGAAATGTGACTCAGTGTAAAGAAGCCCTGCAGTCCATCCATCATGGAATGATGACTACTGAAGATGAACGAGACAAGATGTATCGAAACATCGGAAACCACTCGCCCACCAACATGCCGTCACATCCCAGAAGACTCCAATTCTCAGCCACAACGCTATCAGAACCTCATCTCGCACACTGCACTGAGATCACGAAATAACAGCACTGACTTCTACATGCGTCAAAATGACCTTAAATAGGTGCGGAATAAGGAATTTTGGGTGCAGCTGGCGCGGTCCCTTACCATTATGCAAAATATTTATTTCGCCATTTCCTGCCACTATTGGGACGAGTTCCAGTGCAGGCTATTTATAAACATTTCTGAGCGCTACGTTGGCCACAGAGCAGCCCCGATGTTGAAACTGAAACACAGAGTTCCAGCTCTGCCGGATCTCTTGAATGTGTAGCACTAAGTTTTATTTTGAAAATTTTAGGAGTATCGACGCGCAGAAAAGCGACTGTTAGCTTCCTCGTGTCCGTCTGTCCGTCTGTCCTCATTAAACTCGGCTGCAGCTGGACGGATTTTCGTGACAAGCTGTACTGCAGACAGTTTAACTAAAATCTGTTGAGAAAACTAAAATTCACTCCAAATCGAAAAAAAAAAAACAGGCATATGAGATGAACACCTACACAACCACAACCATGTGGTTGTGTTTGACGGATTGCTTTGAAAGTCTTACAAACACAGCGGGATGTACTCTATAAAATTATTGTTAGAAAACCTACGTGTGTTCATGATCTCTCGGCATGATTGGTCGTCATGAGTCAGTGTTCTCTGTGAGGTTAGCGCTGAGCCCCGAAAGACAGCTTTTATAATTGAGACAGACTGTGTGCTCTGCGATTGACAGCTAAAGCTGCAGAACAGGCTTCGAGCATCGCGTATAATTCAGACAGTATTCTATGTGAGGCGGTGGCGGTACTAGTAGTAGCAGCAGCAGCAGTAGTAGCAGTAGTAGTAGTAGTAGTAGCAGCAGCAGCATTGTCAGTCACAGTGTCACTTTGTGCCTTACGTAGCAAGCAGTTGAGACTACAGCAAGCAATGGTATGTCACTGGCTACAGCTCACCAACTGCTCATCATACAGAACTTCATGAGAAGCTGACAGTCTCCCAGCCACTCAAAAAATCCTGTGACCTTTGTCACACCAAATATCCATTACAGCCCGCCGCTGGTTCCTACCCCAAGTCACATAAATTCGGGCCACAGATTTATTTCAACAGTAACGTCCCAGCAAACTCCAGCCCTGCAAGCCATCTTCTTCCTTGAAATATTTCCACCAAACTTCTGTAAGTGTTTCAGTTACGTCACAGTGTTATGATTGCTTGGATCTGTGACACCGCACGTCATCACCGGCAGACGGCAGGCAGGATATTAACAGTGGATCTGCGAAGACAAATACTTTGTACAAACTGGAGTACGTTATTGACGGTCCGCAGCTTCCTGTTAGCCCTTCAATGAAGGTGGGGTTTAAACACCAACTGCTGTCCAGGGTGGAGGGGTTTGAAACTGTTAATACCCTTTACACATCAATGCCGGTCGTTAATGCATTTAAGGATACAATAAATTTAAAAGCCCCCCCCCCCCCCGGTCCTGGGCAGTTGTTTGAATTCAAACCCCAGTGTCACTGAAGGGTTGAAAGTCTGCATATCCGTACCGTACACCGAGGTGAGCACTGAGTGGTTACTGTACGTACCGCTGCCCCTGGTGAATGCATTGCAACTGCTGTATCGCGTGATTCCCACAGTATGTAGGTATCAACACTGAAGATTTTTAAGGCTCTCCTGAGGCACCCCACACCATCCCACATTATGCCATGAGAAGGTCTCTCTGCGACTTCTGCAATTCATTACCGTCTGCCAATTCCTCGCTGCACATTCAGAGTTGCTGAAAGAGTCAGTAGATGAACCATTAATAAACTTTCAAATATCCATTTAACATGAAACTGCCAATCGGTGCAGGTACCAGAGCAAAAGCACGACGGTTTCCAGTCTGTGGGCCCACAGCCGCATTCGCAGCAGACTAACTCAGCAAGCGTAGGCGCTTTAATGCGCCGATATATGACGCAGTGTACTGCATGCCACTGAACACAAACTGCCGTTAGAATCGTGAGCCAGCCCTCCATTGATGCGAAGAATTACACAAATGCGGCAGAGACACGCCGTACTCATTGATAAGCTGCTTCCCACAGACAACATGCAGCAGGCATTATGTGCCTGCGAAACGCTGGGATCCACCGTCAGGTACAGCATAAAACACGGCTTGTTAATCGTGCAAGCCAGTGGCCTATATGGTCATTATTTTATCTGACAAGTACTGTACTGTATGTCATTCAGAATCACCATCTATACAACACACACAAACATCTTCCCAATCTCTACCGCGGACCAAAACTTGAGCACTCAAAGTGTTATTAAATGTAGCACCTAACAAAATTACCAGTACGGTACTGCGGTGCAGTGCGATGTGATTCGAACATTCATTAGCAATCTATTTTCAATGCATTAGTACATTTTCAACCTTTAAATATAACTGTCAGTCCTCCTTGTGTTACTGACAGAGACAGCAATCATATCGCAGGCGAATAACAGCAACTTGTATTTTTCAGTGATGCTGGCATCTGTACGACCGCTCATTGTGCTGTGTGTTCACTGAACAAGTGGCACAGCAAATACATTGTTAAATGAGGGTCTCTTACAGCGCAAATAATGAATTACTGTTGGCCACCAGTCCTTCAAAGCCCAGCGGTTACTGTATGTACCACCAGTTTAACATTCACAAATTCTACGTTCTGCCCACACAGTGTATTTATGTGTTTTGTGTGGATCTGAGCACAAACAGCGATTATTTCCATAAAACGTAAAAGTAAATTTGTCCCTGTACACGCCTTGAAGGCACATACGGGCAGTAGGGGGCTCACCAGCACACAAAATATTGTCAACATTCAAAAGCAGCGCCTGCTGCCCCCAGTGTGTTTGTGTCTTACAACAGAGAGCGAATATTTCCCTATACGACGTTCCTCAGCTGATCTGTGTAATGGAGGCAAGTGTGTTTATTGTGAGGTAGGAACAGCACTTGTACTGTACGTATTATCAAATGACGTTCAGACTTCAGAGGGTTACGATGCTATTGTAATCAATCTCAATACATATGAAGGGACAATGACAAGGTGAATTAGAACCAGGACATACAAATCAGCAGTCAAGAGCACAGCGGGATGCCAATGGACAGACCACAAAGCTTGTTAAGACGCGTCATACCCATGAATGATTGAGGGCAGAGGTTAAACCTATCTATTGGTAAATATGTGCACTAACCTCTTCATACCAAAGAATTAACTCATAACAACAATAACAAAAGTCCAGCGCTGACTGCTGACATTCCTCAGTCCGGTACCAACTGCATGCTCACTGAATTCAATGAGGAATCAGCAAGTTCTCTGCGCGGATCGAAGAATTTACTGACTATAAAAATGCCAGTTGGCTACATTAAGCACAAGTATCAGTGCAATTTACTTCCGCTGCATTTGACAGCGTAATTTTAAACCGCAGCACACCATGTCCGGTTTACCGTTTGAATCCTGATTAAAAACGAAAGGTGATGCTAGAATTCTTGAAGGGGATAGCGACAGCATCCTTCGAAACGTCGAGAACTACGCACCCAATAACACAGCATCACATCCCTGAAGATTCGAAGCCTCATCCACACTGTTGTGGGAATCGGAAATCTCGCTACAGTCTAAGTAATTTTGTAACCAATGCTTCCTATTTCCGAAAGAGTATCGCTGTTTTGAAGGTTCCTCGGCTTCGCCTGCTTGTCCTTCCGATAACGGTAATAATGAGATGAAGACGAATATGGAGCATTGGTGGAATGATAATGACAGAGGAAAATCGAAGTATTGGGAGAAAAACCAGTACCAGTGTCATTTCGTACACCACAAATCCCACATTAACTGGTTCGGGATCGAAATGCCCGAGTTACGACACGACCGCATGCAGCCTGATATTCGCTCTAACAATAATAATAATAATAATAATAATAATAATAATAATAAAAGACCTGTGACAAGAGACATTCATATCTATAATAATAACAATAATAATAATAATAATAAATCGGCTAGCGTTGTTTATGAAAGTAATCGCTGTTTGTTCGATATTTATACGTTGTGGGAGAAATACAAAGTCTGTTTAATGTTACAAGCAATCGGTATGTGCCGTAACGACTGTGATGTAAAGGAAAACACTAGAATCGTCAGTGAGTAGGAAGGAAGCCACCAGCACATTGGCCAGTCGTAGCTCGTCACAAACATAACGTAACTTTGCGAACTATTTATTGCTGTCGTGGAGCCCACGTGCTGCGGTCAAATAAAAAGAAGTTAGTGTTTTATAAGCAATAAACAAATTGAATTTGCAACAGCCACATGGTGCCACAGATTTCCCAAAACAAAAGTGAGGTGTGGCAAATAAATAAGGAGACCGCACTCAACTACTGCCCACGTTTTATTACCAAGTAAATATATACTAATACCCGCCTAACCATCCCTAGTCGCTTGCTAAACCACTCTCCGTTATGTCGACGTAGTGCCAAGTAATAATTTCTTTATAATCGGTTTTATTAACTTGCTGCGATCATTGCTTAACAAAATCATCAAATTGGTTACGATCCTGAAAACAACTGCCAGCAACACCTTCAGTTTGCTCCCTGCGGTTAACGAAGCAGACAGCACGGTCACTGTAAGCACTTGCACAACAAAATGACTTCAGGGGATGCTTCGAGGGCCGGAAGGCTGTATGAAGCGGCGTGTGGCCTCTGATGGAAACCGCTTTGAAGGGCATTTGTTGCAGCCACAAAAATGTCATTAATAAGGCATACTGGAGAAACTAGTGTCGTTACATAAGAGTCATAACAGATCAGAGAAGGGAACGGATGGTCACACGGCCATTTAATAATGTCTGTACCTCATCCATCTTAAAGTGAAGTCTTAAAAATGGAAGGAAACCGTAATGTCACTATACACCACGCTAAATGACTGAATCCGAAACGTCTGTCAGAGCTGCCTTCAAATAGTTCCCCCTCTCCCCTCCCTCCTCACCCCGCAGTCCACATCCACATGCACGGGCGGGCGAGGCGAGGCACCTTGTTAGCCCCGCCAGCCCAAATCTCCCGAGTGTACGAACAGCTATATAACGTAAGAAAGGTGCTGTTGTAACAGGCTGTTCCAGAGAGAAAGACCGAATTTGTTACGACAGTCGATAATAGTTCCGCAGATATAGGCTAAAGATTGTCAGTGGAATAGTGGAAAATGGTAAGATGACATTGTATTGCTGTTGCAGTTCACAACAATACAAACTGCAGCTAACCGAGCTGTTGGAGAGTTGTGCTGCATGTGAAACTGCACAAACAAAGTCATTATATAGGAACACTGCAGACCACCGCAGTTCAAACAGCACTTCGAAGGCTCGGACACGGTCCAGTGAAGGGAACACTGCAACAAACTGCAGCTACAGGCACATACAGCACAAGCAGCAGCGCCGGCTTTTCGCCGTACATCAGGTTGTATCGCAGCAGGCAGCAAATGAATCGCATTTAAACATTAGAATCTGCACACATGTAACAGCCTGTGCCACCTTACATAATGAATGCGGCACAGGGTGACGGCTGTCTGAAGAGTCTATCCACTAGAAATGTCTGCACTTCCCGATTCAGAGCCAAGCCTTCCACAGTAACAGTTGGGGCCCCTAGGGAGGGCGTGAAGCTTCTCTGAAAGGGTTCGTCTAAACGGGGCGGTAACAACTTATAATCTCAAAAATCACCCTACGTTATGAATAACGAATTTAACAGAAAAAAGGACTCCATGGGTATAACGTCAGTAATTTTTCAAACTGCCAAGCCACATGTTCAGTCACGTTTATACGCCGTGAGCCGGCCAATCTCTTAGTTACGAACAGGTGAACCGTTGTCTGTAGTGTGGTGAGCCTTGAGGGCGGGCTACCGCCGGTGCCAGCAGTCACTGGCTCAACTCACGCAGAATCACAGCAGCCTTACGGTATTATCTGTCATGTTACGTCATCGCCTGACGACAGTTTCGTGGGAAGTTAACCCTGCTCCGGTACCATGAAAAAAGTTACGTTAACAGTACCATGGGGTCAATATGACCCCATTTTAAAAAAACCGAATAAAAGCACAGTTTATTACAATGATTTTTTTCTCCAAATAATATTTTACAACACAGGTTTGTACTCACATATCGACAAATATACACGACTTTGTTTAGGAACTTTCGAATATATAGAAGCAGATAGGGAAATATACAAAAAATGGATTACAAAATCCAAAGAATATTCCACAACACTTCATGTGTGAGTTTCTGATTATTTTACATATAGTATCATTATCT
>Ga0209628_10003326_pt1 | contig 11234 bp, 11 predicted proteins | sample TergutCu122P4_FD_187285 | JGI IMG/M metagenome (GOLD analysis project Ga0209628, IMG submission 187285) | Cubitermes ugandensis P4 segment gut microbial communities from Kakamega Forest, Kenya - Cu122 P4 (SPAdes) (version 2) | ecosystem: Host-associated > Arthropoda: Insects > Digestive system...
TGTTTGTCTAAAGTTTGATACCCAACGGTAAATCGTTTTCTTATCAGGAACAGTATCACGTTGACCAGGCGCGAAGCGGATGCGAAGTGCACGCTGTGTTGCTACCGGTGACCCGCCATTTTTTATAAACTCCTCAACAACAAAGGCTCGATGTTCTCCCGACCACACCTTGGTGTACACTGAAAACGGCACGTACACCGCTGTTCGACGACGCGCTCCCCACCCGAAGCTGTGCCCCTTCCAAATCGGGGAGTTCTTTATGCCAGACCCTGTACATTTTTGCCTTTTGTTTTGTATGGGTGTGTATCTTGGTCCCTCACATTGAGAGAGGAAAGTTGGCTGAGGGTGTTTGAGAATAGGGTGTTGAGGAAAATATTTGGGTCTAAGAGGGGCAAGGTAACAGGGGAGTGGAGAAAACTACATAACGAGGAGCTTAATGATTTGTACTCCTCACCCAATATTGTTCGGGTGTTCAAATTGAGAAGAAAGAGATGGGCGGTGCATGTAGCACATATGGGGGAGAGGAGAGGCATATACAAGGTTTGTCCCAAAAATAAGTGTACCGATTTTCCTGTGTACGAATTGGTAACATAGCACCTCGTTTATATACATTGGCGTGTTTGTAGTGACCTTGGCTGCACGTCCATATTTGTTTCAACTGGATTGGTTGAGTCAGTCATGCGCCACCACTGCTTGTGTATGGTCATGTTTTATAATCTCATTATGTTTATGATGCAGGAAAATATCGAACAGTGGTATGCTATCAAATTTTGTGTGAAACTCAACAAATCTGCTACAGAGACATTTGCTTCTTTAACTGAAGCTTATGGGAATGCCACTCTATCGAGAACTATGGTTTTTAAGTGACACGAAGCTTTCAGAGAGGAACGAGAAAATTTTGAAGATGACCCTTGTTCTGGAAGACCAATCTTGTCAACATATGATCAAAATATGGAAGTGGTGCAAGCTGTGATGGCGAAAGACCACCGATTGAGTGTCAGGATGATTGCAGAAGAAATAGAATTCTAACAGACCATTTGCACATGCGAAAAATTCGTGCAAAACTAGTGTCGAGAAACTTGTCTGTGGAGCAAAACGAGAACCGGTTGGAAATTGTCAGGATTTGCTGGGAAGACTCGAAATTAAGTCAAATTTTTTGGATAAAGTAATAACAGGAGATGAATCATGGGTGTTCAACTACGATCCCGAGACCAAATGGCAAAGTGAGGAATGGCACACGGAAAGTTCTCATTCGAAGAAAGCATGCCTGAGCAGATCCAGGGTGAAAACTATGATTATTGTTTTTTTCGACATCCGTGACATTGTCCACAAAGAATTTGTACCTCCAGGACAGACAGTTAATCATGCCTTCTACAAAGATGTCTTGGAACAACTTCGAAAACGGGTCCAGCGAGTCCGAAGAGACATTCCAGATGATTGGGTGCTGCACCACAATAACACACCAGCTCACACTGCGCTTTCAATTTGAGAATTTCTGGCAAAGAAAAACATTCCTGTACTTCCACATCCTCCATACAGTCCAGATCTAGCTCTGTGCGATTTCTACCTCTTCCCTAAGTTGAAATCAAAGTTGAAGGGTCATCATTTCGGGACGATGGAAAACAAAAAAATTTAACCGATGAACTACACACACTTACAGAAAATGACTTCCAGTACTGCTGTAATCAGTGGAAAAAACGTTGGAACCACTGTGTAACTCCCCAAGGGTCATACTTTGAAGGAGATAACTTGTAATTTCAGGTGAGTCCAATGGACATTTAAATAAAAAATCAGTACACTTACTTTTGGGACAACCCTCGTACAGGGTTTTGGTGGGGAAACCTGAGGGAAAGAACTACTTGGAAGACCCAGGCATAGATGGGAGGATAATATTAAGATGTATCTTCAGGAAGTGGGGTGTGGGGGCATGGGCTGGATCAAGTTGGCTCAGGATAGGGACAGTTGGTGGGCACTTGTGACTGCAGTAATGAACCTTTGGGTTCCATAAAATTTGGGGAATTTTTTTGACTAGCTGAGAACCAGTTAGCTTCTCAAGAAGGACCCTGCTCCATGCAGTAAATTAGTAAGTATGCAATCTTTCTCCAAATGCAGGGTGTCTGAGGAAATTTTGGGTACGAGGGAGGTAGAGAAAGTTACACAATGAGTAGTTTAATAGTTTATGCTTTTTCTGTATACTGCATGGTGATGAAGGCAAGGAAGGATGGCTGGACAGGATGTGTATGTAATATGCAAAATGCATACAAAATTTTATTCATGTAATCTTAATGGAGGGATCAGTTGAAAGATGTTGGCCTAGGTGTCAGTATAATATTAAAATGGATCTTAAAGCTGTAGGGTATGAAGGTGGGAACTGGATTCAACTGGCTGAACGTACGGTTCCGTCAAGTTCCTTATCACTTTTCTGGTTACATGAGAGGCAGTGAATTTCTATATCAGCTGCAGTGACATATTTTCTGAAGGAGGATTCTTGCTTAGTTTATTGAGATACATTCTTCATAGCAGGTAATGGGAGAATTGTGATTGATGAAATGAATGGGGAAAGCCTTTAAGGTAATGTCACCGTTTATGTGGAAGAATTCTTTTTCAGCAGAAGAGCTGGCCTGTGGACCAAAAATTCAGTATAGTTGTTGAAACAAAACTATTTGGAAAGGAAACATTTTGGGGTTCTGTGTGTTTTCGTTGTGAATAATTCTGCTGTATGCATGTTGTATAGGAACTACAAGAAGGATGACTGAATTGTGGTCTGTTAGTCTCTAGGTATGAACAGGAACGTATGTAGTATGATAACCGTACTAAACAAAACATTTGATGCGTATGAGACAGGACATTGACCCCCCTGTGCACCTTTTTTTTACAGAAACTTCATTGCTTCTTGTTTGATACGTGTTTTGTGGTGACCCGCATTTGTCGTCCTTCAGCCAAGTTTATGGTTTGTGCTCCTGTGATACCGGCAGAGCAGTTACATATTGAAGAAGTGGAGCTAATGCGACGGAGTACAGGACCTCAAACTGTTCAGTCTGGTGAGAAGTCTGTTAATGGTTCTTTTTGGTATTTGGTTGTGAAGTGAAAGTTCATTATTATAGTATAAGATGTGGAAGAGTACACGGCATAATAAGATACTTTTACATAAACATGAAGGATTTTGAATCACATGTTGATGTTTCCAATAGGGTGAATAATCTTACTAATCAGCTGCCTTAGTTCTGCATATCTGGCCACTTGTTGCAACTTGCTCTTCTTTCACTTGGATTCTCTAATGATCATTCATTCATCACTTTAAGTTTGTGATGCTTTAAAATGAATGCTGTTTTGTCCATATATAACACATCTGTTCTGCCATATGCTTGATTTAACCATTCTTCTTCAGGTGCATGGCAGAGTCAGGTAGTTTCCAGACTTTATATATTTCTCCATAACTACAACACATTTTTTTTTGTAATCACTGTTGTTTGTTTCTAAGTATTTTTCTTCAGACTTCAAATTATAAGCTGTGATCATGCCACCATTAAAAGAATTTCATGAGGTGCATTACTTGTAATGCAGCAAGTATATCCTGATTTTGCTTGATTCTGGGAAAAGAAGGAAGTTGCACAGTACTGAATCTGATGAGTAGGGAGGGGCTGGAAAAACAGTAGTTCCTTCTTTTTAGTTAGTGCACAGGCAAACCAGAGTGAGCAAGTGTGGGCCACAAGTATGTCTGCAGTTTCATACATGTTAAGACTATCTTTAAAAATGCTTTGAAGTGACCCAAATGAAATTCCCAACTTGTGTGCAACTTCGTGGATTCTTCTGTTTCCGAAGGCAAGTTCTGCACTCAGTTAACAGTTTCAACTGTTTTACTTGTTGGTGGGCTTCCCTAGTATTTGGTATCTTGAATGGAGTTCATACATTTTCTGAACTTGGAAGGCCACTTAAAAACTTGTATTCATCCCACTATCTGCTCTTTGAAAGCTACTTTCAACATCTTGAAAATTTCCATACCATTTTTCCCAGTTTTAATCAAAATTTTATGCAAATATGTTGTTCTTTTAAGTATGAAATTTTCTAGGTATGAGGAGATGCTGATAAGTCCTTAGCCCGACCAGGAAGGAAACAAGCTATAGCGACCAAACTCAGGATTTATTCAGTCTACTCCCCACGAAGCTCAGTGCGCTTCTTAGCCTGTTACCCTAACTTTTGCAAGCCACTCAAAAAAAAATTCAGAATGTTGTCAATCCAACCAGCTCTCCACGGCAGCAATGACCTCCGTGTCAGATGAAAAATGCGACCTTTCAATTGTTTTTTCAGTCCAGGGAACAGGTGGTAGTTCTACAGGGCCAGATCCAGAGAATAGTTTGGGTGATCAAGACATCGGAAGCCCAGGTAGGCCAATTTCTTCTGGGTTGCGAGTGACCGGTGAGCTGGGGCGTTGTCTTGCAAGAAACAAAGACCCCCTTGGTGACCTTCCCGCAGCATTTTTCCTTAAAAATGTCCTTCAATTGCACCAGCGGAGATAATTAATACTCCACATTGATAGTTTGGCCCTTTGGAAGATAATAAACGAGGAGGATGCCGTCTTGATCTCAAAAAAATCGAGGTGAGAACTTTTCCAGCGGATATTTGCACTCAGAATTTTTTGGGGTGGGGTGAGCCGCTATGCCGCCACTCCATTGATTGTTGCTTTGTCTCCGGGTCATATTGATATAACCAGGTTTCGTTCATGGTCACCAATCATGACAGAAAATCATTTGGATCATGCTGAAAATATTCCAAAAGTTGCTCAGCCGACTGGCACCATTGATGTTTTTGATCCCCATTCAGGCATTTTGAGGCCCACTTCATGAAGAGCTTCCACATGTCCAAATCTTCATGAATGATGGACCCAATCCACTCACGTGAGATGCCCAGTTGCTCAGCTATTGATTTAGCCAAAATCTGGCGGTCTTCCAAGATTAGTTCATGAATTTGATCAATAATCTGCGGAGTGGTTACTGTTTTGGGTTGTCCAGGATGAGGCGCATCACAGGTGGAAAAGTCACCACGTTTAACCTGGGCCACCCAGTTTTTGACACTGGCATACGATGGTGCACGTACCCCTAATGTTTCTGTCAGAATGGCGAGAATTTTCTTCAGCGCCTTGCCTTGCAGGAAAAAAAAAAAACTTAATGGCAGCTTGTGTCTCAATGTTGTTGAAATCGCACGTGTCACCTGACACGTTTCCTTTCAGCCTCTGTAACAAGAAAAGACTTGCAATTCGGCACTGAACAGACCCCTCTTTCCAGCGACACTTGATTCCGTCCTACGCCATCGGGAAGTAGGTCGGGCTAAGGACGTATCAGCACCCCCTCGTATGTCGAATTCGCAGTTCTCAAAGAAAGATTCCTAATATATGTGTCATTCCACAAGTCATGGCAAATACTTTTCTTGGCCAAAATATGGCACTGTGGGGAATGAACCACACCCAGTCAATTTTTATGCCGATAGTTGTGTTTCTGAATAAGTGGGTTTAAATGATAAAAAGTGTAAATACAAGATGATATTTCCATCAGAAATATGGGTTTAGCATAATAGAAGAAAGCCAACCAAAGGATGTTAAACCAAAAATGAGAGCACGATTTAAGAAGTGGTGTAAATTGACAAGGGGCATTAAAGCAAAAAGGTGTAAAATAAGTGCTGATTGTATATACCTTTGAAAGCACATGGTATGTATTTATAAATGTTACCATTAGGTTTTGTGTGTGTGTGTGATATATGTATATACGTAGGAGTGCACATACACTTCACATGCCAACATGATTGCCATATTACAGACTTCCATTTCAGAATGAGATCAACAGCACAGAGTGTTTGTGAAAATAGAAGTTCTCCAAGGTAGAAATGAATGATAGTGCCATGCAGAGCTACATGAAGCACTGGGTGATTGTACCATCCCATATCAAACATTTTCATGGTGGGAACATACATTCATAGGTGGATGTGGGTCAGCTTTTGACATGCATCATGGTTGACATTCTGTGTCTGTTTACTCAAATTTGTCAGTGGCCATAATGGAACAGTATGTGGATAAGACAGGCACTGGACTGTGGAGGAATTAGCTGAGCCTACAAAGATTTCTGGGTTTGTGATGCTGTGAATGTTATGACAGGACTTAAAAAGGTGCAAGATTGCTGCCAAGTGGGTGCTGCATCATCTGCAAAGTAAATGAGGTGCAGCAGTGGGCCCATCACAAGACATATATTGTTCTGAAACAATTTTTGCCACGAAGAGGACAACACACTAAATCAAATAATTGCAGTTGATACAGGATAGGCAAGAACCTATGAACTGTAACTGAAATTACAGTCCTCTGAATGGCATTGTACACATTCATCACAGAAACACAGGATTTGAATAAATTCGTTGCTGACAAAGCCTAAAATTAATTTAATGTACAACATCCAAGGTGTTGTGTGATGTCCAGTTCCACTGGGTCAAATTGTGAATGCAGAGTATCATAAGTCATTTTTGCATTCCATGTATGTCATGCAGGTAGGAGGAGGCATCCAGAAGTGGTTGAAAATGCCATCATCATACATGATAATGCTATAGTGCACTCAGAAGGCACTGTTAAGAATGTTCTCTGACATTGGGGTGGGACATTTTACAGCACCTTCACTATTCTTCTGGCCTCAATCTATGTGATTATGATATGATTCCCAAACCAAAGGGGCCAGTGCATGGGAAATGATTTGCACACAGATAGGGCTTTTTGATAGCATTTTGGAGCTAGGTGGCACAGATTAACAAATCAGGTGGTACCATTGGTGTTTGTCACCTTCCCTATATGAACCATTGTCAACCTTAGGTACTACTGTGAAAGTTGTTAAGAGTTTGTGTGAGTAGTTTGTGCTATAAGCTTTCTTCTATATTCATTATGTTTGCCACAGTAGAACAGTGATTCAAAAAATATGTGATTCCCTCACCTCCTGCCTGTGGCTCCTGTACATATGCCCCATCTGATGTTAACACTTACAAGAACATGCGCATGGCTTCAGACATACATACTCCATTTCCCACATCACCACATTTTTGGACAAAAAACATGTAGATTCAGGTCAGGCAGGATGTTACCCATGTTGACTGTTACAGAGTTATCAGTGTTTTGAAGGGGCCTTCATCTTCATGGTCAAGCAGTCCGAGAGGATACACTCCTCTGAAATGTCAGCAACTATGAGTCAAATTAGCATACCATTCCAAAAGACTTGACTGTTCAAGTTTCTCATCATCACTGAAGTTCTAGAAGTATAACTCTGATATATGTGGTCTGACAATAAAGTTCGCGAACTTATCACAGTAGAAGTGCTACACACCTCATTACTGAATACCACCATGTTTGCCTTCAAAGTACTCCCCTTGGGAAGCTATGCACCGATGCCAGCACCTAGTCCACTCTTCAAAACAATTTTGGAACTGGTTTTGCGGAATGGCCTTCAGAGCTGCCGTTGTATTACTCCTGATGTCATCAAAATGCCTTCCTTTCAATATTTCCTTTATCTTCAGGAACAGAAAAAAGTCACTGGGGGCTAGATCCAGTGAATAGGGAGGGTGTTCCAACACAGTTATTTGTTTAGTAGCTAAAAACTCTTTTTTGCTTTTGTTCTTTGGTTTGCTCCTTTGGGACCATTCTTGCACACACCTTCCTCATGTCAAGATCTTCAGTTAAGATTTTCGTAACTGTTTCTCTGTCGATGTTCACTTGCTCTGCTATGCTCCTGACAGTCAGCCAACAATTTTCACGCACAATTTGACGAACTTTTGCAATGTTTTCTTCAGTTCTGCTTGTTGCTGGCCATCCTAATCTCTCATCATCAGTGACACTTTCTCTTCCCTCAGAAAAACGTTTCACCCACTTGTAAACTGCTGTTTTCTTCATTGCATTATCCCCGTAAACTTGCACTAACATCAACATCAACTAACAAGAAGAAATTTAATGTTCGTTCATTCCTCTAATTCAAGCTCCGACATTCTCGCGGTGGCACAACAAAACACACGCAGACAATAATAGATGCCACTCAGAAAGATACTGCCATAGTTGAACAACAACACAGCTGTGAAACGCTGATACGTCAAGTCATCAAACCATACTAAGGCTTTTGTCCAGTGCTGCCATGGCAAGCAGATGGTGGCGAGTTCGCAAACTTTAATGTCCAACCACGTATTTCCTGAGATTGCACTGTGGTGGAAGTCCACAGAAAATATCTTTTTTCCTTCCTTATCAATGAGTGTAGGCTGTCACTGATGGTTCCAGAGGAGGGTCCTTACATTATGGTTCCTTCTTGTACATTAGGTGTACTGGGCTGCCCCAAATGAGGAGACTTGTTTCTCCACAGCAGAATATACTCATATTGTTCTAGAGTATCTCAACAGCCTACTATATGCTAGGATACCTGTCTCCATCTCCCTTATTCCTGCTGGATATGTACCACTGAGTGTGAATCCAGATGGTTCCTTCCCCTGTAAATAGTGAGGGGCTCTTTTAGTTCCTATTTTGCAAGCATTCATCAACTACTCACTCCCTAATAGCTATCACCTAGTATCACCCCTCTGTCTGTGAACACCTCAAAATAATGGTGGATATAAGATAACTTGCTACTGGACATTTAGTGTGGTTTCTGATGTAATTGCTTGTCTATGGACCATCTTTCATCTCCGGAGGAACAGAAAAGAGAGGTCTTTTCAACCAAGTCACATCTAGTAGCCATTATCTGTGATATTGAGATGGCCTATTTCACAGCTTTGCTGTATTGGATTCTCGAGACTCTTGATCATGGGCACCTAAAATGCCATTTACAGTTTTATTTTAAATTTTATACCCAGTATAAGATGTCTAGTCCAGCTTGATATGATTTTATCTTCCCCACACATAAAAGTAGACTGGCAGAAGGCATTTGACCGCGTAAACTGGATCAAATTAATGCAGATCCTAAAGAGAACTGGTAGCAATTGGCGTGAAAGAAGATTGATTAGCAAATTGAACATGGACCAGAGGGTTAAAGTATGACTGGACCAAGGGGAGACAAGAAGTGTGCAGACTGGAAGAGGAGTTCAAAAAGGATGCTGTTTGTCACCAATTCTGTTCAACTTGTACAGCGAATGCCTCACCAACGAAGCTCTGGATGGGCCTGGACACTTCAACATCAGAGGGCAAATTATTCAAACTGTGAAATATGCAGATGACCTTGTGCTAATGGCTAAGGAAGAAACTGTTCTACAAGGCATGATTGATAAACTAACTGAAATTGGAAGATGCCATGGCATGGAAATGAATGTGGAAAAAACAAAAGTAATGAGAATTTCAAGACAACCATCCCCAGTAACAATTATGATAGACCAAAAACAAATGGAGAATGTGGAATGTTTTAAATATTTGGGTAGCATGTTAACAAACGATAGAAGATGTACTTGTGAAATAAAACCCAGAATTGCCATGGCAAAAGCTGCATTCAGCAAGAAGAAGAATCTTTTTACCAGCACATTGGACTTAAATTTGAGGAAGAAACTAGTAAAATGCTACATTTGGAGCATGGCTTTGTATGGTGCTGAATCTTGGATGCTTTGGGCAGCAGATCAGAAACACCTGGAAAGTTTTGAAATGTGGTGGGGGAGAAGGATGGAGAAGATCAGTTGGACCAGTCATGTGAGAAATGAATAAGTGTTGCTTAGAGTCAATGAGCAGAGGAATACCCTGCATGAAATAAGAAAATGGAAGGCTAACTGGATTGGTCACATCTTATGACCTAACTGCCTTCTAAAACAAGTTATTAAAGGAAAGATAAAGGGGGAGATAGAAGTGACAAGAAGATGAGGAAGAAGACGTAAGAAGCTACTGGATGACCTTAAGGACAGGAGAGGATACTCTCATTTGAAGGAGGAAGCTCTAGATCACACTATGTGGATGAACCATTTTGGAAGAGGTGTTGGACCTGTTGTCAGACAGATTACTGAATGAATGAACACATAACAGAAAATGCCATTCTTGAGTGTTACCCTCCTTGCCATTGCCATCAATCAGTGGTGTTGCAGATTGTGTTCATTGCCCTATTCTGTGCTCATTGTCAGTGACTTTGCCATCTACTGATGGTCTGAGTCTGAGCCATGGGACATGAGTAAAACTACACAGTGTCAAATTTGATGAAAATCCTTTCAGTGATTGTTGAGTTTTTACATGAATACAATTGTAACAACAGACTGTTTAGCTGCTGTTCAGCCAGTGTTGAAAATTCAGCAACATCCTGTTAAGTCATAGCTGTTGATACATGGACAAAGCAGGAAACAGAATACTTTTGTTGTTTTATATTAGCCTCATGACAGGAAAAAAGATATGTCAGTTTTAACAGGGAAATCAAATAAATTGATCATACAGGAAGCTTTAATCATTCATTCATTCAGTCCATTGGCATGTGCAGAATTCGATGATTCCTTGCCGTTCTCAGGAGCTTCTTCCATTCCTCTCTGTTATGTACTTTCCCTGCCACCCTTCCCCACCAGCTATTCTTCTGTCCTCTCTCACCTCATCTTGCCATCTGTTTCTTGGGCTACCACTCAATCTTGTTCTCATATTCATAACTTTGAGGTGAGACATCCCCGTTGTGTGTGTAAACATAAAACATGGTGTAGGTGACAGTCAAAACACAACTAATTAATTAGTTGTGTTTTGACTATTACCTACATCATGTTTTATGCCCAAATTCATATATAATACTCTTTTGGGAATTCTATTTTTTTCCATTCTCTATACATGTCCAAACCATCGTAATCTATTTAATCTTATTGTCTCTATTGTAGTAGGTTTTTTAACACTTGCATAAATTTCTTTATTAGTCACTATCCTCCAATTTTCTTTTTCATTATCATATACTGGGCCTAAAATTCTTCTATACACTTTCCTTTAAAAAAGGTTCAGTTGCTCTCTATCTCTCTGTTAGTGTCCAAGTTTCTGATGCATAAGTTAACACTTTGTCTATTATTATGTTCTTTAGTCTCAATTTTAGTTTCTTTGATATGTTTTTATTTTTAAAAAAAATTGTGTAGCATAAAATATGTTTTGTTAGTATTTTTATTCTTTCTTGCAATTATATTTGGTTATTGTTATCTTCATTAAGTATAACTCCTAAATATTTAAAATTTTCCACTCTTTCAAATTTGTAATTTTTTATTTTCAAATGTCCTATTTTATTTTTCTTTAAATTGTTTTT
>Ga0209628_10003327_pt1 | contig 11232 bp, 7 predicted proteins | sample TergutCu122P4_FD_187285 | JGI IMG/M metagenome (GOLD analysis project Ga0209628, IMG submission 187285) | Cubitermes ugandensis P4 segment gut microbial communities from Kakamega Forest, Kenya - Cu122 P4 (SPAdes) (version 2) | ecosystem: Host-associated > Arthropoda: Insects > Digestive system >...
TCCGACACTGTATTTCCAACCTGAAGATGGTCGAATTAGGCCGAAACATGTAGTTGGTGAATTATTGTATTTACAAATATAGTTGTGTTTTTGACTGCCATTGTTGATTATTAATGCACTGTAGTTCTAATATAGACTGTGGCAGTTCTGTTGCAACTGCTTTCAGTAGACCTGACCTACAGAGTGTTCCCACAGTACAAGTTCCAAGTCTCATGTCCACTTGCTACTGAATTAGTCATTCCACAGAATGGATTAATGACTGAGGCCTTCTATTACATTTTGCAAGATGCTGCTTTTATGGTTAAGAGTTGTCACCTGTTTTAAAGCTATTCATCTCATTGTGCATTGTACTGTAAAGAATGAATAAACAAATGACCATTGAACATAACAAAGTTTTTATAATACCATTATAGCTAAATGTTTCAACCTTGGGGTAGTTAAGTTGTACAATGTGTTATTCTATGGTGCTTTGGGAATCATATGGCAGAGTATGGTGATGAAGTTCAGGTCACTTGAGCCATGGTATGTCTTATTTACACTGCAGCTTGAGGCGTACTACCTCACAGATCGCGCTGACGCCTGTTACCTCTAATTTTAACAGTCTGAAACATTTTATCTTTTTATCTTTTCACCCACTTAAGAATTTACTGGATGTATAAAAAAGAACTGCAGAAGTTACAACAATATTGTGTAAGAAATGAGATCTCATTTCCAGCAAATTCAATTTGTATATTCTTTTTAAAAATGTTCTAATGCTAGAACAATGACCTTTTGAGGTTGAAACAAGCACCTATATTGGTATTATAAAAATTTTATTTTGATCGACGGTCATTTGTTTATTCATTCTTGTTAATCTTTTCCAACACCCACAAGAGGGAGGGTAACATGTTACTGCTTGTCCAATATATTCACAGCTTCGCTCCTTATCTGGACCATTACTTCTACGTGTCATGTTGTGGCAGCAAGAGACCCACTTTACAATGCACATCTCAGTACTGCACTTACACAATCTATAACAGAGACACAGCCCCCTGATTGTGCCTCCAGAACTGTATGGTAAGTGAATCCCACTAAGTACTTAACCTACTTATCAATTAAAACCTTCTACAACTTACCTCCTACTGTTATGTCTGCCATCATAGCCAACAACTACACCATTCTTTAGAATCACATCCTCTAGTGCTTCCTCAAGATAAACTGCCAGTCCCTGAGCTGTCTGAATGATGACCAGGTCATTCATTTGTGAGTAACCAGGTCCCATCTGACCACGTAATCCTGCTGTTCCAAACTTCAGTCTAGAGAGTAACAATTTCCTCAGCTTGGCCTCATCTCCATCCATGCAAAGGGACTGTATCTGTCTTCTTGTCTCCTCATTCTACAAAACAGTCAAATTCACATTTTCTTCACTGTTACATGGGATTGAAGACTTCAAATTACACCACCATTTGATTTACAAGATATTATCAGAAATTTAGATCAGGAGATAATGAAGGTTCAAAATTGCTAATACCAAAAATAACAATTTTACTCAATCTCAATCAGTTCCAACCACCTCACAATTCATCTCCATGTTATATTTCTACCTCTGTCTTCAAGTGAGGTTCTCAATCAAAATTCTGTATATATTTATCCCCTTCCCTTTGATCAAAGCTGTCTAGTTTGTTGTAACTTCCTGCACTTCACCATTCAAATGATGGAAAATGTACAGAGTGCACACAGTAATGAATCTCAGTCTATATTTTTATTATTTTCTGCAATGTAGTACAGATCAGCCAGTAACTGTAGCTAACAAATATAAAAGTATATCCAAAAGTTTGTGAACTCATCACTAGGACCAAAAGCAGCAAGTATACAGGTTTCTGCTACCAGGTTAGTGGCAAATCTTGACCCAGAGGTCAGGTATAGTGGACAGACACATGATGCTGCTTTGTACTGTTCCGCTAGACCTGACCTCCACATCAGGATTCATCACTGCACTAGGTGCCATTGCATCATAATCTTCTGAGTCAGTGTAGTGAGTTTTGTAGCTACTGCCCTATGTGTTGTTTCTCAACAGATGTTTACTGTTGTGCGTGTTGAATGTGATCTGTGATTTTTTACTGGCTATTTTGAAGGAACAATGCATTTACATTAAGTTTGGCTTCAAACTTGAGTAAACTGCATTGTAAATGCATGAAATGCTCAAAACAGCTTTTGGTAACTATGTCATGGGTAGAGCACAAACTTCTGAGTGGTTTCTCTTGATTCAAACATAGGTAAACTTCATCTGAACATTCTAAGCAGTCAGGTTATCCCTTCACAGACCACACAGATGAAAACATGGAGAAAGTCGACAAAATCATCAATAAGGACTAAAGAAGTACCATTTCAGAGACCACTGGCAGGATTGGCCTCTCATATAGAACAGTGCAGCTAATTCTAAAGGAGGACTCGAATAAATAACAAAATTAAGCACACATTTCATTACTAACTCTGTGTGAAATCTTTTGGGAATACCCTTATAAGCATATCTGAGGTTCATTCTTCTGGGATGTTATACTGTAGTCTGCTAGATATGCATCATACTTGCAGAGGCACCTCTTTCCTCCATCAGAATTTATCTACCCTGATGAATCTAACAGCTGGTTCTTCTGAAATATCAGTGGGCCTATGTGTGTATCAGACTATCTTGTATAACATCTTGCAAGACAATAATCCTTGCAGGTATCAGTGGGAGAAACTCAAATCTTACACACAGACACATTTATTTACTAAAAGACTTTCCAGTACCTAGTAGTATCTACCACACTTCCATTTATTGTTTATCTGTAGAAGTACTAATGGGATTCAAGTTTCCACGTTTTCATCATTGGTGCTGCCACAGTGAGGGTCTTCTGGGTTTTGCACCTGAACCAAATTCAGTCATTGTGAGAATAAAGGCAGCATGTTCCTCCAAAACAATGGAACAAAACCATTATACTACAATCTATCAATTATGACACATTCATCAAATCCATACAAGGTTCAACAAACCTACTGGTTACCAAATTTGTCACCAAATAATACAGAAATACACAATATATGTGCCACATCAAAGCATATGTCACAGTGACAAAATATACAAATACAAAATGAGGAATGCATACAATAAACTTAAAATCAATGCAATATTATCACAATACGTGGAACAATGAATTGTAACAAAACTATCCACCACAACATACCTACCAAACTAAATCCCTCCATCATGGTAAAAGCAACACAGTAATACAACTGCAACCTGATGATGACAAATTAAAGTAAAATATCAAACATCAAGATTGTAGAACAATCACCAATCACATGTACAAAGCAAAACCAAATCCTAGACCTTAGTACTATGAAAATACTCATTCAGAGGATACAATGACTATAAATGAAGAAAATCACTTGAGGCCAATCTAAACTGTTTAATATTATGAGATCATTTTTGTATGTCCGAAGGGAGATTATTAAAAATAAAAAAAAACCTAGAAAACACACAATGCAGCACCTTTACTATGAAGCGTGTAATGAAATGCGACCTGGCAGGCACAATGTGTAATTACCTTGTCCCACTGCAGCCATTCTTCAACCTTCTTATCAAGATCTCCATCACCAAATGATGGCAGCTCCATATTCATTGCCCCCTGTATTTCAAGCTCTTAACTGAAATGCAGACAAGATGACAATTTGACATTAATGTGTTTGATCTTGGTGGAATTTTCAGCTAACATAAACTACAAACAGGACACAAAATGCTATGGACCAGAATTTCAAAATGGTCTTAATGCAGGGAAGCACAGTACATGGTGGTAACAATAGTACTAGTATATGAACTGTGTTCAACTAGGAAATCTGAGGCTACCTGTCAGAATCGGTCAGGTGAGCCGGCTGATTGCTCAGAAGGCCTGTTGCCTTAAGGAAAGAAAATTGCACACTGGTTAGAAATACCCAGAAGAAAAACTGTAATAATGACAAGATTGTGCATCTCTACATATTTATAATACATATAATAGATAAGTGTATCTTACAGTTCAGAACATGAATAACAGGTATAAACCATCAGTCATAAAAATGAAGCAAGATAAAAGCACAAAGATAAAAAGATAGCTTTATCAGTGCAGTGACAGGTAAACATTGGTGGCAATTACATGTAAATATTTCGCACAGGTCTTACATAAGCGAAATACAGCTATCTTCAACTAGATACGGGACTTTAACCGTAGTAGGAACCACTTGATAGATACCGGAAGGAAAAAAAAAACTTAAAAACTAAGAACAGGGGTTGCAAGAGGTTAGTTACAACCAGTAACCTATACAGTGCAAAGATACCGAAAAAGTGCTAATGTTTCCCGCATGACATGTAACATATGGCGAGTTGTGACAGTGCACACTAGAAACGACACTATGTAATTTATTCGTTTTCCGGTACCTAATTTCTTAAACCTGTAGCCGTACAGTAAACAGGTAGCACGCTATTGCCTGTTTCGACACACACACCTTTCTGCCATTCCTGTGCTTTACCAGATGGAAACATCGATCAGCTGATTTTAGTCCAAGAATTTTCATGCCACAGCTTGTGGCCCAAAATTTCGATGACAATTTAGTGGGGTAAAGTAATTACTTATCAATAATTTACGAGTGTTATATCGGTGTTGCAAAATTAGTTTAAAATTACGTTGGTTTACAGATGAAGCATATGATAGCTGACGGACATAAAATAATCGAGCATTGATGTGAATTTCTGATGCCTGCGTTATACAAAGGCGTTTCAAAATGAGATATTACTGTCGTCTGTTGGTTATTGTTGATACAAGCAGTGCAGCTATATACATCTGAGGCTGCTTAAACGGGAATATTAATGTTGCAAGTAATGTGGCCACGAAATCGACGCTTGAATTACGTCTTATGTACGTACATGTGGGCAGTAGTATAGAAATGGGCACTGGCATTGAAGGCAGTGTTTTAAAAATTGCCGGATTTCTGTCATCACTCCACGATTATCGAGTTGTGCAATTAATCCAAATGTAGTCTATTTCCCATTACACGATCAAGTGCTTACATTCTGTTTTAACACAAGAGCTGAGCTAAAAATTTCTAACTCAATCTACTGAGTTAATAATAAATTGAAACAAAGTGCCTTGTGTTTCCGAGTATTCGTAAACAACTGCAGTTTCTTGGAGGACCAGAGTAAACCTAGCCTTTAAGTGTAATGTGATGTTATGTGTAGCTTTCCCACCACATCACGCCGATAAATATTACTAAATTTTGGGACAAGTGAGATTAGTATAGTTCACCTTAGAGTTTTAAATATTTGGTGTTTATAAATATGTCATGTGATGTTACAAATAGGCCACATGCTGTTCTGGATTTGTACTCTTTAATGTTGTGCCTTTCATGGTCCATTCTAGATATGAAGTTCCAGTACTAAAGTATTTGTATCTAGCTAAGCTTTTGCATTCCATTACTGCCCCTCATCTCCAAACCAACCATTCCTTTCACAAAATTACAGTGTTGTGTTCAGAATGGTGTTACAGGATGTGCTTACATACAAAATATATCTGTAAATCTACAGAACTTTTGTAACAAAATTGCCGTTTTGTCATTCACTTGTAGCAGTTGTTCCCTTGTGAAACAGAAAGTCATGTCATTATGCAAAGTATTGTATTTTACATATATAAATTATTGAAGACAAATGTGGTGAAATCAGCCTGCCTGGGTTCCTAATTTTTTTGAATGGACAAATCCAGAAGGCTGAAGTTAAGTGAAGGTTACTCCTTTTTATATTAGACTCTGATTGTGTTAGAATGTAAAATTCAATTCAGCTGTCCACATTTTACTCTATTATACAAGTTAGGGTATTGTACTGGAGATTTTGGCCTTGAGATAATGTGTTGAGAAAAGCCGAGTTTGTTTTAATTACTTCTTTAATATATATATCTCATAATGTATTAGGACAGGGTGTAGCAATGCTCTTGTAATGGATGTGACATTAATATATGAGCTGTTACTGGCAGCATTTTCTAAGCCATCTTCAGTGCTGTGATTGAGGTCCCTTGCAATGCTTTTTCCTGGACCTTCCATTATAATTACATGATTCTTTGCAAAAATCTTTACCTAAAGCTCTGAGTTTCCCAACAGCATTGTCAACAGTTCCTGAAGTGTTGGTATGTAGAACTTTACATGTGCTTATGGCATGCACAGTTTTGCAACACAACATGCTACATGTCAGAATTTGCACATCTTTTAAAGATTGCTGTCTTCTGGGATATGATGCTATCTAGTCTAACACATGGGTACTGACATTTCAAAGGCGCCTTCTATCTCCATCTTTAGAGTACAGTTTATGTAATATGGTAGTAATATGAAATTTATGTCAGAATGTCATGCTCTTTTCATTCTAAAGATACAGGAAGTGGGTCTCTCTGAAACACTGGTATCTGTGTATCAAACTACACTGCATGATAAACCAGGCATAATAACAGTTTTCACTGCATTAGAACATCAGCTCTTATATGAAATAACCAGATATCAGTTTTGCCACAGTGGTATCTGATATGAATTGCTGCCTGAATGTATACTGTGTCTTTCTACAGAAAATGTCACCTTTCTTTTAAAAGTTCTCTGAACAGTCTACTTCTTTGTAAAAAATATTTCAGAACACATGGATGTTGGCGTTGTTAAAGTTGCTGAGGATCAAGACTTTGAAAAACTGAAGAAACTCATTGATGATCACACAGGATGGAAGCTGGATTACAACAAGTCATCAACAAAAGTTTGGACAAAATCTAGTCAAGCTACAAGTTTTAAAATGATAAAGGTACTCGAATAGTGCATTTGTGTGGTTGAGGTGTAGTATTCTTACACACTGAATCTTGTTGTGGGTGCAGCCACAAAATGTTGAGCCTCTCTGGTGGAAGAGTTGTACACTTCTGTCATCATTTTCTTTCCATAGATATTCATACTGCTAGCAGAATCAGTCATCCTACATCCTAAACACATTACAAATCAGATTTATTTGGATCACAGTCAATGCTGGAAATGTTGCCTGTTATTGTACATGCCCTAATGACATATCTGTAAATAGTTTACATTCCCATGTTGAAGTTATTCTTGTGAAATAGGTAAAATGTTTCTTCAGGAATAATCCTTCATTTGTTCTTTATGGTGACGATTTGATCTGTAAATGGTTTTCTGAACAGTACTCTCTAAGTAATAGTTAGACTTCTTAAAGTTCAGGGGAGCATGCTAGCCACAAACCATTTCTAATAACTTTGTCTCGAGACTCTTCCCTTAGCATATACATGGATGTCCTTGCTGTATGATCATTAGCGAAGTCTTGGTGTGAGAATGCTTACTAGTATACATCATCTGTTAGCTGCTAAAAATATAGAGTATTTCCTCGATATAACTTCCAGAATTAATCGTGTGCTTGAATAAATCTGGTTCAATAATTAGTCTTCTTTTATTCACATTGCATCATGTACCAATTCTTGAAACATGAAGTGGAATGTCACATATTAAACTTGGGTCATTAACTGCTTTCAAATTTTATGAAATTCCATTTATCAGTTCTCTAATTTTTTCATGTGTACAGGCAGATTGACAAGCACTTTGAGTAGGTGCTTCATAAGGATGCAGATATGCCTAAGAATGATGGGGATATTGATTTTTAAAGAGAAAAGAAAATATTTTAAAATTAAATGGTTGCAATAACAAATTTAAAAGTGGTAGAGTTTTAGTACACCGTCGCAGGATAATGACCTATAGATATAACACCCCACTGGTTATTGCTCTAGTACACCATCTGTTTGTAACTGGATGAAACAGAAGTTGTATATTTCAGATTCACACCACATTTGCTGAAGTAAGTCCTCATCAAATATATGATGTACTGCATGATCCAGACTACAGGAAAGTATGGGACCAACATATGATAGAATCACATGACATTGGCTGCCTTAACCCAAACAATGATATTGGATACTATGCAAGTATGTGTTAATGAACACCATTTACACTCTGTCATAAGGAAAGAAGCAAGTTGTAATGTTCATGAATCATAGTAACTATTTTTGTACACACTTTTTAATGTTGAATATGTTATCATAATTTTAAAAATATCTTAATTGTGTGCAACTGTAATTTTCATATTTCTTGCAAACTTCATATTTCTCCTGGGCTTCTTACACTGCTCATGCTTCAGCTTTTCTTACTCCTTCCAATTCCATTTCTTCCATTTTTTCCTCTTTCTCCTCCTTGTCCTTATACATTTCTACTATATGTGCATGTTTTAGGAAACCTTATCTACCAAAACTGTTCTTCCTCATTTTTGTACTGTTTTCTTCCTTCATTCTCTGTTTTGTTTTTGTCATCTGTTCTTGCGTGCAGACTGTAAGGGGAGATGTGAGATTTGAGGTTCCCTTGGTAGAGACGGTAAAGACTACTGCCGTCTGGGATGTGTCTTTGTGTAGTCAGTGTACTGACATTTCAGAGGAACTTTCTGCTTCCTTAATCAGAGTAATGCTGATGAAAGCGGCAGGATTCTCTGAAATGTTAATACACAGCTATCAGACTAAATGACATCGTATCCGAGAAGGCAGTATCTGTCAGAAGATGTGTAAAACAATGCAGAGAGCACAGATACACAAATTTAGGACATAATCATTATTAAACTGTATAATCAGAAGTTGGTGACTGGAGTAAGGCTTCTCTGTGACCTGCTCTGTGATGTTGGAAATCCTCTAACAGAAGGTAGGAAAGAGTTAATAGCAATTCAACAGACATGTGCATTTGTGTAAGCTTTTGTGCATTTCTGAGTAGCACTGCTTCTGTCATAATGTTAAAGTGAGGCTGTGGCTTAGTTTGTAGGCAGGTCAAGACAAATGGTGGTCACTTAGAGCCACAGGATGGGGAGAGGAAATAGATTTCTCTTTGGGCATTGAGCTACTGTAAACAGAAAATTTGGATAAAACCCACACAGTGGGAGGAAAACAACCCTGGTATATTCGGTTCACAGGGATGTTGTGTCAGAAAGAATAATTTTGAATTGGAAAGTCAGTTAACTGGGAATTGTGCTTATACTACAGTGTCTTAATGTTCTGGAATTAGCTTGTGCATTCACATTGTACAGATATGTTAGTTATACTGCCATGATGCAAACAACAGAGCCTTATTTGATGAATGAAGTTTCCTGGGATAAGATGCCTTTTGATTGGTAAATATTTACAAATAATTGGAGGTAGCAGGCCATTCTGAAATGTTGACAGCTATTTACCAATTGGCATTGTGTCTTACCCCAGAAGACTTGAATCTTTATGAAGATCGGCATAAAAGTCTTAAATATCACAGAACACCCATAATTAGAATGCAGTGGTGCATGTGGTAGTTCTGAATGTTCTTTTGTTCAGCCCAAATTTGTGTCCTTGTTTCCAGTGTCCTGTCCTGCACCTTTACGGAATAGAGATTTTGTTCTGCAGAGATCATGGTTAGACACAGGACAAGAGCAATACATCATTAACCATTCTGTGTTTCACCGGGATTTTCCCCCAAGACAAGGCTTTGTTCGTGCAGTATCCTACCTGACAGGTGAAATTAAATATTACAACACATAATATTAAACATGTATGCAGCATTGGTTCTTACAGTGACGTGATAGTCAATAAGATCAGGGGAGGGACATTCATAGTAAAAGTATTATTACTTTGTTCTTATGGTGAGAACCACAGAATGTATTCCTAGTAAGGTGAAGGTGCATTATGTGTCATGATAAAGGTGGAAAAGCTGTCCCTATACATGTCTGTGGTGCCCAGTGATGGAGAACAGGGGCTCAGTAGGTTCCATGCTTCCATGCCTGCAGACAGAAACAGCTGGCTTTTTAATCATCATGTTTTGTAAATAAATTAGGCGATGGATGAAGTCCCAAAAGATAACGTTGGGTCGGTTAACTTTAGTTGTGCTCTGTTTTCTGCCTGAAAATGAAAACAGAGCTGGCTTCAGAAACATTGTGTTTCTTTTAAAAATTACATGTTGGCCAAAGTCCATAAAGAGGTTTTGTCAATTAACTTTAGTTGTGCTGTTTTCTCTGCCTTAAAATGGAAACAGAGCCGGCTTCTAACGTTGTGCTTCTGTAGAGAATGGACAGAGTCTGAAAAAAGAAAATTGTGTCAGTTAACTTTAGTCATGCTCAATTTTCTCTTTTGTTTACACATGACGATTTGGTGATGGCAGGCCATTATTTGGCTCTGCATGGTCCGGTTTAGAGCAGTTTGGTTCGGCCCCTCATACATGAGCTGAAGACAACCTCACATATTTAAGCACCAAATTTAAGGAAAAAACCTCGTCTGGCATTTCAGTAATTATGGTATATTTTTGTGCCAGTACCATCTTGTTGCTTGTATACTTGTAGGGTATGGCTGCAATGGCTTGTGGATATTACAACACAGCATTAGTGGTAAGTCACACTATCTGAAAAACAGCATATGTCATGACATTTCTTAGGAAAGAGTATGTCAGCTGATGTTGACAGTCACTGTGTTATATCTGCAATTGGATGACATGTCATATGCAAACAACTTGGAAAGAATGTATAAAGTGTCTGATTGATTGATTATTATGTTGGCAGGCTTCCTGATCCGTCCTTCAGGCTCCACAGGATCAGAACTTGGATATGTCTCCCAGACTGATCCTAAGGGCACAGTACCTCCATGGCTAGTCAACAAAGTTACCCAAATATTTGCTCCAAAAGTAAGGAGTAGTGTACAAGTGACAGAAGTTTGTAGTCTGCTGCATAATGTGCCACAGTGATGTACATTTTCCAAAAATGATCTTCAGATGGGGTATCATGAAATGAAACACTAATGTTACAGACATTTACAGCAGCCTAAAGCAGGGAAGTTGCTGTAAAAGTTAACTTAATTTTTTTCAAGATTAAGGTCTTCTTGGATGTGATGTCATATACAAGGTGGTTCAAATATGACCGGGATTGATTTGTGTGTAAACAAGCCGCACTGTGCAGCAGCTGTGCGACCTTGAGAGAGTGAAGCCACAACCTCCATCCTCCCTCCTGCTCGGGTTAGAACCTGTTCAGTCCTGTCTGGGAGTTGCTAGAGTGACGAGCGAACAGAAGGTACCGCGGAGTGTGGAACAACGCATTGTGATCAAATTCCTCGTTGGAGAAAACGTCCCGTCCGCTGAAATTCACCACAGACTCCAACAACAGTTTGGGGAAGA
>Ga0209628_10003328_pt1 | contig 11231 bp, 9 predicted proteins | sample TergutCu122P4_FD_187285 | JGI IMG/M metagenome (GOLD analysis project Ga0209628, IMG submission 187285) | Cubitermes ugandensis P4 segment gut microbial communities from Kakamega Forest, Kenya - Cu122 P4 (SPAdes) (version 2) | ecosystem: Host-associated > Arthropoda: Insects > Digestive system >...
AGTATGGCTCAAAGATTGGGCAAAAGAAAATCAAATTGATTACTCGCAAGATGAAACCGGAAATATAGTGTTGCGTAAACCTGCCACAAAAGGTTTCGAAAACCGCGTGCCTGTGATTCTGCAAGGACATATTGACATGGTGCCGCAAGCCAACAGCGACAGCACACACAATTTCGTTACCGACCCGATTCTCCCGCGTATATGCGAAGACGGCTGGGTGCGCGCCACCGGAACAACCTTGGGCGCCGACAACGGCATGGGCTGCGCTGCCGCTATGGCCATTCTTTGCGACAAAAACTTGGAACACGGTCCCATTGAAGTGTTGGTTACCGTGGATGAAGAAACCGGAATGACCGGCGCGTTCGGACTAAAACCCGGATTTCTGAAAGGAGATATCCTGATAAATTTGGATTCGGAAGATGAAGGCGAACTTTATGTGGGTTGCGCCGGTGGAATGGATGCCAATTTTGAAATGGAGTATAATGTAAAAACGACACCTGCAGGAGTGAAAGGCTATGAAATTGCCGTTACCGGCTTAAAAGGCGGACACAGCGGAATGGATATAGTTTTGGGACGCGCCAATGCTAATAAAGTGTTGGCACGCATATTAAAAAGAGCGATGTATTGCTCTAACATTGAAATTGTCGAATTTAACGGTGGTAGTTTGCGCAACGCCATCCCCAGAGAAGCATTTGCCAAAATAGTAGTTTATGAAAATATAATTTCCGTATTTGAGGAGTTAATGAAAGAACTATCTAACGCCATTACAAAGGAATTTGCAGAGACAGAACCTGATATGAAAATTACGTGGAAATCCATAGAAACGCCCAAAGAAATAATGGGATCTTTATGTCAGAGCAAAATGGTAAACTTGGTATTGGCTATCCCCAATGGCGTGTTGCGCATGAGCGATTCTATGCCCGGTTTGGTGGAAACCTCTACCAATTTAGCCATCGTAAAAACCGAAAAAGGAACCCTTTCTATTGCTAATTTAATGCGTAGCAGCGTGGAATCCGCCAAAGAAGCAGTTGCCGATAGAATGCGCGCCATAGCCGAATTAGCCAATGTAGATCTTGAATTAACGGGCGGCTACCCGGGCTGGAAACCCAACTTGCAATCTCCTATCTTGAAAACCATGCTCAAAGTGTATGAAAACAAATATGGTAAAGTTCCCGAAATTAAAGCGATACACGCCGGTTTGGAATGCGGACTTTTTGGAACGGCTTATCCAAACTGGGATATGATCTCTTGCGGACCCACCATTAGAAGTCCCCACTCCCCAGATGAACGTGTAAATATTGAAAGTGTGGGTAAATTTTGGGATTTCTTAGTAGAAACTTTAAAGAATGTTCCTGTAAAATAAAACCATAATGCAGTTGCTGAACCTGCCCATTCGTGCTTATTTCGGATTTCGCGAGGAAAGAATCGTTTCGCTTTACGAACACGCGCTTGAAACACAAGAAAAGTGGTTTAATTTCTTGATTAGAAACGGATTAAAAACAAAATTCGGACACGATTTTGGTTTTACGCCCAACATGAGCTACGAGGCATTTCAACGCAACGTGCCTGTTCAACAATATAATGCACTCTATCCTTATATAGAACGTATTATAAAAGGCGAAGAGTATGTGCTTTGGAATACAAAGGTGGAATGGGTGGCAAAATCCTCCGGAACCACACAGGCTAAAAGCAAATATGTGCCCGTAACAAGCGATTCGCTGAAATTGAATAATTATCTGTCGGCAAAAGATTCGCTAACGTTTTACATCGAAATGTTTCCTGAAACAGAACTGTTTGCAGGAAAAGGAATTACGCTGGGCGGAAGCATTCAAAAAATGGAAATGGAAACCCAGATAAAATGTGGTGATATTTCGGCGGTGCTTATGGAAAATATGCCGGCTATCGGCGAATTTTTGAAAGCGCCCAACAAAGATGTTTTATTGAATGATGATTGGAATAAAAAGCTTCATCTTATTGCAAAACACACAGTTAAAGAAAATATTACCTCCATTTCCGGCGTTCCGTCGTGGATGTTGTTGGTATTAAAAGAGGTCATAAAAATCTCAAAGAAAAAAAGTATTGCAGAAGTTTGGCCTAATTTGGAAGTATTTTTTCATGGTGGGGTAGCCTTTGCACCATATCGGGAACTCTATAAAAGTTTTCTTTCCGACAAAGTTTTCTTTATGAATATGTACAATGCCTCTGAAGGATTTTTTGGATTTCAAGACCAACGTTTTTGCGATGACTTACTGTTGCTTACCGATAACGGCGTTTTTTACGAGTTCATTGAGTTAGATGTGTTTGGCAATGCAAAAAAACAAGCCATTCCCTTGCAGGAAGTACAATTACACAAAAACTACGCGCTGATTATTACAACTCCGGCGGGTTTGTGGCGCTACGAAATTGGCGATACGATTTTGTTCACTTCGCTACGACCCTACCGCTTCAAAATTACCGGAAGAACAACGCACTATATCAATGCTTTTGGTGAGGAAATGGTGGTGGATAATGCCGACAAGGCTATTGTTGAAGCGTGCCGGAAAACCGGTGCTACTATTACCGATTACACCGTCGCCCCTGTTTTCTTGGATGCTTCAAAACACAAAGGAAAACACCAATGGCTCATCGAATTTTCTGCGTTACCGGTTGATTTAGAAAAATTTAGGAAAGTGTTAGACCAAACATTAAAATCGTTAAACTCTGATTATGAAGCCAAACGCACCGGAAACCTGATGTTAGAGCCACCGGAAATTACTATCGCACCCGAAGGTACTTTTATGAAATGGTTGGCAAAAAACAACAAATTAGGCGGGCAGTATAAAGTACCGAGGTTGCAAAACGATAGAAAATTAATTGAAGAAATAATATAATTTTGCACTTTAGTAAAAAAATGAATATGAATAGCGCAGCAATAGCATATAAATACGACAAAAAACAAATGACTGTATTTGAAATAGAACAACTTTTTTCAAATGAGAGAAATTATGCTTTTATTTGTGGCAATTCGTTGGAAGTTCTCAAAATAATACCTGATGAAACGGTTAATTGTGTTATTACTTCACCACCTTATTGGGCTTTGCGTGAATATGATGTTGCAGAAAATTCAAATGTAATTGGAAACGAGCCTGATTATAAAGATTATGTAAAAAATTTGACATTGATTTTTAATGAAGTACAACGTATTTTAACAAAAGACGGTTCGTTGTGGCTGAATTTGGGCGACAAATATCACAATAAAGAACTTTTAGGCTTGCCCTGGCGTGTTGCTTTATCCCTTATGGATAATGGTTGGATTTTACGAAACGATGTAATTTGGGACCAAATGAAAGGCACGCAAAGTTCAAAAGACAGGTTAAGAGATGTTTACGAACATATATTCCATTTTGTAAAAAGAAAAAATTATTATTACGCTCACGATGAAATTCGTATAGCTCCAATCAAAAAACCAAAAGTTTATAATGGCGAAGTTGTGTCGGCAACAGGCGTTAGTGGAAAAAAATATCGTAAACAAATAGACGAAAGTAAGTTTTTATCCGAAGCTGAAAAAGTTGCAGCAAGTCAAGCGCTGGAAGATATTTTACAGCAAATTTCAGATGGAAAGTTAGTGGATTTCAGAATGACAATAAGAGGCGAACAAAGAGCCTTTCACAGTGATAGTACTAACATTAGCGGTCGTGCAAAAGAATTGGATACTAAAGGTTTTTATTTTATAAAAATGGGAGCAAACGGACATTTGCCCTCCGATATTTGGCGAATTACTCCGGAAGACACTTGGCGAAAAGATACTCATTATGCGGTTTTTCCCGAAGAATTATTAGTAAATCCAATAAAAGCCACTTGTCCTGACAATGGCATAGTTTTAGACCCATTTTCAGGAACAGGCAGTACTGTTGTAGCCGCTCTGAAATTAAACAGACGCGGTATTGGCATAGATTTGAGTGAACACTACACAGAGTTAGCCAAACAACGTATTAAACATATCAGCCGCCCATTATTTTAAACACAAGAAATTATGAATGAACCTATTATAAGTAAATTCCCCACCGAAGTATTTGGCTGTCCTTACGTTGGACAACCTCATAAATTGCAGTCTGCAATTCAACAGCAATATTGCAAATTTATCCAAGGAACTTGCATAAAACCACGCAAAAGTGAACCACACATTAAAGTTGGCATTTGCAGTTTGGGATATAAAGGGGGTTTTATTGATGCACATTTGCCTGTAATCATTTGTCCTCAAAGATTTAAAGAAGAAGTGATGTTTGAAACCATTAGAGAAAAATACTTGTCGCATTGGACAAATATTGAATGGATTTCAGAAGTTAATCTTGGCGTTGGAGGAAGCGTTGATTATGTGGCAATTACAAAAAATAAGAAAGGTGAAATTGTTGATTTTCTTTGTGTTGAAATTCAAGCGGGCGGAACAACAGGCTCGCCATACCCCGCCGTTATAGATTTGAAAAACAATGGAAAATACACAAAAGATGCCTACAATTATGGTATAAATTGGGCAAATGAATTTTCAAAAACAATGATGCAACAAGCCTACAAAAAAGGTAAAATTATCAATCATTGGAAACGTAAAATTGTGTTTGTACTACAGGATATTGCTATTGACTATCTAAAAAATGCTGTTGATACAACTCGTCTGTATGTTTCAGACACCAATTTGCCAATAGATTTTTGCACATTCTCGTTGAAATGGAATATAAATCAATGGAATTTAGTATTTTCAGAGATTTATAGTACAGATGTTGAGGGCATAAATTTGATGTTAGGCGGTGCAGAAGTCGATACTTACCCAACAGAACAGGATTTTATTTTGAATATCATTAAAAAAGGTATTCAAGACGGTGTGTTGAGAAAGGAAGATTACTTAATACTCATGTAAATCAAGAGCTAAAAAATCAAAAACAAAATAATATGAAAACGTTACTCAAAAAAATCACCCTTTGTATTAGCTTCGTTTCGCTAATATTAATCAGTATTAATGCTCAAAATGAAGTAGATGCGCTTCGATTTTCGGAAATTGACTGGCAGGGAACGGCTCGTTTCATGGGCGCAGGAAAAGCCTTTGGCGCGGTGGGCGCAGAATTTTCTGCTCTCAACACAAACCCCGCTGCCATCGGACTGTATAAAAAATTTGAGGTTACTTTTACCCCAATGACCATTTCTGTTTATAAAAACAGTTCGGGATACAACGAAACCGGAACATCTGCGCAAGCCGTGAAGTATAACATCGGTAGCGCCGGAATTGTTTTTGCGCTTCCTGGTATTTCGAATACTAAATGGAATAAATTCCAAATCGGATTCGGCTTCAATCGAATCAAAAACTTCAATAATACTTTTGCTATGGAAGGAAGAAATCAAGGTAGCACCATCGGATCAGTATTTGCACAAAAAGCAGAAGGACTTAATTATGAGGATTATAGAAAAGATTCATGGTCAACAGAATTATGGGCGGCATTTGATTCTTTTCTTATAGACACGCTTCCCGGAAGTCACACTTCATATAGACCTGTATTTAAAGGCAGAGATATGTTACATTCATCTACGGTTACACAAAAAGGTGGAATGGATGAAATGATTTTTTCATTTGGAACAAATTATGATGATAAATTATTTTTGGGAGCAACCATTGGAGTTCCTTTTATTAGTTATACCGAAAACAGAACTTTTTCAGAGGTAAATGATAAACCTACTGAAACAGACGTATTTAGAGAGTATAACATGGAAGATAAGCTCACAGTGCGTTCAACCGGTATCAATTTTAAATTGGGGGTTATTTATCAACCTTTCAACTTTATGCGTGTTGGGGTTGCCTTTCATACGCCCACTTATTACGGAAATGTGAAAGATCACTTAGAAAGATCCGTAGATTTTAAGGTTGCGCAAGGCAAAGGGGATGAAGCATATACTAATTCATTCAATTACACCCTTACCACCCCTTTGCGTGCGATGGCAAATGTGGTGTTCTTGATTGCACAACGTGCGTTTATCAGCGCTGAATATGAGTTTGCCGATTACAGCATGGCAAAAATGTATTCGGTTGATTACAACTTTGATACACACGGTGAGAATAAAGCCATTCAAAATAAGTATGGATTTAGTCACATTGCCCGCATTGGCGCCGAATTTAATTTAACGCAAATGTTTGCATTAAGAGCCGGTTATAACTACATCTCATCTCCTTATAAAAATAAAATCAATGATGGTTCAAAACATTATGTTTCAGCTGGTTTTGGATTTAGAACAAAATATTTAAGCGGCGATTTAGCTTACGCTTTTACTACCTCCAAAGAAAAATACTGGATGTTTGACCCCACATTTGTGAATGCAGTGAATAATAAATTTATTACTCACCGCATATTGCTAACCTTGGGGGTGAGGTTTTAAAAATTCTTAACCGGATAGTTTAAGGTTTTGTTTCATTTTTTGTATCTTCGCACCCGAAATTTTAACACTTAAATATTAATCATTATGCAAAAAAAAGGGAACAAATACGGTACGCATCGCGTAATTGAACCGAAAGGCGTTTTGCCGCAGCCGGCAAATAAAATTGACAATAACATGGATGAAATTTGGGATAATGAAATCTTAATTGATGTGCAAACGTTGAATGTGGATTCGGCATCTTTCACTGATATTAAGACCCGTGCCGGCGGAGACCATGATAAAATTAAAGAAATTATGTTCGACATTGTCGCGAAACAGGGAAAACATAGAAATCCATGGACAGGATCCGGAGGTATGCTCTTGGGAACCGTTGAAAAAATTGGCGATGCTTTAAAAGGCAAAATCGATTTGAAAGAAGGAGATAAAATAGCCACGTTAGTATCCTTGTCACTAACCCCGTTGCGCATTGATCATATCAAGGAGATTCGTGAAGAGATTGACCAGGTGGATATTGACGGAAAAGCCATTTTGTTTGAAAGCGGCATTTATGCTAAAATTCCTGATGATATGCCCGAAACACTGGCTTTGTCGGCATTGGATGTTGCCGGTGCCCCCGCACAAACTGCCAAACTGTGCAAACCAGGTGATATTGTGCTTATTATTGGAGCCGGTGGAAAATCGGGAATGTTGTGTTGCTATGAAGCAAAGAAAAGGGTAGGGATTACCGGAAAGGTAATAGGCATGTGCCACAGTCAAAAATCAACCGAAAGGTTACAAAAATTGGGCTTTTGTGATGTGGTTTTTTCCGGAAACGCTCACGACCCAGTGGGAATGATGGAAAAAATAAGTGAACTCACCCACGGTGAAATGGCAGATGTTACCATCAACAACGTTAATGTGCCCGATACGGAAATGACCACTATTTTGTGCACAAAAGATACCGGAATTGTCTATTTTTTCTCTATGGCAACCAGTTTTACCAAAGCGGCACTCGGCGCAGAAGGTGTGGGCAGCGATGTTACCATGATTGTAGGCAATGGTTACACCAAAGGACATGCGGAAATTACCCTGCAACTTCTCCGCGAAAGTAAAGAATTACGCGATATTTTCACGGAATTGTATGCGTAATTCGTAATTCGTAATTCGTAATTGTTTACATCCCTCCATCACAAACAATTATCTGTCCGGTAATATAGGAAGACAATTCAGAGGCAAGGAATAGTGCGGTGTTCGCTACATCTTCAGGTTTTCCGCCCCGACGTAGCGAAATGGTCTTGAAATAAGCGTCTTTCACTTCTTGAGGCAATCCGTTTGTCATTTCGGTTTCTATGAAACCGGGAGCGATTACGTTACAACGTATATTTCTACTACCCAATTCTTTAGCGATAGACTTGCTGAATCCGATAATTGCGGCTTTCGAGGCGGAGTAGTTTGCTTGTCCGGCATTTCCGGAAATACCTACCACAGAACCTAAATTGATTATAGATCCTTTTCTTTGTTTTAAGAAATAAGGTTGAATCGCTTTTACATGGTTGAAAACAGACTTCACATTCACGCTCATAACCAAATCCCAATCATTTTCTTGCATACGCATGAGCAGGGTATCGCGGGTAATTCCAGCGTTATTTACTAAAATATCAATGGTTTCAAATTTTTCGAACGCTTTTTTTACCGCATCTTCAGTGGCTGAATAATCGGCAACATTATATGCTAAAAATAAAGCTTTAACGCCGTGCTTTTCAATCTCTTTAGTGGTTTCAAATACCCCATCGTTTTCTTCTAAGTCGCTAAAAATGATGTTCGCGCCTTGTTGAGCAAAAGTAAGTGCAATCTGTTTGCCTATCCCCCGCGCTGCGCCGGTGATATAGGCGGTTTTTTCTTTTAGTAACATGATATTTTGTGTTTGTAGAGACGCATTCAATGCGTCTCTACAGTTATTATACCGTCATCCCTCCGTCCACGCTAATCGTTGCGCCGTTAATGTATGCTGCTTCGTCAGAGGCTAAAAATGCGTAGCAGTTTGCAATCTCTTCGGGAAGACCAAGCCTGCCGATTGGAATTTTTGCTTTCATACCTTCCAAAATGTTTTCGGGCATGGCGGCAACCATTTCTGTGGCAATAAAACCGGGAGCAACGCAGTTTACGGTAATTCCCTTGCGTCCCAATTCACGGGCTAATGTCTTAGTCATTCCTATTAATCCGGATTTTGTTGCTACATAGTTGGTTTGTCCGAAGTTGCCATAAAGTCCTACTACAGATGAAGCATTGACAATTCTTCCGTAATTGTTCAGCAACATATATTCACTGATGATTTTTGTACAATAAAAAACGCCTGTAAGATTCACGTCAATTACTTGTTGCCAAAGTTCCGGAGTCATTTTTTTGAGGGTACTATCGCGAGTAATTCCTGCGTTGTTGATAAGGATGTCGATACGTCCATATTTTTCGTGTACTTTTTTAGAAGCATTTTCAACTTCTATGTAGTTGGCACTGTTTACTTTATCAAAATCTGCACCGATTTCAAAGGCTAAGGATTTTCCTTTTTCTTCATTCAGATCCCAAATCACTACTTTAGCCCCTTCGGTTGCGAATTTAATTGCAGTTGCTGCACCAATTCCGGCAGCACCACCGGTAATGATGGCGATTTTGTTTTCTAATCTACTCATGTTGTTAATTTTTATAAGGTTATAAGTTAAAATTTTTCAGGATGAAGCAGTTTTGCACTGCCGATAATCACGGGTTTTCCTTGCTGGTCTTCTAATTGACAACGAATCGTTGCTCTGTGTTTTTCCGCATCCAATTCAATAATTTCAAAATTTGCTACATATTCCTGTTCAATAAAAACGGGGGCACGGAACGACATATCTTGATAGAGATAAATGGTTCCTTCTCCGGGCCAGGTTGTGCCGAATACTTTTGAAAAAATAGAACCGGCATAAAATCCGTGCACAATGGGTTTTCCAAATGGAGTTTTAGCCGCATAAACGGGGTCTAAATGGATAGGATTGTTGTCTCCGGTAATCTGTGCAAATATTTCTACATTTGCTTGAGAGAACTGTACTTTTTCAGTGTAAGTATCTCCTAACTTTAATTGAGTCATAATATTAATTTTAAGTTCAAAAGTTCAAAAATTAGCTATAATCTACTATTTTATCGCCGCTTTAATAAATCCCATAAACAACGGATGCGGTCTATTCGGCCTTGACTTGAACTCCGGCTGAAATTGGCACGCCACAAACCACGGGTGGTCGCGAAGTTCAATCATCTCTACCAGCGTTCCGTTTGGGGAGGTACCGCTGATAATGATTCCTTTTTCAACCAATTTATCGCGGTAATCGTTGTTCACTTCGTAACGGTGGCGGTGGCGCTCGGAAATGATTTCAGTATGGTAGCAATCGTAGGCTTTGGTGCCTTTAATCAGTTTGCAGGGATATTTGCCCAAGCGCAATGAGCCGCCCAGCATACTGTATTCGTTTTGTCCGGGCAACAAGTCAATAACAGGGTAGGGGGTATTGGGATTTATTTCTCGGCTGTTGGCATTTTGCATATTTGCGATATGTCGTGCAATTTCAATAACAGCCACCTGCAATCCCAAACATATTCCAAAATAGGGGATTTTGTTTTCTCGGGCAAACCGAGCGGCATTTATTTTGCCTTCCGTACCGGTTTCTCCGAAACCGCCGGGAATCAAAATGCCGTGTAAGTCACTCAATAAAACGCCTGCATTTTTTTCTGTAATATCTTCAGAATTAAGCCATTTGATCTCTAACTCGGCAGAATTGAAAATGGCAGCGTGTTTTAAGGATTCCACAATACTGAGGTAAGCATCGTGCAACTCGGTGTATTTTCCAATTAATCCTATTTTTACAGATGCAGTGGTATGTTTGCTCTTTTCCACCATTTCCATCCAATCGCTCAAATCTTTTTCTTTGCACTTTATTTTGAGGCGTTTAATCACTTGTTCAGCCAATCCTTCTTCTTCCAATGCTAATGGAATTTCGTACAAAGATGACAAATCTTTGTTTTGTATAATACACTCATAACGAACATTACAGAAAAGCGATAATTTGTGTCGGATGTCGTTTCCTAACTCTTTTTCTGTTCTACAAACCAAAATATCCGGTTGAATACCAAGACTTAACAACTCTTTTACGCTGTGTTGTGCCGGTTTTGTTTTCAGTTCATCGCTGAGCGTAAGAAAAGGCACGAGCGGAACGTGAATGTACATACAGTTCAGATATCCTTCTTCATTTTGAAACTGTCGGATGGCTTCCAAATGGGGTAAACTTTCGTAGTCTCCTACAGTGCCACCAATTTCAATAATTGCCACTTCTGCGTTATTCGATTTGGCGTTGATACGAATAATATCCTTTATCATGTTGGTAACGTGCGGAATCATTTGCACGGTGGTGCCGCCATATTCGCCGTTTCGCTCATTCTCCAATACGGCATTATAAATTTTACCGGAAGTATAATTGGAGTGCTTGTTTTGATTTTCATCCGTAAAACGTTCATAATGACCAATATCCAAATCTGTTTCGGCACCATCTTCGGTAACAAAAACCTCTCCGTGTTGGAGTGGGTTCATGGTGCCGGGGTCCATATTCAGGTAAGGGTCTAACTTTTGCATAGTTACTTTCAATCCTCTTGATTTCAAGAGACGCCCTAAGGAAGCGGCGGTAATCCCTTTTCCGAGGCCGGAAACCACACCGCCAAGAACAAAAATGTATTTAGTTGCCATAAAATAGTTTTAAGTTCAAAAATTAAACGTTCAAAGTTCAAGGAAAATTATCTTTGAACTTTGAACCTTGAACTTTGAATTATAAAAGTGTCCT
>Ga0209628_10003329_pt1 | contig 11231 bp, 6 predicted proteins | sample TergutCu122P4_FD_187285 | JGI IMG/M metagenome (GOLD analysis project Ga0209628, IMG submission 187285) | Cubitermes ugandensis P4 segment gut microbial communities from Kakamega Forest, Kenya - Cu122 P4 (SPAdes) (version 2) | ecosystem: Host-associated > Arthropoda: Insects > Digestive system >...
GGTCAGATAGTATTTCGAAACGGTTTGCTGTTGTAGGCATGTAGTGAGTTGAAATTCCGCGCACTTCTTTAGGCTGTCGGACGGCGGTTGAACTACGTGACTACGTGACTATGTAAGAAGTTGGATTTTTGAACTTGCACCAAAACCCCCATAAGAATAATGTTAAATTTTCCCACATATAAAGTTTTCAGTTTCAGTATCTTCCATCTTTAAAAAAATTCCCAATTATTATATTTAAAAGTCTGTACAACCATTATTAAATTTTTGATGGTCAAACTGTGCCATAGTTGATCATCATTTGTGGACCACTTCATCACTGTCTTGTGACTTATTGACTTCCTTTCTTCTTCCACGGATTTTATTATTCATTCTTAGGTATTCTTTGCAAATTAAAAGAACGCCTTAAGTGAAGACTGCATCCATCCATCCATCCATACATCTGAGACTAATATCATTGACTAAACCATATGCTGGATTTTCATGAAAATCACTCCAGTAAGTCACACTTTAATTTGAGTGTAAATGAATTTTTCACCATACCCCTCATACTTCTTGACTTCTTTGGGTGAAATTTGTGTAGCATATCACATAATGCTGTTGGGGAATTTTTTCCATGAAGGTCAATGCAATGAAAGTCATACTTTACTTAAGGGTGTAAATGTATTTGTGTTCATAACTTCCATGTGAGTATCTTATTTGAGTGAAATTCAGTATGAGTGATCTACACATAATACCGTTGAACATTTGAAAGTTTGATGTAAATTTGTGCAGGGAAGGCCTTTTTTTTATATGCATATAAATGAAATTACATTTATGCGTGTACTATGAAATCATGATATTTTAAAATAAAAGTCTGTGTACTGCGTCATGGAGTACACAATATGCTGTCTTATTTATTGCTGATGCATATCACAGAAATTTTGCAGCAATATTTGAACTTTCAAATGTAGTTTTGAAGACTTCATTGCAGTAGGAGGAGGTGGACAAAAGTGAAGTACATGAAAAGAATGCACCTTTGTCAACAACAAATGAATTTGGTCATGTATTGTTCATCTGGTCTCTTATATGATCTGTGTTTCATGAATTTTTTTATCCCTAAAAGTAATTGTATATTCAGGTTGCCCTGATACTATACATTTGTGGTGCTTGTAATTTATTATCAAATAATTACTTGGAATCAGAGTAGCAAAGTGGACCCCAAAAAATTAACCTAATTTGTACATTACGCTTGTAAGCAGTTTTCTTTTTTGCTGGACCCTTGAAAAACGTCTTGTGCATGAAACACTGCAATAGGAAACAGAGTGCAATGAATGTTTACTGTGCTGGCAGATGAGAGCAGTATGATGAGTGAGGAGAGTTCGTTCTGGGGAGAAGAACGAGAGCAGTACATGTCTGATGCAAGTGAAAATAGGTGGAGTGACATCCCAAGTGCATTGGTCCTTGAACAGTTGTCACAAGAATTAGCTAACAGAGGCTCACCAAATTCTGAAGTGAAACTCAGGTAAAAGCATAATGTTAGATATCATCTAAGAAGCGGAATGTCTTGTGTAACCACAGCATGTGTATGTCATACTGGTTCAGGTAAAAAGTTGAAATTGTCGTTCAAACTAAATGGCAGTGAGTGGTCAGCTGCATGCACTGACCACTTTGCTCCCAGGACAAGAACCCTTATTATGCATGGGAGGCTGGGTAGACCCTAGAGGGTGTCTGAACATTTTATAGAAGGAAAAATCTTATACTCCCTTGCCAGGAATTGAACCATTTTTCTTTTGTCATCCAGCCCATAGCTTATTCACTATTCTAGTTACATTTCTATCTTAAAAGCATTTATTTGTAGGTGTGATAAATCTCTGTTAAAGGTGTGAATTAGAGATGTGATACGTGCCATGGTGCCAATGCTGATAGAGGTAGCACATTTTGAATTTATTTCATGAGATTTAAAGTTCTTGCAACAGTGACTGAAGAAAACTGTCTTCTAGGTCATTATGTTGTCTGATAGAAATTTACTAATTACTGTTCTACCATGAAGACAAGGGTAGCTCTTGGTACTGAAATGTTGTAAATTTCTGCTAGCTTGTATTGTAGTATTTATAGTAATAATATTCTGAATGTATTTTGCTTCTGCATTAATGTCTGGTGTTTAAAATTTAATGTGCTGGATTTTTGTAATATTGCATTTACCCGAATTTGGCACTTAAATATGTGAGGTCATCTCAAATTCGTATATGAAACACACTGAAGCGGAATGTGCCAAACAGCACTTCTCTCACCTGGATAATTCAGTGTAAATCTAGACCTGCATCACCAAATCATCATGTGGCATCTGCACTGTTCTGGACTATTCGGGACAACCTTCAGACCTTCAGAGGTCAGGAAATCCAAAAGAAAGAACAGAGCACCAGGGAAGTTAACTGACACATTCTTTTTTTGGCTCTGTTTCCATTTTCAGGCAAAGGAGCACTGAAACTGGTGTGCCTTTAGATTGAGCTTTTCTCAATCACTGCACGCTCTAGGAAGAGTAACATTTTAAAATATGCACCTGAGAACAAATCTAGTCCAAGGGTAGTAACAGAAAAGTGGATTGTGAAAAATTAAGTACAAGGCTCAAAAATCAAACCTAGACCAATCTACCTATTAACAACCATAAAAAAGTTAATGAACTCAGACAGACCAGACCACAGACACTACACAAAAACCCAGAACACATGTATTTAATATGCTGAACATTATTAACACCATCTTTGGAGAAAATTGTGAGTCTTCATGGGTTCAAGTAAGTTTATAAACCAAGAAATATTAATATAGTATTTAGCCAGTGTGGATCATAATGGCATGACAGTGCATCTCACCAGAATTGATTGTGAAGGGTTTTAAGAAGTGCTGTGTACCCAATGCAATGGATGAGACTGATGGTGGTATGTTGTGGAATGGCAGTAGAGAGGATGGGACTGTTAGGATTTAGTGTGAGGATGATGAAGCCACTGACTTCGAAAATGGAGACAGTGACACTGATGGGTAAAGGTAGATAGAAACTGACATGCTTTGTGTAAGTGTATGCAATTAAATGTAAAATATTTTTTCTTAGTGGACATTTTATTTTGAGGGGTCATCTTATATTTGGATAAATATGTTTTCCTTTGGCAGACATGTTTTATTTGGGGGTCATCTTAAATTAGAGTCATGTTGCATTTGGGTAAATATGGTATTTTTCTGTGTGTCCTGCCTGTCATGTGACATCCAGAATTAGGAATATCAGGAATAATGGGTACCATTTCAGTTCAAGGTACATTTTAACATAGGCCCTCTGGTTGTTACTGTTGTCATCCTTAACATCAGCAGTGAAGTCCCATTGTTCCTTTCCAGAAGTGGATTCATAAACTCTGGTGAGGTGGACATTCCAGTTTTTCTTCTTAGTGTAACTTTCAGAACTTTTGTATGTCCTGAGAAGTGTCCCAAATTATTTGCATAGCCCAACTTTCATAATGAAATATCAAGTAGTAGTTCAATAAATGTGGTGGAGTAGAATCTTTTTAATCTTGTACTCACAGGATTAGACAGTTGCCAGACTAAAAGAAAGTGAAAACCCAACGGGATGTTATCTGTAAAAATACGAGTAGTTGCCACATTGTCAGACAGTACCTAAATTTTACAGCCAGCCCTAAAAGAATGTGCACTTGTCAGTTATTTTCATTTCATTACAAAAAGACTTAGCTGTTTAATTATTGTTGGCCCTGTCACGGGTTTTCCTTTGGAATTCATTGCTGTAAACCACTTTTACAGCACCTTGTACAGTTGTGCTAATTCAGGCAGGTTCAATGTCTGCCACTTGAAAAGTCCCTGCACACTTTAATTTGAGGCTACCAATGATAATAATTGGTCCTTCTGTGTCTTCATGTCATAAATAGTTGAAAATCCAATGTTGTAAGCAGCCTGAATCACACTTTGGCTTTTGTCACTTTCAAGCCTTCTGGTTATTTCAAGCTTCTGAGGAATTGTTAAAGGTACATGTTTCGCCTTTCCAGCAGTACTGTGTCTACTCATCTTGGAATGATTTGAAGTCATTACAGATTTTGTTATTGCTGGTGAAACTTCTGGTCCACGATCACACGTATCTGTTCTTAGGACTGCTTTCCTCAAGTGCCGAACTATCAGTATTTGTGGATTAACACCATCCAGATTAAAGGAATTATACTGTAATTTGTTATTAATTATTTGGAATGTAGTATCATCATGAAACTGTGGGCATCTTTTTACTTTCAGAATAATGATAACCTTGGTTGTATCTGCAGGTTTGGTCTATTCAGCTGAACCATGCATGGGCTGCACATTTCAAGTGGTGCTTTCCTCTTAGTATTTCTGCAAGTCCTCTAGAGAGGGTAACAGTCAACGGTTGGTCTGTTGTCTACCATCTTGGTTGAGGTGTTGCTGGCTGTGGAGTGTCGCAAGTTTAGTTGTTTTGTGGGCATATATATCTGTTGCAATGACGACACACATGCAACAAGGTACTCTGGACGTTTTGAAGGAGAAAATGAGACATACGAAAGAGGATGAAGAGAAGTATAAAGACGAATATGAGAAATTCCATAAAAGACTCCAGGTTGAAGGTATGCACCAGGAAGAAGCTGAAAGTGAAGTTGCTGTTTTGAACCTTCCTGTCTAGATTGGCCATTGCTACAGCAAAATTGGCTTAGGTTTCCCAAGCTGCTGATGAGTCTGAGTGGATAAGGAAGGCACTGGAGAGCCGTACCATTATGGAAGATGTTCCTGTAGCTATCCTTGAGGCACATCTGTCTCAGGCTACTTATAGCTGAGGAGGCAGTCAAAAAATGTGTTAGATGGTGCCAGAAGTGCTATCAGCTGGCAACTGTAACAGTGACCCTAGAGGGCAGAGATGCTGGTGAAGTATGGCACAACTTTAAATTTGGTGCTTTTTCCTGCAACTACCCCACTCATTTGATAATCCTGACCACATGGGTATGAGCGCAGAATCCATTTCTGAATTGGGTTACCTGTATGGCAGATTATGCTACTTCCAATGATAGGGTAATAATGAGTATATAATGGATAGCAAAAAGGACCTGCAGCTTAAAATGGGGCTTTGAACCACTGGGAAACTGAGGGAGGGATGCTGGCATTCTCTATATGTTCAAGGTTTTGTCTTTGGTAGAGGTGAAGATTTTAGTCTCTGAGCATAAGGATATGCACACAGATATAACTGGTGATCAAACTCACACTCCTCTACATGGCAGTCCGTTGTGATACCCGAAGACTACCAGATAACTGTTGAGAACCTTAGTTGTGGTTAAAATATACTGAAGGGATTTTACTTTGTATATTCACATAACATTTAGGTGCATTTTCTGTGATTTTCTTGCTTTATATCCCATTAAATTACATGGAAGTGCATTAAGTCTTTCATGTTATGTAAAGGGGGTATGTGTCAGTTGTTGATATTTGTTATTTACTCTTTCTTTATTTCCCAAAACTTTGTTTAGTGTAACGATTTAGCAGATTTCGAAATGTTCTTGCTGAAGACTAAAATTATTTCACAGGTATCTCCTGCAGTTATTTATGGAGGCAGGCTGCTTAGAATGGGCACTGTTAATCTCAGTACTGCTACGGGATGCCATGGCAGTTCTTCGTACCACAAATGCCGCTCGCTCACCAGATCATTCTGTAGAGGCAATTCTCCGTCTCAAAGAGGGCCTGGTGGCTTTGTGTCATTGGAGTGGCACTGAATGGTAATGAGCATCTTTAAACTGAATAATTACCGTATTTTTTCAACTAATATACCTCTTTTCCTTTAACCCTTTAGCGCCAGAATTTCCTTTTAAATTTTAGCACACCCTGCATTTAAAATGTGAATAACACAGGAACCAAAAAAGGTAGCATTATGAAATAAACGGAATTTTGAAGAGAAAAAAACGGAGATTATGCAGCATGTTTAAAATATTCGGTACGTATATTTGTTGAATAAATATATAAAATGCAGCATCTGGAGGTTATCTGTGTGGTACGACCCATATAGTGGTCGTTAGGCGTCAAATGGTTAACCTCTATCAGCCTAACAAGAAAACCATTTCCTCAAATATGTAATGCTTTAAGGCCTAGCGAGAACACAACATGATATTAAAACTTGCTGTTTTTATAACAACAAAACTCCTATTTATATTATATCTTAAATGCCACCATGAGCTTAAGAGATTATCTGTCATTTACTTCAAAGTGAATTGTCCACTTCTGTGGGGTACTTTGTGTACTACCACATGTATGATTTTTGCAATATAATCATGAATTTTTATCCGTAACTGAGCAGCCAGTTGCCCCCCCCCCCAAGGCATTATAATGAGACAGCTACATATAAAGACCCTTAAAAATGCCTCTGCTTATTTCATGAACCACTTGTCAATTCCCTACCACCTTGGTTTGTCACTTAGCAAATTACAATTAGAATCACGTTTTATCATCTTTGTCACAAGCATTACAAGATTTTTTTTACCTTCGGGTTAGGAGTGATACTTAAATTAATGGGACAGAATTTTGCCATCTGGCCTTTAGAGATTAAAATGATTTAAAGGCAATGGATAATGTGAACAGGTGCAGAAATGGGAATTTAATACAAAAACAGCCCCAGTTGTCAGCTAGTACATTTGAATTTAAAGGCTGGACAATTGAAGTTTAGGGAAAACAATTATTACTTGTCCATATCAGATTTTACAGCACAATACTCTGTCAGAAGAATAACTGCCCTTTCCCTGTGTCTTCAAAATGACTAATTTTAGGTTCATATACACTTCTCTGCCAAAACTTAACCTAGTAATTCTTTTGCTGGAATAATTTTATTTTAACATCAGATTCTGTTAATGGCATTGTAATTTTACGAAGATGAATTTTAAAACCTCAGCCCGAGCTTTCAGGTACACTCTGTCGAACAAAAATCAAGCGGCTTGAAATTTTCTAAGTCCCGAATCAGAAGTGATGTGACATACAATTGCCATCATAATTTGAGTTGTTTTACTTCCCCCATATTTGTGCATTAGTGGTGTTTCTGTCTTCGATTCATTACAACCAATCATGCCCCATAAATATTAACCAAAGACACCAGTACATTTGCTTAAGTTTAGGTTAAAACACGAATTAAAGTTCAGTATTCTTCCAAGGCTCTGCTGCAAGGGATGGATGTTGTGACAGCGTGGTTCTTTGCCATAGCAGATTGTAGCTGGGCATGTCCAACGCCTGATAGCAGTACTCTACGGAGACCAACTTTGTTGGTTCAAATCCTACTTTCAGCATATTTTTGGGGGGGCGGATGTTTTAAACTCACAGCCACTAAATGAACTGTCTGGTAACACATCTGTTATTTAATTATGCATTTCAAAAGTTACCTGTGCTCCACTGGCAAGGCCAGAAATGTGAGTGATGCAGACATTTCTGTTCTTTTTCTGTAGTTCTTTTTGTTTACTGACATTATGATTTAGAGGGTTTGTGTTCAAATGGAACTTAGACCAGGCATGTGAAACTCGTAGGTGCTTGCAGGCCATATTAGGTCAAGAGATCTGATGTTGGGCCACATTGTTTGAAAAATTTATGGACAGGAGTTGTTGAGTGTATGATGGGTGTGCTTGGGAGGTATCTGGACCGAGGGTGGTTTTACTCTTGCCCTAGTTTCAGGGGTGGGGTGGGGGCAGTGACATACTGTTTGAACAGGTGCAACTCTAATTTTAGCTTTCCAAGCAAGTTTGTAATTGTTCTTCTGTGTCACCTTTTAGTAGACAGTAACACATTTTTAAAAATGTGCATTTTTAAAATGTCTTACTGGCTACACTGATGATTGTGGTTATGAAAACCAAAATGCATATGTTGTAATAATAATAAAAACAAAGGCAATAAAGAGCTTGTGTTGGTTAATTTAAACTGCACTCTGCAGCAGAATCAAAATGATGGATGGTCTCTGCCCCAACCCCTATTTTAGGGCTTGTTGTAAGAATGTTATTAACCCTTCAGCGTCTACCTCTATACGTGGTATAGACCTCTGTTTCTTCACATGCTACTGGCCTCTATACGTCGTATAATTGGCCGGCAGCGATGGAACACATTTAAATGCCTACCTTCTCCACAGACGGGGGAGTATGAAGTTCCCTGTGATGAAATTGCAACCATCTATTTAAAAAAAACATTATTCGCAAACTAATGATCCGATTTTTCTAAAATTTTAGTATGGAAATCTTAAAACTATATAGATGCAATAAAATAATTGTCTTTACCTCAGTAATTGAGCTTCATGTGATACAGCTCAAAGCAATCTTCCAAGCAAAGGCCCACATCACATATTTGGCAGCAGTACACTGGTTTTCTTTTTTCCTTGCCTTGAGCACACAACACACCTTCTCCGAGGTTTTGATTTTTCAGTTTTGGGTGCCACTTTTCTCAGCAAATGTTTTTCAGTCAGCCATGGAACTGTGTTGTCAGATGCCTGTCGCCCCGATACACTCCGCGTCTCTGTGAATGTCTGGCTGTGATTTCCCCCTTTTCCAGTTTCTTATCTTTCACTTCCTTGGGGACATTCTTCCTGTTCAGTTTTAGTGTGCCAACACAATCAGTGGAATGTTTGATCTTTAGCTTGCTTGCTAATTCTGGACTGCTGAAGAAGTTGTCAATCCACAGCATATGTCCACGACCAAACAAGGGTTCTAAAAGTTCCAATACTACAGCTGCTGTTTTGGGGGTGTCTGGAGTAATCAGATTTGACTGGAGAACCGTGTTTTTGCCTGTATATACAAGAAAACACCACATATATCCTGTTCTTGATTTGCACAGTTTGAAAGTTTTTATTCTGAACTTTGAAGCGTATAGTGGTGGGTCCTGCCTTATTGACAGACGCCCCTTCCAGAGTGTCAAGCTTTCATCAATGGCAGTGTTTTGGTTTGGTAGATACAGAGTTTGGAAATTTATGTTCAAATGACATCACAGGATAAATTTTGAACAATATGGGAGGTCCTTGATATGTTGGTAAGCTGTCATTGTCTATAAAATGGAAACATTTACAAATCAACTCAAATTTCTCCCTGCTAATTACATCAGCATATCCAGGTGTTGATATTACTCTTCTTTTCGAAAAGTATGACCTGGCTGTTGGTTACAGCACAATGCCCATCAATAAAACAGACCTAAAACTGTGTAAATTTCACTTTCTGTGACAGGTGTCCAAGACCTCACAAGTGATCTAAATGAGAAAAGATTGCCTTAGGCATTCTTGTATTGTTCTGTGTACCTATTAGTTTCTCTGACAATTTGTTGTATGATTTCTTTGTAAAAAAACCAACACAAAATGTTGTACAGTGTCACATTTTCTGCACCATATCTGGGTCCAAAATCACAACTGAACACTTCTCTGTGTCCTGTGTAATTGTCCATAGTCTCCCACCTGAAATCTCAGTGCAATATTTCCTCTTCATCACCACTGTCATCACTTATAATTTCATTATCACTACTGCTAACACTGTCACTGCTACTATCACTTAAACTTTTGTCTGAATTGTACACAATTTCCAGCATTTCACTGGCTGTCAGAACTTTTTCTGCCATTCCTATGCCCCCAGTATCACTCCTGAGTCAACAGCTGAACGAAGTGCACAGACTGAAAACATGCAGGGCAAATACCGTATGTTGATAACTACACCCAATGAAAGGCTGAATTATTCTCTGCGTATCAGAAGGAACTGACATATGATATCTGTGTTGACTTGAAGCCAGTAGCCAAAGTGAAGCCCACCCAGCGCCCGGGTGGTAGACGATGAGGAAAAATTTCAAGCTACAGATGCAGTGTAGTGTTTATGAATGAATCATTCTCCAAAAAGCCAAAGAAAACTAAGATCTTAGGCTACAAAGATAACATTGTTCAGACTGTAGCTTTATTTCTTTCAGTCTGAGTAAAACAGAGAGAACTCTGAGAGTGCACATTTTTGACAGTCAAAGGTGGACTTTTTTAAAATAGGACAATTAACACCTGAATACATAATGTTACATTCTAAACAGACTATTTTAACTATTATATTCTGAAAGCACAGTTTTTAAGCAATAAAGAGAAACCACTCACAATTTGATAGCTCAAAAACTGTGCATGTGAGAGAAGATTGAATCCACCCATGCAAGGGATATACTATGCATGGCATCCAGCGACATGTGAAGAATCAGAGGTCTATACCACGTATCTACACCGGCGCTGAAGAGGTAGGGAATTTAAACTCCTCTGTCCATAGAGACGGTAGGAGTTTAAACGTCCACTGTCGCTGACAAGTTAAACAAAGCCTACATTGCTTGATAAAAATTGTTATGTTTATTTTATAACACTGGTTTAATAAAGGATTTCTCTTTAAATTAAGTCAACTTTCAATTTTCTGCCATCTGAAGCAAATGTTTTCTACAACTGCATTATGCTAATTTACAAGTTTCAAGCCGAGGACCAAAAAGGATATTATACCTGCTAGTGGTCGTGATGAAAACAGGTATGACCTTCTTCCTCACAAAGGGTAGGGGATTACACATAGACAAGAACTGACCTGCCCGTGTAAATATAGGCACTAACCCTTAGTTGAGGGTAGGCCGAGTCCGTCTTTACAATAAGTAGTGTCATAATAGTGAAAATGCCTTTATCTACAATGTGTCGGTGCTGGTGTATGAAGTTCGAGCCATTTCTTCTTTATTTTCATCATGATGGCTCACCATGATAGATCTATTCGTGATTGCATCATCAGTCTTGCCAAGGATGGGGGATTAAGTGCCAGCACTGCAGGTGAACTGTATATTGTCCCAAAGGCTATTGCATGAGCATGGCTACAGAAATACCAGAGGGATGGGCAAGTTGGAAGGAGCCATTGACCTGGGTTATGGCACATATCCAGCCCAGCTCAGGATGCTGCATTAGTAGCTGAAGCTCAAAGAAACCGTTCCATCATCTTAAAGCTGCTACTGGCTTTGCTGGGCAAAATGCACAGTTATTTCAAGACTTAAAGAAGCAGGTCTCAGGGCACAACACGCTGCGGTGAAGGAGATTCTCACTGATGAACATAACCAATACTTCATGGTTACACCGTGCATCAAACAATGTTGAAACCTTTTCACTACCAACTGATGCACATAATGTTAAAAAACACAGAGTTATTAAAACATTCTAAAATTACGCTCCAACAGTATACCTTCGCACAGCGCACGACACACACGCCTTCCAGGTC
>Ga0209628_10003330_pt1 | contig 11230 bp, 10 predicted proteins | sample TergutCu122P4_FD_187285 | JGI IMG/M metagenome (GOLD analysis project Ga0209628, IMG submission 187285) | Cubitermes ugandensis P4 segment gut microbial communities from Kakamega Forest, Kenya - Cu122 P4 (SPAdes) (version 2) | ecosystem: Host-associated > Arthropoda: Insects > Digestive system...
GTAATTACCAACAAAGGCTTTCAGCCTTTTGGAAATGTTAAAACAATTATAATCAAACAGATACAAGATAAATACCTATTGTTATTGTCTGTTAGTTAAAACGTTACAATGATGTGCGAAACATTTACTGATAATATACGCCGGTTCTGCCTACCCATTCAAACGAGTTAGTCCGGTTAAAAAGTACGTCCTTGTCTTGTAATTGAAATTTTTCAAAATCTGAAGGTGTAATATCGGCAAACTTATCAACGGACAAATCACATAACATGTTGTGAATTTCATTCATTCTGTAAATAGGATAGCCCTTTCTGTCTTCATTCATGGATACAGAGATTCCATATTGCGATGAACGGAGGATAGCGCCAATTTTCATATACTGCAAATTGGTATTCTTTTTTGGTTGTTTTGTCCAGAAAGCGCTGTCCATCCTGAAATCTTTGCTTCCGACCGATTCCGATAACAACACTTCGCTTATTCCCAGCCCTTTCAACAACTGGATGTATTTTTGTTCGTTGAAAGAACCACCCCTTGCCCCCTCCAGAGGAGGGGTACTCAAAAAAAACTGAGGCGTTCTTTTAAAGCGAACTCTCTGAAGGCTTCGGCTATGCCGTCAGCGGTCAGGCCTTGGTGATTGTAGAGGTCGTGTTTGACTATCAGGTGTCCGTGCATGTCTAACAGGTATTCGTCGGCGTCTTTGGGGGTTGCCTGGTAAATGTTTATGGTGTCTTCCAGTATGTTTGTTTCCGAGACGGATGGTAAGGCGTCAGATAGAATAATATCGCGTTTACGGAGGTGAATTTTTTCACCGCTGTTGTCTTTGCTGGGTTCTAACATCGTAGCAAAAAAGATGGGGTAGTCGTCTAAGCGCGGGCAGAAGTTGTCGTCCCATTTTTGTACGAACAGGACGCTTGTCTTGGTGCCGGTATGGGGTTTGAAGACGTTGCCCTGCAGCCCTACTACTGCCAGAATACGGCATCGCTCGACAATAAACCGGCGTATCTGTCGTTCGCTGCTGTTGTTGAACCGTCCCTGTGGCAGGACGATAGCCATGCGACCACCGGGCTTGAGGAAGTCAAGGTTACGCTCAATAAACAGGATGTCGCGACCGGCTTTGGAAAGGTACTTGCCGGCGTCGTTCTTTCCTAACTCATACTTGGAAAGAATGCGGCTCTCTTTGACGTCACCGGCAAAAGGGGGGTTAGCCATGAGGATGTCGAAAAGAAATTCGCGGTTCTCGTTTTTGTGAGCGCGTAGCTTTTTCAGTCTTTTCCATCCGTTGTTATAGACGTCGATCCAATCGGTATCGTCGGTTTTTTCGTCCCACCGCTCCCAGTCGAGCGTGTTCAGGTTCAGGATATTCGTCTGTCCGTCGCCCGCTATCAGGTTCAGCGTGCGGGCAACGCGCACAGCCCGCTCGTCGAAATCGATGGCAAACACTTTCTCGTTCACATAGTCGATGCACTCCTGCGGTTTTTTCTCTAACGTAAAGAGACAACTGCTATTTATCCCCTTATCTCTGAAAATCTGCTCCCAGACGTAAAAGATGGTATGTACCGGGAAACCGCAACTGCCGGCGGCGGTGTCAATCATCGTCTCGTGCCGTTGTGGGTTAAGCATCCGGACACACATATCTATCACGTATCGCGGCGTAAAATACTGCCCTTTCTCACCTTTGCTGCTTTTGTTGATAAGGTATTCAAAGGCTTCGTCCACCACCTCGAGGTTGGAATTGAACAGTTTTACGTCCTGTAGCGAGGCGATGCAAATAGACAGGTGCGAGGGGGTGAGCATTATCTTGACGTCTTCGCCGAAGACGCCTTCCCATTTTCCTTTGGCGCTGTCGAACAATGTCTGTATTTTATTTTTCAGTTCGGTTTCGGTGTCGCCGTAATTGCGAAAATCCAAGTGTCGGTCGGTGTTTTGTCCGCTCAGCATTTCGTCGTACAGCTTTGTGAAAATCAGTTTGAAGAGTTCTTCAAACACGTCGACGCCCGCGTTAGCCAGCACCTCGTCTTCCATTTCGAGAATCAGGTCTTTGAGTGATTTGCGCTCGGTGACTAACTTGTCTTTTCGTCGCAGGTCGTCTATTGTCCAGCGTTCCTGCAGGATGTCCGACAGTCGTTGGTCGGCGCGTGGTATAGCCGGCAGGTCTTCAAAGAAATTCGGGTCGCGCCGGTGGTAATAGGATATCGATTCGCCGTTGCTCCAGATGCCGATAGGCGCGCCGGTAGCGTTACAGTAAGATTTCAGTTGCTCCTTCCCCTCTTTGAGCTTCGGTTTTTTCAGTTCGACGATGATAAAAGGCGACGTAGAGCGGTCTTTATCAAAGACGACGATGTCGGCGCGTTTCATTTCGCGTCCAAAGGACACGGCATATTCCAGCTCCAACCGCGAAACAGGATACCCGTAGTCGTCCGTCAGTGTCATCACATACAGTTGCCGGATAGCCTCTTCGGGCGTCAGCCTTACCTCTTTTTTGCGTATCAGGCAGGGCGCAAAATACCTGTTATCCCGTACCGTTATCCGCTCTTCAAACGCCTGAATCTTTTCCGGTTGAAACTGCGTCAGCCGGTAGTACGAATCTTTTAATATCGTTGAAAGTATCATATTTAAAAAGAGCAAAAGTAATGATTTTTTTCAGTGCAGTAGCCTGCGTCGTCCTTCGGTCACAACTGTCGCGCAGAAAACTTTAGTTACTATGCTGATAGCCATTGTTTTATGCCTTTATCTTCCTTGCTGAAGGCTACACCGATTTTAACTAATCGGCGGTGGTCGGCGCTGTATGGTATGAGGTACCCTTTATCGTCGATTTGGGCGAGCGCTTCTTCGGCGGTTGCGTTGTTGTCCATCTTGAACTCGAAGACATATATTGAATCGGCAGTTTTTACTACGGCATCTGCGCGTCCTTCGGCGCTTTTTACTTCTGTCACAACAAACTGACCCATTAAAGTAAAGAGTAGATAAAAAACATGTTGATAATACAACTCGTCGCGATGTTCCTGTTTAATGGCATCGTATGGAATGGAAGCAAAAAAGGCGGTCAGGATTTTCATGAACAGTTCGACATCGCCGTTGGTTAGCGCTCTCTTTAAGCGCGTGATGGAAAAAGAATTGTCTTTAATGACTTGCGGGGCAAAGGCAGGAAGTAATTCTTTGAGAAACCCATACTTCACTTCTTCATTCGGAAATCCTAAAGTGAATTCATCGTCTTCTGAGTTATAAGACTTAACAGATAAATAGCCGCTCTGGTAGAGCAAAGGCACGAGGCTTGTTTCGTTTGCACGGTATTCGTCGATGGAGCGCACTTCAATCGTTATATCGTTATTGAATTTGCGGACGTCAAAATTGTCTTTTCGTAAGATGATAGATAAAAATGTAGTCGTCCCTGTCTTGAACCAGTAGTAGGCATACCTGTTTTGATAAAATGTGCTTAATATGCTGAAAGGGTTGTAAATATTTGCTTCCTTTGCGGTGAACCGGTATCCGTCGTAGCGTTTTTTCACTTCGGCTACCGTTTGGTCGTAAGTCTTGCCGGTCGCTTCTGCCAGGGCGTGCAGTTCGGGCTGAAACTGCGAGATGAGTTCGGCTTCCGAAATGCCGCAAATCTCGGCATACTTTTCTTGTAAGCTGATGTCAGTCAGTTGGTTTAAATCACTGAAAACGCTTACTTTCGCAAATTTGGTGACGCCTGTGATGAAAACAAAGCGCAACGCATAGTCCATCCCTTTGAGAATGCCGTAAAAACCTTTGAAAAATGCGCGAAGTTCATCATTTATCAACCGGTTATCCATCGTGTTGCACAATGCCTTGTCGTACTCATCAACTATTACAGCCACCCTTTTACCCGACTTTTTATAGATGGTTTGTATCAATCTTGCGAATCGCGCAGGAAAGCCGTCATTTTGCTGTGTAATCCCCCATTCGCTTTCATAATCATCAAAGATTAAGTTCAACAATTCTTCGATTGATTTCAGGTTGTCATTGCCTCCAATGTTATAATCAATGTAAATGACCGGATATTCAATCCAGTCCTTCTCGAGTTCGGCAATAGCAAGACCTTCAAACAACTCTTTTTTCCCCAGAAAATAGGCTTTAAATGTAGACGCTAAAAGACTTTTCCCAAATCGGCGCGGACGACTGAGAAAGTAAGGTCTACTTACCCGCGTCATTTCATAAATATAGCGGGTTTTATCGACGTATACACAATTATCGTTACGTAATTTTTCAAAATCCTGTATGCCCACAGGCATTTCTCTTGTAGCAGTATCCATGAAAATCAATTAAGAATTACGAATTAAGAACTTTCCTTGATGTTAAAAATAAAATAATGTGTCGCTTTACGAAGTGAAGCAATTAATAATTATGAGATGAATAGGGCTGCAAAGTTAATGATTTTTTTTATTGGAGGAAAAAAAAGGGATATTTCTTAGGGGTTACGCCCTGTTCAAGGGGTATCTTGTGTGCCCGACGGCACGCAGGGTAGATAGTAACTCCGACATCTTGGCATTTCCAATGCCAAATGGCGGGAGCCACAGAATGAAAAATTACATGATGATACGGAATTTAAATACTAAGATGTACGATAATTAAGGGGTGTAATTTAAATTTTCGTAGCGCTATCCCGTTAGGACAAAATCAAAAAAAAGCCTATGCAGACATGACGCGACAAAGATAGGACAAATTACAAGGTTAGATGGACAATTCCTTATATGCAAACATATACGATGTTAACGATGATTGCTATATCTTATTTATCAATGGGTTATTCTGAAGTGCGAAACATTAGTATTATATTTTATTAATAATCATCTGTTTTATAACGATTCACACACCAAAAAAAGCGTGCAAACCTGCTTTTTTCGGTTTACACGCTTATGTTAATTGCCTGATTATTAAAGAAGAATCAGATTATTTTAATTCCCGTCCTGGTGATTTCGTTGATAAACGGGTCGCCCTGTTGAAAATAGTCGGTCGGGTATGTTTTTGCCTCTATACGGATGTAGGGTTTCTTGCTGCCAACGTATGGAAACATCTTTTTGTTGTCCAAATAGAAGCCGGAAAATTCATCGGCAACCAGCGCAACGTCTATATCCGACCATTCATGCTGCGTTCCTTTGGCAAAGGAACCATAAAGAATGACACTACGCAAATGAACGCCCTTTTCTTCTATATCGCGGGCGTAGTTGCGCACAGTTTCTATTACATCATCTTGAGTAAGCATTTTTTCCAAAACTAAATGCGCCTAAAACAGACAGTGAAGATAACGCTCCGTTGCAAACATTGCCTCCACCGTTACCCAATCTTCACCGGCTGTGTCTATCCAGTAACTAATATATTGCTCTTTCGTCAACATAACCTTTTAGTTAAATTATCGACGCAAAGGTACGAACTTTTAGTCAATAGACAATAGTTATTAGCCTTCAGTCTGTTTTTTTATGCTATCGACTTCCTATTTATGTATGCCTCAAAAAATCTTATGTCTGCGTCAATTTTTTCCTGCCAAATTTGTGTATAGGCACCCATAATTAAGGGAAAATTCGCAGAAAATATTTTAAAATTTGTACCTTTGCACCTTGAAATTTTAATAAACGTAATATTATGAAGAAATTAGTTGTTGTTTTTTTACTCTTTGTTTCGTTTAGCCTGTCAGCTCAAACAAAGTTTTTACCGGACGTCCTGTTGAATGGCGACCCTTCGTCTATCAAACTAAGTGATTATATTGGCGACAGGATCAATGCCTGTATCGAAAGTCGTGTGAAAGGTCAGAATGTAATCCACCTGATACAACCGTTTTACAACAAGACAGAGACGCGCTTGTGGCAGAGTGAGTTTCTGGGTAAGTGGCTTCTCGGGGCGGTACTGTCGTATCGCTATACACAAGACCCCATCCTGCTTGATTCAATCAAAACGGGGGTGAATGGCTTATTAGGGTCTCAACTGCCTAACGGCTATATCGGCAACTATGCCGAAACGGCACAGTTGCAACAGTGGGATGTGTGGGGTCGCAAATATTCAATGCTCGGACTGTTGACCTATTACGACCTGACAGGCGATAAAAAAGCGTTAGAAGCGGTTAAGCGCGTGGCAAACCACCTGATGACGCAGGTAGGACCCGGTAAAACCAATATCGTAGCTACAGGCAATTACTTAGGTATGGCAAGCAGCAGTGTCCTTGAACCAATCATGTTCCTGTACCGTCGCACGAATGACGCCCAATATCTCGATTTTGCCAAGCACATTGTCGCACAGTGGGAAACAGAGACAGGACCGCAATTAGTCAGCAAAGCAGAAGCCGGTATCCCAGTAGCTAACCGGTTCCCGCATCCAAAAGATTTAAAGCGATCATGGTTTAGCGCGTATAACGGGCAAAAAGCATACGAAATGATGTCGTGTTACGAAGGTTTACTCGAACTGTACAAGGTGACAAACGAACCGCGATACCTGTCGGCTGTTGAAAAAACGGTGCAAAGTATTATTGATACAGAGATTAACATCGCTGGTTCGGGGAGCGCTTTCGAGTGCTGGTATCACGGCAAACCACAACAGACGCGCCCCACCTATCATACGATGGAAACATGCGTCACTATTACCTGGATGAAATTGTGTCAGACGTTGTTATGCCTCACCGGCAATCCAATGTATGCTGACCAGATAGAAATAACGGCTTATAATGCTTTGTTGGCTTCGATGAAAGACGATGCGTCGCAGATAGCCAAATACAGTCCGTTAGAAGGACAACGTCATCCGGGCGAAGAGCAATGTCGGATGCACATCAACTGCTGTAATGCCAATGGACCACGCGGCTTTGCATTATTACCCCAGATTGCGGTGATGCAAAACGGTCGCGAACTGTTTGTAAACCTGTATACCGGTTTTGAAGCATCAGTCGACTTAGATAAAAAAACGAAGATAAAACTCAATCAGCAAACCACCTATCCGGCAGACGGGAAGATTACCATCGCGGTGGAATCAGCTAAACCTGAAAATTTTACCGTCGCTTTACGTATCCCTGCCTGGAGCAAGGATAACAGCGTTTTAGTAAACGATGAAAAGGTGGAAGGTATCGAAGCGGGCGCTTATTATAAAATCAACCGTACATGGAAAAAGGGCGATGTGATAACCCTGAACTTAGACGTCAGGGCACGGGTCGTCAACCAGAACGGATATGCCGCTATCGTGAAGGGACCCGTTGTATTGGCGCGTGATACCCGTTTTGCAGACGGTTTTGTAGACGAAGCAGCACGTATCGTAGATAAAGAGGGATACGTGGAATTACGACCGGTCACCAATAAACCTTCCGGCATCCAGATGGCATTCACGGCGCCGTTAGTTTTAGGTACAGACCTCGAAGGAGAAAGCCGCCAGCCCCGTCAGGTGTATTTCTGTGATTTCGCTTCTTCCGGCAACACGTGGAAACCCGATGTCCGCTACAGGGTATGGATACCCGAAACCCTGAATGTACAAAACATGGAGTACAAGCCCTATTGAAAAACATTTATATGGAGATGTCAATAAATAAATATTTCAAAAAACCCTCTGTGGTTCTCTGTGTTCCCTCTGTGGTTCTCTGTGTGATAATTACACGGAGTTACACAGAGGCACACAGAGTATATGAAATGAAAACCACATATTATGAATAATAAAGTTAAATTGGCAATTATTACAGCATCGACGCTGCCTTTCTGTTTCTCTTCCTGCAAAAAAGAGGAGAAAATGAATGTCTTGTTTCTTATCGCCGATGATTTACGCCCGGAATTGGGCTGTTATGGCTTCCCCGTTATATCGCCTAACATGGATAGACTTGCCGCGCAAGGTACCCTGTTTCATCAGGCATACTGTAGCGTACCGGTTTCAGGCGCTTCGCGAGCAAGCCTCCTGACAGGGACACGACCGACACGCTACCGTTTCCTGAACCATGATTCATTTGCGCAAACAGACAATCCGTTAGCCGAAACATTACCCGACTATTTTCGTAAAAATGGCTATTATACGATAGGCAGAGGAAAAGTCTTCCATTTCCCAATGGATAGCGAGTTCAGTTGGAATGAGTTATGGAGCCCTTACGATACCTGCTTTTATTGGAGAGACTATCAACTGCCCGAAAATATCGAAATAGATACAAAAGGCGGAATCAATTTGGGCAGTTATCCTTTTGAAATGGCTGAGGTCGACGATACCGCCTACTATGACGGCAAGACATTGAAGATAGTACTGAACGATATAAGACATCTAAAAGAAAAACAAAAACCTTTCTTCCTTGCTGTGGGCTTCAGAAAACCGCATCTGCCATTTAACTCGCCTAAAAAATACTGGGATTTGTACCGGCGGGACGACTTCACTTTGCCGGATAACTACCGAGATACCCTTAACAATATCCCCAAACAGGCTTATCATAACTTCGGCGAACTGCGCTCTTATTATGGCATACCCGAAAAGGGGGAGATACCCGATTCGATAGCTATTTCAATGTTACATGGTTACTATGCCTGTATCAGTTATATAGACCATTTAATCGGGCAAATTGTAAATGAATTGGAGCAGGCAGACCTTCGGAAAAATACGATAATTGTCCTGATAGGCGACCATGGATGGAATCTGGGCGAGCATGGCTTGTGGTGCAAACATGCCAATTTCCACACCTCGCTGAGTGCGCCCATGATTGTAAGTGTGCCGGGAATGAAACATGGAACAAACACCCACTCATACACCGAGTTTATAGATATTTTCCCGACCCTCTTGGAACTGTGCCGGTTAAAAACATTGCCCCAGTTAGAAGGAAAAAGTTTTGTCCCTGTGTTACGCGATGAAAGCTATGTAGTCAAAGAATATGCTGTCTGTCAATGGAAAAACGGTCTGACATTAAATTTCGGCAATTATTCCTACACCGAATGGCGCAATGAGCAGGACAAGGTACTTTCCCGCATGTTATTCAACCACTCCATTGACCCGGACGAAAACAACAACATCGCCGAACTGCCTGAAAATCAAGATTTTGTAAAAATGCTTAGCGAAAAATCCGTAGCATACCGAGGGAAAGAGTATTTGAAACAGCCATAACTGTAGAGCAAATCAGAAGGTTAAATAATGAAATATTAGTTGTATGTCCATATTTTTTTGTATTTTTGTGCCGAAATTTATGACAAAACCAATGAGTACAAAGTTTCCTCTTCGTTTTTTTCATTCGACTGGTGTCTGTAACATGGAAGAACATTCCTTCGCTGAGATAGTGGAGGCAAACAAAAACGCATGGGTAGGAACGGAACGACAACCCTATATTCACATTAAATAAATAGCGTATGAAAGCAAAAATCATTTTCTTTGTTTTATTGATGGGCCTGTTAAACAGTTGTTTATCAGTAGTTACTTATCCCGGTCCAAAAGGAGAAGAAATATCCCCTGATTTCAAGGTTAAAGTTGAAGGAAAAGATATTTTTGTATATCGGGCAAGAGTATCTGCATATCCAGAAAATCAAGTTTGGCCGGGGTACCAACGCCCAAAAGAACAAACCGAGCTGGCATCGTTCTGTTATTTTGATACAGACAACCCGGTTACTGTCGAAATTATCTCAAAAGAGATTATCGATAGATTGATAATCAGACCATTATCGAAAAATATTCAACCTGCCGTCGATGGCAAAAAAATCACTTTTACCCTGACAGAGCCGTGTCAATTGGCTGTCGAAATCAATAACCACCATCACGCATTGCATTTATTTGCTAATGCAACCGAAAAAAAACCGATAAAGAAATTGGACGAGAACACAATCTATTTCGCTCCCGGTATCCATTTTCCGGGTATCATTGAGGTGAAGGATAATCAAACGATATATATAGCTGGAGGCGCTGTTGTTCATACGATTATTAGAGGACGAAACGTCAAAAACGTAACCATCAAAGGACGCGGTATTATTGATGGTTCTTCCTTTGAAAGGGAAGCCGGTAACATTATCCGAATAGAAAATGGTGAAAATATTTCGATTGAAGGAATCATATTGAGAGACCCGCCCTTTTGGACACTGCGTTTTGACGATTCGAGAAACGCTACGATTGACGGTATCAAACTTGTGGGATTGTGGCGGTACAATGCCGATGGTATTAATATTGTTAACAGCAACAACGTGAAAATCACGAACTCTTTTATCCGCGCTTTCGACGATTGTATCGTTTTAAGAGCATCAAACCGAGTAAAGGCAACCCAATACAACGTTTATGACGTCAATGTGGACAACTGCGTCCTGTGGAACGACTGGGGAAGAGCTATAGAGATATTTGAGAACGGCGCCAGGACTGAGACCGATTCTATCTATCATTGTGCTTTCCGTAACTGCGATATTATTCATTTCGTGCATATTGGCTTCAGTATTCAAAACTGCGACAGAGCGTTTATCTTCGATATTAATTATGAAAATATTCGGATAGAAGACCCTATCTCAGAAAACTATTTCTTAGGCGACCCTTTATACCCCGAAAAAGTGGATTCTTTTCTAATTGCCAATGCCGGCCCAGACGTTTTAGGACATCTTTTCTGGATTTATTTGAATAGAAATTTTTACAGCGCTGGCGCTACTGTCAATGGTAAAGTGTTTGATATCAATCTTAAAGATATTAATTATACATCAACTCAAACACCTAAAATTTCTTTCATCGGATACAGTTCCGACCATGACGTTTCCAATATTACCTTCGATAACGTAACGGTAAACGGGAAAAGAATTACTAACTTTTCAAACGGAAACATTCGGGTGAATGATTATGTGAGAGATATCAGTTTTAAATAGAATTAACTTAATAGAAAACAAATGAAAAAATATACAATTCTTCTATTGGTATTTTGCGTAATAGCGTGTGTTATCAGTTGCAATAATTCAGGGGTGGTATCCGCCCAAAATCTGCCTGATCCTCCTATTGCCAGAGGATTTATGGTGGGGTCGTTTTCTGCCCAGGATGCGAAAGATGTCAGGGCTTGGGGCGCCAATATAGTGCGTTTACAGTTAGCGCCCGTCCGGTTTGCTGCTCAAAGACAGCAGACTGTCTGGGAGGCTATGCCGGCGCTTATCGAAAGAATATCTACACAGATTCAATATGCAGCAGATGCGGGTCTGAAGGTGGTCGTCGACCTGCACCAGCCGCCTTTTGAAAACGTAAGGAGTTACGACCATGCCGAGTTCTGGGATCGTACCGACTTAGAAGAAGGCTTTTGCCGGTTCTGGGCTGAGCTGTCTAAAGGGCT
>Ga0209628_10003331_pt1 | contig 11226 bp, 9 predicted proteins | sample TergutCu122P4_FD_187285 | JGI IMG/M metagenome (GOLD analysis project Ga0209628, IMG submission 187285) | Cubitermes ugandensis P4 segment gut microbial communities from Kakamega Forest, Kenya - Cu122 P4 (SPAdes) (version 2) | ecosystem: Host-associated > Arthropoda: Insects > Digestive system >...
GTGGTCGGTAATTGCAATGCCGGGCATATCATACTGCAAAGCCCTGTCAACGAGGTCTTCGATTTTGGACATTCCGTCAAGCACGGAATAGTGAGAATGGACGTGAAGATGAACGAACATAAAAATTATTTTAGATTTACGATTTTAGATTTTAGATTTTTTTTGGTTGTTGGTTGCTGTTTGTTTGGTTGTTGTTGTCATTGCGGGCTTGACCCGCAATCGCTTTTTTAGTCGGAAAATATTTTTAAATCTTTAAATTTTGAATTTTAAATTTTTAAAAATTAGACAGTTAAAGAAAATTTTTTCAAACCATAAAATTACAAAAAAATGCTTGAAAAATAGATATTCTTTTCAAGCAAAGTTATTAACAATGAAAAATATCTTTTATTCTATTTTTTTCCCTTTGCAATTACATTCAATTTGTCCAAATGAGCCGCCTGCTTGGTAATGCAAAAAAAGAGAATCATTTATAATTTTACCTTCTCCTTTAAAGAAAGCTTGAGTTCCGTCAAAATTTTGCCAACTTTGAGAAGGTATAAACATACTATCATTTTCTTCAAATGCCTCTAAATCAATAGGCACGGAACCACCCATATCAATTAGCAAGTCAGATTTGATGCCTTTTTTTATGGTAACAACACGTTCTTCTGAAAATATACCAACAGAAACATAATCTTCACAATTACCTTTATAACATAAAATGCAAAATAAAGAATTATTTTTGTAATTTTGCATTTATTTTCTCTTAATGAAAAATTCCATTGCAAAATATATTGACAAGCCGACACTGATTTTATACCTGCTTTTTGTTGCATTTGGCTGGTTTTGCATCTACGCAGCGAGTTACCAAAGCGAGCAAACTTCAATGTTCAATCCTGCTTACCGTTCGGGTTTGCAGTTGATTTGGGTCGGAGTAAGTTTGATTGCTGCCGTTGTTGTGCTGCTAATTGAGAGCAGAACATATATAACTTTGGCTTATATTATTTACGGCGGAATGATTTTATTGCTAATTGCAACAGTTTTTCTTGCGCCAAACATCAAGGGTTCGCACTCTTGGCTTGTGTTTGGTCCGTTTTCCATACAGCCCGCAGAATTTGCAAAATTTGCTACCGCACTTGCTTTGGCAAAATTTTTCGGCAGTTATGATTTTAATCACAAAACATTAGTAAATAAAACATTGTTGATAAGCACAATTATTCTTTTGCCCACTGCAATAATTCTTTTACAAAAAGAGACAGGCACGGCTTTGGTATTTATTGCAATGATAATGATGCTCTACCGCGAAGGACTTTCGCCTTATGTGCTGCTGGTGGGCTTTTTGTTGATAGTGATTTTTGTGATAATAATAATGTTTTCTGATGTGTCGCTTTTTGATATTCAAGATGCATCGCTTGGGCGTTTTATGGCAATAAATCTTGTAACAATTACAGCAATTTTTCTTAAAAGAAGATACCATTTGCACAATAGCAGCATTAAAGCAAAATATATTTTTCTAATTATGCTCGGAATATATGTTGTAGCGGTAATTTTTCATAAATTTATTTTTAATTTTGATTTTGTATATATTGCCTTGTTTTGTGCTGTTGCGTTTATTATTTATCTGCTTTACTGTTATTTTGATAAATGGAAAAAAATATATTTGTTTTTAACGATTTTTGTTGTCGGTTTTATTGGTTATTCCTATTCTGTGGAATATGTTTTTGATGATGTTTTGCAGGCGCATCAACAGTCGCGCATTCAAGTACTTTTGGGGCTAAAAGATGACCCAAAAGATGCCGGTTGGAACGTTAATCAGGCAAAAATTGCTATCGGTTCGGGCGGTTTTCTGGGTAAGGGCTTTTTGAATGGTACGCAAACAAAACTGAAATTTGTTCCCGAACAGGATACCGATTTTATTTTTTGCACCATTGGCGAAGAGTTTGGCTTTTTTGGAAGTTTTGTAGTTGTAGCGCTTTTTTTAATATTTATTTTACGGCTAATTTTTTTAGCAGAGCGGCAAACAAACGTCTCTTCAAGGGTTTATGGTTACTGTGTGGCGAGTATTTTTCTTTTTCATTTTGTGATAAATATTGGAATGGTTTTGGGAATAATGCCTGTAATCGGTATTCCGTTGCCGTTTTTCAGTTACGGTGGCTCATCGCTTTTGGCTTTTACTATTATGTTGTTCATCTTTTTAAGAATGGATGCAGCAAGACACGTGAATAAGTGATTTTTTTTTTGGGGGGTTTTTGGTTGTCAATTGTTGTTTGGTAAAAGGGAAATGGTGAAGGGTCAAAGGAGAAATAACGCTGTTATTGTGGCGCACGCCGTAATTGGTTAAAAACAGATTCCTCACTTCGTTCGTAATGATAGCAAAAACCGACAATCAACACCCAACAATAATTTTCAATCAAAACAGATACCCTGTATTTACATATAAACTGCCTTTGCCGTCCTGTTTGTTTAATGGATAGGCATAATCAACGGCAATAATGAAATTTTGGTTAATTATTATACGAAAACCACCGCCCGCCGCAGCGTGAAAGCCCTTGAAATTACCACTATATTTTGAATTAAAATATTTGTCATAATCCTGTTTCATTACCGAATAATTTGGGTCTGTTTCCGGTACTTTAAAAGAGACATCATAACCTCTTGTAACAATTCCTCCGTCAAAGAAAGCATTTAAGCCCAAAGCAACATTTTGTTTCCAAAGGTGAAATTTGACAAATTTCCATCTTAACTCTGCATTTACATAGCCGACATCTAAACCTTGCAATCTGTCGCGCATTATTCCGCGAATAGTGCGGTAACCGCCAATTCCGTCTCTATCAAATTCTCTGCCTATGGTGCTGAAAACAGGCATAATGTAAAACGGTAAGGTTTTTCCGATTGTTCCTTGATAGTTGATACGATAGGCAAAGGTTAATTGCTCTTTTACAATAGGAACGTAATGTCTGAAAATCAACATATAACGGAAATATTGCTGTGTATTGCCCATAAATTTAGGAGCAATAGTGATATGCCCTTCTGCCCAGATACCGCTTGATGGTGCGGCTTCAAAATTACGGGTGTCGTACATTAAACCCAGTCGCAGTGCGCTTGAAAATGCACCTTTTTTACTGTCAAGTTTTGGGATAATGCCCCAATTAATATATTTTTCGTAAAGCGTTTCCGTATTGCCTTCATAAATTGGGTCATCTTTTTTGTGTCCTTTTTTGTCGTCTTTTTTATAGAATTTATTAATCGGGTTGTAACGATACCACGCAAAGGCATAACTTGCCTGCCAAAAGAATTTATTTTTAATTATTTTCCCCACAAAATCGGCTTTTGCGGTAACAGCAAGCCGCTCCATTCGGTAAAACGGCGCCGTATATTCAAATGGTATATCAATTGCGTATTTTCCCTTTTTCGCATCTTTTTGTGCTTTTCGCCAAAAATTGACGCTATCTGCCTGATAAACTGCCTGATAACCATTGAAACCGTAAAAATCCATCATTTTGTCGTACATAACGGTACTTGCTACAGACATACGAATGTTTGGTATCAAATGTTTGGTATCGTAGGTAAAAAAATATTGCTGCGTGCCTTTTGTGTAAGCCGATGCTTCAATGTACCACTGCTGTTTAGGATGCGGATAATACGAGCCGTCACCAAAATCATAGATGTTCAACAAAGCACCAAACTGAAAGCCCTTATCCTGGTCATAAGCAATAACAGGCAAAGGTCCAAAAGATATGCCTTTTTTGATAATATCTTTATCTTTTTTACGCTTTTTCTTAACAATAGATATAGTATCGTTTTGATTTTCTACACCAGCAATAGTATCGTTTTGACAATAAACATCAAATGTAAACGATATAAAAGTAAATATCAGTAAAAATTTTTTCATTATATAAAATTAGTTAGTTGGTTGTTGTTCGTTATAAAATTCAAAAATTTAAAGATTTAAAGATTCAAAAATTCAATCTAAAATAGTAAATCTAAAATCGTAAATTATATTGTCTTTGTTCCTTGTGTTTTGTTCCTTATTTTAAAAAATTGTTTGCGTAAATCATTATTTATCAACCATTTAATATCTGAAACAAATAAACGTATTAATCTTAAATATTCGTGTAAAAAGTAAAATGAAGGAATAAATAATATTGTAAAAATAACTCCAATTTTCCACGAAAGCGCAAAAGTAATGATAATTCCCGTTAAAAATAAAATTGGCAATAACACCCCCGATAATAGATATTTTAATGTATTGTGCCAAGCACGGTCTTTAAATTTTGAACAGATAAACATCGAAAACAAAGTTATGGGTGATGTTGCAACAGCAGAAAAAATGAAGTAGGGAAATGTTATAAGCAGTAAAATTATTTTCCAAACAGGCGGAAAAATAATATTCTTATTTAAAATTGATGGTAAATTAATTTCAAGTGAATGCCTTGTTTGAGAAAAATCATTTGCCATATCCAACAACCCTTGCGTATCCTGATGATTTAATTTTAAAGAATTTTCTATGTTTTTTATGTTCTCTTTTGCTGCAATGAAACGATTGAGTAAAACACCTGTCATTGCGGGCTTGACCCGCAATCGTTTGTCATTCAAGCGATTACGGTTTCTGCTGAACAAACAACCACCATCTATTTTAGCAAGTTCTAATATTGCATCGTAGTTTTCGTCATCGGAAATTTGCAGCGTTACCTTTTGCAGTTGGTATGTTAGTTTATCACGCAGTGCGTTTATCTGTTGCGGGACGTTTAATTCGGTAGTTTCATCAACAAATTTTGTGATGTTAATTGGTTCGCCAATTTGTACCAAAAGTGAAGACCTAAATCTGAAATAATGCCCAAACTCTATTCCCACAGGCACAATATAAACAGGCATTTTGTCTCCAAATACTTCGTTTGCCTGCAAAGCGATACGAAAAATACCTTTTTGCAGAGGCATCAAAGAGTGTTTTGTGCGGTGTGTACCTTCTGGTAAAATACAAAAAGGGATTTTATCCCGCAACACATCTATAATAATATCATTTATTTCATCATTTTTTGCCAAACTCCCTATTCCGTCACGCTTTCTATTTATTGGCAGCATTTTTAGGAAGGTCAAAAATTTTAGGATTGTTGGCTGCTTAAAAATATCAGCACGGGCAACAAATACTTTTGCTTTTCTGTCAATAGCCAATATTGCCAAAGCATCCATCAAGGTGTTACTATGATTTGGTGCATAAATTATTGCTCCGTCCTGTGGAATTTTCTCTTTCCCGTGATACTCCACTCGCCGATATGCCAATTTAAACATAAAATCAACATAACGCCGCCAAAAAAAATATTGTCTGTTTTTATCCTGTATTTTTGGCATAAATTTTCAATTCTTTGGCTGTTTTTTTATTGTTTCACAAATTTTTTTATAAAAAATCCTTTTTCTGTTTCTATTTTCAATAAATAAATTCCTTGCGTTAAAGAGGAAACGTTAATAGAATTATTAATTATGAATGATGAATTATAAATTATTTTACCCGTTATATCAAGTATTTCCACATTCATAATTCTTAATTCATAATTCATAATTTTCAATTCGTCTTTTACGGGGTTTGGATAAATTATAAACTGCTGTGCATCTTCAATTTCTTCAATGTCGGTGGCAGTGCCAAACAGCAATGCTACGGTAATTGGGTAGTGGTCGGTGGTTGTATTGCGATAATTATTAATGCTTGATGTAGAGGCAACATCACGAAGCGCACTGCCATTTTTATAATTAGCAAACAACTCATTGGAAATTATAATATTATCAATAACAGGACTATTGTAATATGTGTCATATAAATTTTGTGTAAGTCCTTTGTAATTTTGTATGTCGTCCATAAAATTTTTGTACGGTGAATTTTTTGGCGAACAAGCACCACATTGAGTACCAATAAGATAATCGTTGTAATCGCCGATTAAAATAATTCTTTTTGTTCTGTATGCGCTACCGTCAAGCAGTAATTTTAAGTCCTGCGATGCTGCCTGTCGCCGTGCATAACTTCCCAAATCGCTTAATGCCTTTGCGTGAATATTTATAAATGAAATAGGAACTATGCCTTCATTTGTCAAAAAATTGACATTGTAAAGAACGGGGAAACGTCCATTTGACCAGTTTTGAGAACTTCCGCCATTTGTAATAAGTGAAGCACTGACGCTTTGCACTTTTGATTTTTTATAGATAATTGCCTGATTTTGAGAACAATTATTAGCATCCCAAGGTACAATTGCTCCTGCCCAGCCGGCTCCCAAAATACTCACAATTTCATCAACAGTGGCAAAACTTGTGCTTGTGCCAATCTCTTGCAAGGCAATAATATCGGCATTAACATTCAAAATAACCTGCGCAATATTGTTTAGTTGTAAGTTTTCGTTTGTGGGACCAAAGTCGGGACAACTTAACCAGTTGCAATTCAAAGTAGCAACTTTAAACTGCTGCCCAAACAGTGAAAGCGAAAGTAATAATAATGCAAGTAATATAATGTTTTTCCTTTTAAACATAATATTTTGTCAATTTTATGGTTTAACTATAAGTTATTAAAATCATAGTGCAAAATTACAATAAAGAAATCATTTATTTGTCTCTCTTCACAAATAGCCAAAGTATGCCTGAAATTGCAAGTGTTACAGCGCAAATTGCAAAAATTATTGATTTGTCGGGGGCGGCTTTTATTACCTCGCCCATTTTGAAACTTGCAACTAACTGCGGCAGCACCACAGAAAGATTGAAAATACCCATATAAAGCCCCATTTTGCTCTGCTCAACGTGCTTGCTGATAATGGCAAACGGCAACGACACCACAGACGCCCAACCAATACCCGCAATCGCTATCAAAATGTAGTACAAAATAACGGTGTTTCCGATAAAATAAATTCCTGCATAGCCCAAACACATAATCAAAATAGATAAGGTGTGTGTTCTTACCGCACTGATTTTTTTGGCAACCTCGTTCAACACTAAAACAGGCAAAATTGCGCTTACCAAACTGAGAATGAAAAATGCCAAAGAGTTTGTTTTTCCGCCAATAACCTCATCTAAACCTATATTGTGGGTAATGTAGAAAAATGCGTATATAAACATCGTTTGTACGCCCCACCAAGTAAATGAGTGCGCCAGCAACACTTTTTGAAACTCGTGATTATGTTCTTTCTGTTTAAAAACATTCAAAATTACGGCAAAAATTGCCAAAATTTGAATTATTACACAAGATAATTCAACCCAACTTAATGAAAAATGGCTGAGTTGCAGCGCAACCGATTTATCTTCAAAACCAAATAATTTTGCAAAAATCACATAAACGCCATAAACCAAAAAGCCGTAGAGCGGAATTAGAGAATTTAAAATTTCTTTAAATGAATTGCTTGATTTTTCGGTTTTTACATCATTTTCTACTGCCAAAATTCGCGGCTCTGATATAAAAAACATCGGAATAAATGTAAAAAGCACTGCGATTGCAATACCTACATAAATCAGCGTTATATTTCCAAAAACCGCCGCAATAAGATACGCCAAAACGCCGAAAGTACCTGAAACGGTCTGCATCCATGTGTAGCCCTTGTCGCGTGCTATTTTTGGGGTGCAATCCGCTATCAACGAGCGGGTTGGATTAAAACTTACATTGATTGACAAATCAAGCGTGAGAGCAACTGCAATCGCAATGGTCATTAAACCATCTATGCCGCTGCCACTCGCAAAAATCTTCTGCACGATTCCAAGATTTGGCAAAGCAAGCAGCATTATTGCCGTGAGCAAGCCGCCAATCAAAATCCACGGACGGCGGCGACCGCCCATAAACCAAAGTTTATCGGAAAGCGCACCGACAATCGGCTGCGCAATAATGCCCGCAATCGGACCGGCAGCCCAAACAATACCAATCTGGTCAATATGTAATCCGTACTTTGTTGAAAGAATCCAACTTAACGCTGAAATCTGTACCGATAGACCAAAACCCATTGCCGTAGCAGGCAACGAAAGCAACGCAAAAAAGGAGTTGCTCATTTTTTTCTGAATGTTTAACATAATTATTTTAGATTAAATATTTGTTATTAATAAGTTTGATTTTAAAATTACATCTGAAAATATAATTTTTGCGTTGCCGTTTTGTTTGATTTGATTTTCTGCCAAAGCAAATTCTGCTGCCAAACGCGCAACATTATTTTCGTTGATAAATTTGCTAAATTTTTGTGCAAACTCCTCTTCCGCCTGATTCATATAAGATAAATCATCAATTTTCAGATTGTATATAAAGTTTTCACGAATTGCTTTTTGTGCAAACTGCAAAAATGCTATCTGAGAAGGTCTGCCCAAATCGGAAAAATCTTTCAGCAAACTTTGAACCTCATCAACTTTTAGCGTCCAACTTGTACGCATCAGTTGAGTAAAGAGTTCAAAATATTGCTCCTGCACCTCGTTTATTTCAATGTTTGAAATCAAATCAACCCAATTTCCGCGAGCGTTTTTTATAAAATAGTCAATATTATCGTTGTCGTATTCCAAATTACTGTTTAACAGCGCATTACGAAGATTTTCATTGTCAATAGGCGGAAAAACTATCGGCTGCATTCGAGAGCGAATTGTCTGTAAAAGTTGCTCCTCGTCTTCGGTAATAAGAATGAAAACCGTTTGTCCTTGCGGTTCTTCAAATAATTTTAGCACTTTATTTGCAAAAGAGTCGTTCATTTTTTCGGCGCACCACACAATCGCCACTTTGTATTCCGACTGAAATGTCTTAAAACTCAATTTTCGTATCAGTTCATCGCCTTCCGATGTGTAGATTTCGGTATTTTTGGTATCGGCAATGCGGTTTTGCCAATCATCGAGCGTCATATACGGGTTTTCGGCAAATGCTTCGCGAAAATCTTTTAGATATTCCTCGCAAAGGGTCTCCTTTGAATCCTTTTTTACGATAGGAAAAACAAAATGCAGGTCGGCAAAGGCAAGTTTTGCAATCTGACGGCAAGCGGAACATTCGCCGCAAGAGTCAGTGTCAGAGCGGTTTTCGCAACAAAGATACTGTGCATACGCCAACGCCATAGGCAAACAACCGTAACCTGCCGCACCAATAAAAAGTTGAGCGTGCGCCACACGCCTCTCTTTTACGCCGTTTATCAGTCGCCGTTTAATATTTTCCTGCCCGATTATTTCTTTGAATAACATAGTTTTTTATGAATTAGTTTTTTACGCTATCATTGCCTCAGCCACTTCATTTGTTTTTTCCTGTCCGCATAAAGTAAGCACAATTTCGAGCGCAAATTGCTTTGTACAGCCCGGTCCTTTGCCTGTAATAATATTTTCGCTTTTAACCACACGCTTATCAACCACATTTGCACCTTTCAAGTATTTTTCAAAACCCGGATAGCAGGTTGCAGTTTTCCCTTCCAAAATGCCGAGTTTGCCCAAAATTGACGGTGCAGCGCAGATTGCAGCAATCAAACCGCCATTTTCATTGTGTTCAACCAAAAGATTGGTCAATTTTTGAAACTCGCCCAAACGTAGAGTTCCGCCGGGCAGTATCAGCATTTCAGCATCGTTAATTTCTACCCCATTAAGTAGCATATCGGCTTCCACCCTGATATTGTGCGCACCTCTTACCTTCAAAGTGTCTTCAACCGAAACACACAGCAGAGGCAAATCTGCACGGCGCAAAATATCAATTGTTTCTACGGCTTCAATCTCTTCAAAACCGTTAGTGAGAAATAGGTAATTCATATTAATTGAGTTATTGGTTATTTCTTAATTTTAAATTGTTTTTCAATGTATTTGAATACATTTCCAAAAATCTTTTTTCTGCAATTTCTCTGTCAAAATTTGGCAAATCAATTTTATTTATCTGATTTTCAATATATTTTTCTAAATTTTCTTTTTCGTTTTGATAAAATTTTTCAAAATTGTGTTCATTATAAAGTTTATCGTAAGCAAGATAGTTTATCGGAAAAAATTTGTAAGAATTATAAATTTTTTCGTCAATAATTTTTATAATCATTTCAACCTGCTCGTTACGAGTGAGTTTTTGTTCTGCAATTTTGTCAAGTTCATCATTAATACAACTATTAAAAGCATAATGCAAATTTCCGGTATAGCCGATAACCCCTGTTTGCATACTCAAAACATCGTCTTTTGTTGTTTTGACAAAATTTTCATCTTCAATATATTGCAAAAATTCTTTAATTTTTAGATAATCGCAAGCATCATATTCATAAGATATTGATAATGGACAGATATTCAGCGGTTTGAGATTATCTATCAAATTGCCGTTGCCGCTGAGCGAAAACATTTTTAGAATGCTCGGCTGCGTACAGTCGTTTGAGTCCTTTGCCCTGCCTTCGCGTTGTGCAATCCAAATACTCTCGTTTCTTTCGGTAATTACATGGCGAATATACGCCGAAAGTTCCTTAAATGCAGCAATTTGCTCGCCTTTTGATAAATTACGCTTAACAATAAAACTCTTATTTAAACGCAGAAAAACCAAAATCCACTCGGTTGCAACAAGATTATTGCCAAAAGCAACTTGCGTTGTAACCAAACCGTTTAACATTAAAATATATTGCAAAAATGCGGGGTCAACTACAATATCGCGGTGGTTTGAGAGAAAAATTGCTGACTGTTGTATATTTTCAAAGCCGGAATAGGTAATATTGCACTCTTTTTTTTGCAAAAGCAACTGCAACATTGGCTGCATAAATTGTGTTTGAAATGTATTAACAGTATCAATTTTTGGATAGATTTGTTTAAAATTTTCTATTATTTCATTAGGAAAAATTTGCCTTGCACTCTGCATAAACATTTCATTTGACAAAAGCAACTCAAACGCCGATTGAATTTCATTATCAAAATAGGGACGTATGCCACTGAAAAAATCTATCATAATTTATCTTGTTACATAAAAAAATAGAGTGCAAATTTATAAATAATTTTATAAATAAACAAAAAAATCAAAAAAACATTTTGAAAATAAAAAATTATGTTTACCTTTGCAACGTATTTTTTCAATTAAAAAAAATAAATAATGCGAATCACGGGTTGAAAAGCCCGTTTTTTTTATGTTTTTTGTTAAAAATTCTTTTAAAAAAGTTGCATATATCGTTGATTTTTAGTAACTTAGCGGTGTTAAATCAACAAAAATACCAATATGTCAAACGAAATGCAACTTAAACTTATCGAAACCTATTCTATGGTTTGCGATTTTTTCAATAAAAATCCACAATGGAATTTTATCAGATTGTCAAACAACAATCA
>Ga0209628_10003332_pt1 | contig 11226 bp, 8 predicted proteins | sample TergutCu122P4_FD_187285 | JGI IMG/M metagenome (GOLD analysis project Ga0209628, IMG submission 187285) | Cubitermes ugandensis P4 segment gut microbial communities from Kakamega Forest, Kenya - Cu122 P4 (SPAdes) (version 2) | ecosystem: Host-associated > Arthropoda: Insects > Digestive system >...
TTTAACAAGGATGAAAGGTTAAAGAAGTACAAGGAAGTCTTAAACAAGGACAACATGACAGCAGAGGACAGGCTACTGCTTCTTGACCTTGCCACAGCCGACTTAACCGAACACGAAACCCTGTTCACAGAAGCGACCACGCAAGACACCACTATAACCGACTTGCAGAACACAAACCATAAGCTGTATCTGCGTGTTACTGGCGACACGCCCCCTGCCACAGAGGAAGAAAAACCTATGACTGATACTGCGGCAGAGTCCATCTACCAGAATATGATAAAGGACGGTAAACTTTAATGGCTTCTAACCTCGAAATTTTTGAGCCTATTTGGAAAGGCTTATCCCCGGAATACCAGAGCCGTATTCCTACTCCCTCGCAAGCTAATATGGCGCAAATTGGCGTCATTATCTCTGCGGATGATTATGAGCCTATCCGTAACGAGATTTTCGACAAGCTCATAAACCTTATCGGCAAGCAAAAGGTATGGCAGATGTCCATTACCAATCCGCTGTCGGTGTTCAAAACTGGACAGATGTCCTACGGCGATACCTTTCAGGAGATTATGTCCGATGTGATTGAGGGGCAGACCTTTGAGATTGCGGAGCAAGACCAGTTTAAGAAGTGGAAGAACAATGTCTATGCGGCATACCACAGGGTAAACCGTGAGATGTTCTACCCGGTAACGACCGAATTGACCAAAATCAATCGTGCGTTTATGCGTGAGGGCGGCTTGCAGGCGTTGGTGAACAGTCTGGTTAACCAGATGTATTCTTCCAATAATCTGGACGAGTTTCTCTATACCAAACGGTTAATCCACGACTATTATCACAATGTGGATGTGCCGCTTGCTCCTGCGCAGAAACTGCAAGTGCCTAATCCCGGAACGCCTAATGCACTTGACCGCAACGCCGCTCTTGCGTTTGCTATGACCGTTAAGGGTCTGGTTAAGGAAATGGCATTTCCTAAGACCATCTATAACCCCAACGGCTTGATGATGCAGACACAGCAAAACCAGTTTTGTATCATGCTCCGCACGGAGATTAGCACGGTGGTTGATGTCAACACGCTGTCGCAGGTGTTCCACAACAAGAAAGTGGATATCGAAATACCCATTGTAGAGGTAGACACTTTCGGTGATGGTATGGAGAATGTGGTCGGCATGGTAATGGATAAGCGTATGCTTTATATCATGGACACCCTGCGCACGTTAAGGATGGCGGACAACGCTCGTAACCTGTACCGCAATTACTACTACCATGTCCATCAGCTTTATGCGGCTTCTCCGTTCGTTCAATGCGTGTTCCTCGAGAACGACCCTGCGCTTATCACTCCTTAGGGGGTGTAGAGTGTGGCTGTATGGGATTGTGAGGGCTATCTCTTAGGTAGCACGGGTCTAAACAAGCAACACGCCGCATACTTCGCTAGTGCAGGAGCAAGAGAGGGATGGATGAAAGGCAAGCAGATAGGTTCTTTCACCGAATACTCTATGGTACGCCCGGACGCTAAGAGTATTAACGCTTGGGCGGCGGCAAGTATCCATGTGGATATGAAGTATGACGACACTACGGCGTGTGATTATGTTATGTTTAGAACGCCGAAAGTCCACTCACGGTGGTTTTATGGTATGGTTAAACACCGGGAGTATGTAAATGAATTAAGTACAAGAATATGGTTCGATATTGACTACTACTCTACCTTTGCGGATGTGATTGAGTTTGGGGCGTGTTTTGTGGAAAGACACCACGTTAAACTAGCGGATGATTGGCAAGGTAACTATCCTAGTTATAAGTTTACTCAGCCAGAGCCGTATATGCCACAGATTAAGCAAATGCCGCACAGCCAATGGAACACGCAAGCCGCTTCTGCGTTTCAGCCGTGTAAACCTCAAGAGTTTGTCATATTTGCAACCACAGACGAAACAGGAAAGAAGCTTAATAACTTAAAATACCTTGCAGGAGCGCCAACGGCTTGTGAAACAAAACACTGCTTCGACTTGGAACAGGTTAGGCTATGGCTTGAGTTATATGCGGCGACTGTGCTGTTTGCTGTTAAAGACGCTTTAGCAAACATTGTGGGTATAGTATGGGCGCCTAAAGAGCTTAATACCGCAAGCGAAAGTCCTGTAACAAGACAGTTTACTACTAAGGCGAAACCTAAAAGTCAGTTTACGAGAGCGGATAATCTTTCTATTAAGAACGCTAAGTGTATGACTTTTCCCTATTATTTTGTGTCGGCTAAGTCTGCGAATGGTGAGCAGATGATAATTAAGCCGCAAGAGGTTCCCGGTGAAGATGTGTATCACAATTTGATAGGGTGCGGCGGTTTAGACGGTCATTATCAATACTCTGTACTAAGACCGGGCGCGTTTGGTCGGGAAGATATGATTTTCATAAATATGCCCGACTATCCACAGTTAGCTTGCGGAAGCGATGCTTTCGGTCAATGGGCTTCTAAACGTGGCGCAGGGACAGCTATGCAAGGGTTAATGGGAGTAATTGGTCTAGGCGTTGGAATTGGAAGTGGAAACCCCGGTATTGCCCTAGCAGGGGCGGCAGGTTTAACTATGGCGGCAGGTGAAATGGCAGGGAGTAATGCCTTGCCCGACACGCTTGTAGGTAAACAGTCTGGTATGCTAACTGGTGTAGCAGAACAGTACAAAATTTACTTTTATGAGCATATGCCGGAATGGGGAGATTTGCAAGCACTTGATGATTATTTTGAGTGTTTCGGGTATCACTTAGGACAATTCATGACACCCGACCCCACAGTTAGGTCAAAATGGACGTATATTAAGACCAAAAATGCGGTTATCAAAGGTAAATGTCCGCATGAGGGAATAAAGTATGTTCAAGAAATGCTTAATGAGGGGTGTACGTTCTGGAACGCCGCAAGCTGTGAGCCGGGTAAGTACGAAAGTCAAAACCCGTAAGAAAGGGGAAACATTATGTCAGCTACTAATTATAGTGGGTTCACCTATGGTGGCTTCATGTTCCCTTGCGACCCGTGGGAGCGGCGTAACCTTAAACGTAACGCTCGGTATCTCAATAACCGGGAGTTTCAAAACTGGTTCGCTTATCTGTGTAACCTTTATATGAATTTGTTTGAGTGGAAAGGTTTACCCGAAACGGTTAACCAAAGGTTCTTGAAAGAAACACTCTTTTGGGACGGAAAGGCGTTATTCTTCAAAGACCCTATGCTCGGCTGTATGGCTCTGCCGTGTGCCGGAGAGGGTAACATGAATGTGTACTGGGAGTATACAAAATTCCGTGCTGTATCGAATGAATATGATGAAGTATACAGAGCAGACGAGAGTGTTCTTATTCGTGAAAATCAAATTATGTACCCACCGCTATTTGTGGTTGAGATATACGCACAAAAGATAGCGGATATGGGACGCTCGATTGATGTTTACGGTAAGACCATGAAAAAGCCGTGGCTTTTAACCAGTGAACAGGACGACAAGTTAACTCAAAAGACCCTCGTTGAGGAAATTGACCAAAACGAGTTACTGGTCGTGGGAGCAAAACGCTTAGGCGGCGACTCAATGAAAGCTTATGCTAACCCTCAAGATGGACAAGGATTGCTTGCGCTGTGGCGTGGTAAGCATGAGATATTGGATGAAGTCTTGACTTGGTTTGGCATAAACAATGCTAACACAGAGAAACGTGAGAGGTTAATCACAGCAGAGGTAGAGAGTAATAACCAGCTTGTGCAGTTAAACACCGACACGGCTCTTGACTGGCAGAAAAAGGCTTGTGAAGAAATAAACAAGATGTTTGGTCTTAATGTCAGCGTTGACTTAAACCATGACTACTTGAAAGAAGCACAGCAAGCCGCAGAGAAACAGGGGGAAGAAGATGGCGCTAAGAACACTGGTGCTTAGAGAAGTCTGTCCTGTTGAGCAGATTTTTGACTTCGACTACCCTATGATAGCGGGGCATAGAGAGGAATTTGAGCGTAAGTTTATGCTTGAGTTTGGTTATCGGGAGATTAACTTCCTTTCTTTCGGTCAGTTTAAGAACAGACTGGAAGCTAGACTAAACACAATCATGCCCCACTATCTCCAGTTGTATCAATCGGAGAAGCTTATCGACAATCCTATGCAAACGTACAAGATTATGGAGAGCTACTTCCGGGAGAATGACAACAATATCTTTAAGAAGTCAATCGCTCAAGCAGAACAGGGCGAAACAACACTAACCAGAGATAGCGGCTACCGGGACACTAAAGGGTCGCAAGACACTAAGTATGGTGAGCAAGGCGAAACTACTGGTTCGTTAGTAAGAGATACCACAGCAGACGAAAAACAAACACTTCACTCGGACGAGAAACAAACACTTCACAGTGATGAACACATGGAGCAGGAGCAGTTTACCGATAGCGATAAACAAAGAGAGTTAAACGCTTCGGCTAAGGAAGTTGTAAAACAGACAGATAAGCATACAGCAGAGAACACAGAGAAGAATACGCAAGATACAGATGGAACAAGTGAAGCGCATAAGGGTTATAATGAGGACACTAAGGGAAATAAGACTACACTCTTTTCAGACACTCCCGGTAAGAACTTTGTTATCGGTGACAGTAACCCGTTGGGACAGCCTATCAGCGCATACGCTACAACGTATACACAGGAGAATACTACGGGTAACAAGAAAGGTACAGAGGATAATGACGGGAAAACACATGAAACACAAGTGCAAGATAAGAAGCGTAACGAGAACGGCACAGACACAATAGATAAAACTACTGATAAGACCAGTAAAGAGAATGAGGGGACGCAATTTGAGGAAAATATTGATGGCACGAGAGATACCTCGTTTGATAGTGAACGTAATACTGGTTTTGACAGTGAACGTAACACTCATGCTACGGGCAATCAGCAGGACAAGACAGCCGGAACTCATAAGGTCGGCAGTGATGATAATGTTGATTATACTTCTAATGAGTGGAGCAAGGGCGAACAGGCTAGGAATAGAGAAACTGCAAGCCTTAACACAAGTGCGTCAGACCGTCAAGATAAAGGCACAGTTAAGTACAGCAAGGAATATCATGGCTATAAAATGCACAACGAAAGCGAACTGTTACAAGCGTTTCGCAAAACTTTCCTTAATATAGACAGGATGATTTTTGGGGAGTGTGAAACATTATTCTTAGGGGTTTATTCCCTAGATTGAGAGGTTTAGTTATGCACAACGACCACAGCAGTTGTAAAGTGTATATTGATAATAACTGTTGCTGTCCGTCCTCGTGTTCGGGTCGTCCCTGCTATGTCAAGAACGACCATGAGCCTTGCGACTTTAGGCACGAACATTTCAAACACTTTCATCCTTGCCCCGGCGAAAGTACAGCGGAAACGCAGGCTCGTCTGTATGGCGCAATGAATGCTATGCGTAACGAGTTTAGAAAAGCAATCTGTCAGGCAGACGGGTTAATCTCACAGTTACAGAACAAGTCTATATACAACGGGGCGTATTATGACGGTGATGTAACTGTAAATGAGGGGTGGTCAAGTGAGGACAACACGGCGTTTGTCATTACGAGAATACCTTGCCGTGATAAGCGCTCTAAGCGCATTGCCGTTAAACTCCATCTGCCATACGGAGATACGACAAACAGTGGCTTGGAGCAAGGGGCGTTCGACGCCTCGGAATTTCTACTCGCCGACAAGTTATGGACGGCTCAAGTCGGTGCTGCCCCACAACGCTGGGATGGTCATGTTATTGTTGACGGTCGTCCCTGCCCTAGCAATAAAGACGATAACAAGTATACTGTGGGCTTTTGTAGCCGGGGTATGCTCCGTTGGTATCGTAATACGGTTGCTAGTGGACAGCTTAACCGTGATGGCATTGTGGATAGTTTCGGCTGTGAGGGAATTATAGTCAACAATAAGGCTGTAACCCCTACCGACCAGTGGGGAGCAGAGGGCGGTGTAGTACCTGCCGCAAAGACCGCTCGTATTTGCATGGGTCAGAACTTAAATACTAAGGATATTTATATCCTGTCGGTAGGCTCTTATGACCTCGACCACGGCATTGAAAACGGCAAGGAATATGGCATGACCTTAGCCACCGCCGCTAAGATTATGGAAGGCTACTGTGATGTAGCTGTAAGCCTTGCACATGGCTCTGGCGATACCGGTTGCGCTTCGCTTGATAAGGGCGAAATGATGTTTATGCCGCATGGCATTAAACCGCAGAAAAATCTCGCATACTGGTATATCAGCCGCAAAAGTGAATACTCAAATAATTACACTTTTGAGTCAGCCACTTTAAGGCAGTTGTATGGTCAGTTAAAGTGGCGTAAAATGATGCATGAAGCGACCATACAGCGTATTCTTGACAGGTTGACAGACTTGGAAGATTTCCGGGACAATCAGCTTGAGCTTAACATTCTCATTAAGGGCATGATTGAGGCTATTGAAGCCGATATCGTTATCATCAAAGGGCGGCTTGATGTGCTTGAGGGGGATGTTGCGACCTTAAAACAAAAAGTGGCGGCACTTGAAGCATGGCGTGTGCAGGTAGACAAGATACTTGCCGACCATGAGAGCCGTATCACAAGCAACACTAACCGCATTAAGGTTCTGGAAGATTGGCGGCTTGTGGTTGACACTAAGATTGCGGAACTTGAAGCTCTTATCGCTAATTACGGTCAGCGTATTAAGAGTCTTGAGGATTGGCGTCCCACCGTTGACCTACGCCTTAACTCTCTGGAAAAAGCACTCGCTGTGTTGGACAAAACGGTACAGGGTATAGCGGCTACGCAAGCCGAAATGCTCCTCGATATCGAAAAGCTTAAACAGAGCGTGGTTAAGTTACAGGAAGATGTGGCTAATCTCCGCATTGACCTTAATGCACTCAAGACGGATTATGACGCTTTCAAAGCGCAAACTCTGTCCCGGTTGACTACGATTGAGAACAAGCTAACCTCGATTGACGGTAACTTGCAGTCGTTCATCCAATGGACACAGGGAGAGATTAACCGTCTTGACGCTAAAAACACTGCACAGGATGAACTGATAAGCCGGGCGTTGGGTGAGATTAACACGTTAATCAATACCACCCTTAAAGCTTTCTTCTTGGAGTGGGAGGGTTTTAAGACCCAATACAACAAGTGGAAAGAAGAAACAGACGCACATCAGGCGGTGCAAGACGGTAGACTTAATGCACATGACGACCTTTTCACCAGAGCGTTGGGAGATATTAACACGTTACAGAATAATCTCACTAATAGTGTGAATAATATCTATAACGAGTTAAGTGGTATTAAGACCCGGTTAGATACCCACGACTCTAAGCTCGACTCTTTAATGCAGAGAGCGTCAACATGGGATAGTCGTCTTGCGGCTATTGACGCACATCAGATTGTGCAGGATAATCGTATACAGGCACTTGAGGACAGCAAGGGCGGCGGCAATAGTGGTGAGCAAAACGGCATAACCTATATCGACCTCGGCGGCGGTATGTTCTTGCTTGACCTTAGTGGCGTTAAGTTTACGTTCCCGGGTCCTTATGGAGCGGACAGTAACGTCATTATCACAGGCAATGGCACAAAGTTTGAGGTTATTCCCGGCGCAGTGGTTATGGGTATGACTAATACTAATACAATGACGGGATGGAAAGTGGTTAGCAATAACTCTGCCCAAAACTCTCGTATTCAGTTAAAGTCTATAACCTACCAATGCAATGCCGGAGATAGCGTTACCTGCTACGGTACGGTAATGGCAAAGTTGGTGTAAGAAATGGAGTTTGACTTGGTTAAACTTATCACAGAACTTGGATTTTCCTTTGCTCTCTGCATTTACCTTATCTACGAAAACGGTAAGATAAGGAAAGAAACACAAAGACGAGAAGATGAACGACACGCAATCTTTGACAAACAGATAGACGAAATGACCACAGCCCTTGCACATCTTGCTATGGTTATAGAGAAAAGACTTGACAAATAGTCGCAAGTGTGCTATAATATAAGAGGGTGAATTGTAATGACAGGACAAGCCACTAATATCTGGTATGACCCGGCAAGCACATTAAGCCATAATTGTATATGGAATATGGTACTTTCCCACCGTGGCGGTGGAAAGACCTTTGGATGTTTAAGTCTGTGCGTTCGTAAGTGGTTAAAGGGCAAACGCCGTTTCATCTACTTGCGGCGCACAGACGCCGAATTGCAGTTGTGTAAAGACCACTTAATGGACGCCATTAAAGCAGAGGGACACTTTGACCCTCATACGTTCGCTGTCGTTGGTAATGATATTCTATGTGATGGTGAAGTAATGGGCTACTGTATAGCTTTGTCAAAGGCTTATCAAATGAAGTCTGTTGCCTACCCGGACGTTGATTTTATTATCTTTGACGAGTTTTTGATTGAGGACAGAAACGGCAGATATTTACCGAATGAGCCTAACAAGGTTCTGGCGTTAATGGAAACTGTTGGGCGTATGCGTCCCATAGTCCTTATGATGTTAGCTAACTATGTTTCCAAAGCTAACGTATACTTTGACTATTGGAAACTTCATCCTAAGAATGGTGCGGTGTTTACTAAACATCCACAGAAGCCCGTGTTAATTCATATGTACGACAATCAATCTTTTAAGGCAGAGAAAGCTAAGACACCGTTCGCACAGTTAATACGGGACACCGCCTACGGGGGTTATTTGCTCGACAATGAAGCACTCGCAGATAACTATACGTTTGTAGAAACTCCCACGGGCTTCTTGGATTTTATTTGTACCATCAAATTTCAAGCTAAAGAAATGGGTATCTGGATGAAACCTAGTGAGGGGCAGATATGGGTTAGAAGCGTAAGCGACCCGTCAGCTAATAAGGTTCTTGCGTTTGATACAGAGAGCCACGCTCCTAACGTAATGTTGCTAAAAGCAAGCCGACAACATCCGAATATAAAACAGTTAAGACAAGCGATTGACTACGGTTTTATAAGATACGAGAATATCGGCTTGAAAAATACAATTCTTGAACTTCTTAACTATATCTAGGTATGACCACTTAGCAGTGCAAGAAAACCATTGAGGATGACTACTCTTGACGGAGCCTTAATGTCGGAAATTGTCAAGCCGTCTTGCTTCTAAGTGTTCTCATATAACAAAACCCCGACTACCGCAAGGTAGCCGGGGAATTGTTTTGCTGTCTACTTCGGGTAGACTTGTTTACCGTTCTCGTCATAGACGCTATACGGGTTTACTTGATTGCACATATTGATGGCGTTTTGCAGGTCTTTATATGCGCCTACCTGCGACCGCTCGTCAGACCAGACCTTTCGTACCCGATAGATAACCTCTTTTGGCTGTGTGGTAGCCGGAGGAGCGGACGGTTTAACACCGAACGCCGCACAGATACCTTTAGCGTATGCTTCGGCAATCTGTAAGAGCCACTTCGGGTCTTTAAGCTTGGCGGCGTCAGAGGGGTTATTGAGGAAAGCCATTTCCGCAAGCACAGCAGGGGCTTTTGTGTCCCTAATCACAGCAAAGAAGTCCTTGCCGCCCTCGACACGGGTTTTAATGCCCCTACTAGTCCAGAATTTGCGTACCTCATTGTCAATGGCTGTCGCCATTTCCTTAGATTTACCGCCGCCGCTAAAGTGAAAGATTTCAAAGCCTGTACCTGCCGTTCCGGCGGCGCTATTGGTATGCACAGAGATATATGCGTCTGCGCCCCAATTATTAGCATCCTTAATGCGGTCGTTTAACCCCATTGTAGCCCCTGCGCCGGAAGCTGTACGGTTCTGCTTTACGGTTACGCCACTACCTCTCATAAGGTCGGCTAATAGGTTAGCCACTTGCACGTTAAGGTCGCGTTCAACCAGTCCGTTACCTACTGCGCCGCTGTCTGTACCGCCATGCCCTGCGTCAATATAGAGTTTCATAAGATGTTATTCTCCTATCTTAAATTCGGTTCTGGTGAGGATAGCCCCACCCTCTGTCGATTTCTGAACTAACTTGCCCTTTATCCTAGTGCCAATAGCAAAGTTGTCAAAGGTTAAGGGCGTTGTTGTTTCTTCATCTACAACGACCTCACGGCAATAGTCGGGTAGACCGCTAACCGTGAATTTGAGGTCTGGCTCGTTAAGGAAGCCTTTCTTTTCTCCCCATATGATTTCCTCGCAATAGCATTTTGCTCTAAGGAATTTTGCACGTTGGAAGATAACCTCTTTCTTCCACTTTCCTAAGTCAGACGGATGAATTTGTATATTGTCGGGTTCGTCCTCTCCTAGTAAGTGTATGCTGTCCGTGTCGCAATAGATAAACCTGTCATATACTGCCATGATAGAAGTGATTAAATTGTGTCTACTCCATGCGGTTATAAATGCGCCTACTGGCAAGTAATTTGTGTCTGTTATTTCTTCCTTTCCCTTAGTCAATCTGATAATCCCATTATCGTCCAGATATGGGTCTTTACCAGTAACGTCCGGGTTCTTTGCAAACTTTCCATACAACGAGTTTAGCATTAACTTGGCTAGTACCCTAATAGCCCCGTCATTTTCTTGCTTAACTTTCATCCAATGGTCTATATAGAGGTCAAACGCCCCGATACAGCCACGGAACTTATAGCCCCGTTCCCATTGTATCTCGTGTATATCATAGTGTTGCTTGAATAACTCAAAGTCCACGCTTGTTAAGCATAGCTTTTGGAACTTCACGCCGTCCGTTCCTGTGCTGTCCTCAACGTATTCTCTTGCAAGGAAATGTGGGTTATTCTTTAATTGGATGGTGGGGACGTGGTTAGGCTTGACTGTGAAGTCTGCATAGATTTCCGCAATCCATAAAGGATAATCGTCGTCTTGCACATACTCACCGCTAAAATAAAGTGGTTTTCCATAAGGTAGCATACAGTATTTCATAGCCCACGGGTACATACTGTTTACATCGAACACAGAGCCACGTTCGTTAATGGTTACGTTGCGCCATGCAGGTTTACAGTAAACATAGCCGCCCTTATATGCGTTTCTACAAAATGCGTCTACCTCGTCTGTCAGCAAGGGATACATGGTTCTGAACTTCTTGGTTAATTCCTTATAGGAAGCTAATGCGTCAGACCCTACTGTCATTTTCTTTAAGCCCTGTGCAAACTGGATAGCTAAGGCTTGTGCTACTATCCCTACATCACGCCGGATATAGTCAACCTCCTCGGCACTAGGCTCATAATCATAGGGTAACATATCATACAGTGGAGTGTCGCCCTTTTGCATATCCAGACCAAAGTCTTTAC
>Ga0209628_10003333_pt1 | contig 11222 bp, 8 predicted proteins | sample TergutCu122P4_FD_187285 | JGI IMG/M metagenome (GOLD analysis project Ga0209628, IMG submission 187285) | Cubitermes ugandensis P4 segment gut microbial communities from Kakamega Forest, Kenya - Cu122 P4 (SPAdes) (version 2) | ecosystem: Host-associated > Arthropoda: Insects > Digestive system >...
TATTCTTAGATGAAAAGTGAATATATGGTCTGTCTCATCCTCCTTGATACAACCAACATGTCCTAGCTGATAGTCAAAACTCAGCTGTGGCTGGAAACACATCGGAACGGTCATCAGTTGCCCAGCAGTGTGTGCATGTGTGTGTGCTTATGTAAGTAAAGTGGAATCAAACCTCTCTGGTGTTGGCAAAGTGCCAGTCCTGAATGGTTTTGTGTGCAGGGTCCTGAGACACCATTCTTGTAAATGTTTTTAATATGTTTCTCTGTTGGCAGTACTTCCCACCTACAAGAAAACAGACGAGTGGTAGAGTGGTATCCGTACCAAAAAAGTTTAGATCCCATTTTTGCTTTCTACCACCTATTGGTCTGCTTGATGTGGCTGCCAAGTTTGATGTCCATGCTAGGGTTTTGTTTAGAGTGAGTGTATGGACTGTCCCCTGACAAGCAGTCTGGGTTCTGATCAAGATTCAGTATGATGTATGCTGCAGCCATCTTGTAATTTTGAAAGATTCAGTGGAAACTTTAGTAAGATTTGAACCAACACATTTCTCCTGGATTTAGCCAAAGCCTTTACACTGTGTGAGATGAAGGCTTCCTTCACTTGCTAAACATCCAAAATATCCTGAGTGACATTGTAAAAATGTATTCTTATGTCTTAACTCACCTACATTTCAATTGTTCTTTCAGATTGGCCATATGGACATGTTGCATACAAGTTACTATAATAGTATATGGTGCATGTGTCTCCCCAATTCTTTGCATCTTGTCTGTAAATGAGATGCTGAAGCTTTCATACCATCTTGAAACTGCGTGTACCATGCTTTTTGCATATATTTACAACATATAACCAATAAATGCACAATATATTTAATAATTAATTGTATCTAAAAATCTCCTACATGTTTGGATGCCTCAGTGCATCATCATCAGAGAGTTCTGTTACACCAAAGTTACTTGCCAGTTAAAATGCAGTGGAATAGTACATGCACTGAAAAGTGTGTGTACTATTGGACTGCATAGACTTAAAAGTGGATGTTACCAACAGGCCTTCATGCTAGGTACACCACAAATCAGAGTTTAGACACTTGGAGGATATAGTTGCGAATAAAATTGACTGTATGTAAGACCATCACACATCAGTACAGTATGATATGATTGTAATACAAGTAATCACTTCAAGAACTGCGCCATTCTACTGTATTTTATTGAAAGTTCATTTTATTCTCATTTTATATTACTGTAACTATGTAAAATGGACTGTATACAGTGCGTTCACAAATGAATGGTGCAGTTTCAAAAGTTAACAAGAAATCTATTTCTCACTTTACACGGGCAAAACGTACACCGTCAGCAGCGGCAAATGTCCCAATTTCCCATGTGTTAATCACAATACTTCAATGTGTGCACCCTGGGTCACACGACACACATCCACACGGTAATCAAATTCATCCCAGTCTCGGTGTAGCATGTCCGCTGTAATGGTCTGCAGTGCATGCGTTATTCAATCACGAAGTTCCTGGAGGGACATGGGCAATGGTGGTACATGAACGCTGTCTTAACGAACCCCCAAAGAAAGAAATCACATGGTGTTAGATCCGGCGAACGGGGTGGCCAAGGGAGAAGGTGGTTGTCTCCTTTTGCAGCACGTCCGATCCAGCGCTGTTGAAGAACACAATTGAGAAGCACTCGTACATTCCTGTGAAAATGGGGGGGAGCACCATCCAGTTGCAGAATGTAATTGTCATAATTGGTGTTCAGTTGGGGTGACAACCAGTTTTCAAACATGTCTAGAAATGAGTCACCAGTCACAGTTGCTTCAGTGAAGAAAAATGGGCCGTTCACTTTCTCGTGGGACACCGCACAGAAAACGACTTTTGGAGAGTCACGCTGGTGCTCTATCTGTGCATGTGGTTGCTCGGTTCCCCAGATTCGGACATTGTGTCTGTTCACCTTGCCACTGATATGGAATGTGGCTTCATCGCAGAAGATGAGTCTTTCTACGAAATCTGGGATGAATTGCATTACTGTGTGGATGTGTGTCGTGTGACCCAGGGTGCACACATTGAAGGACTGTGATTAACACATGAGAAACTGGGACAGTTGCCGCTGCTGATGGTGTACGTTTTGCCCGTGTAAGGTAAGAAGTACATTTCTTCTTAACTTCTGAAACTGCACCATTCATTTGTGAACACCCTGTATTAATTACTTGGTAACAATATTTTTTTAACACTTTAAGTGTATGACTAATGGTCTGCATTTTAACTGGCATGTAACTTAGGTATGGTTTGGTTTGGTTTATTTGTTCATCCTTTCAGTGACACATGTAACATTGGACACGTCTGTTACAGATTACAATTTATATATTACAACACAGCTTATAATATATGGACATCCAGCCAATATAATATAATATAATGAAAAACACAGAATTTAAAGGCCAATTGCAAGTGGAATCTGTCACTATTCTATACATATATATATGTGTGTGTGTATTATATAAATATACCTAATAGTTAAGATTTCAAATTAAAAGTAATAATATACAATGGTAATGAGCTACATGTAAGAATATTTAGATGTTTACTTTTAAAATAATTACACTTAGCCAAAATCTCTATTGGAATTCCAAGTAAAATATTCCTCCGAGTAAAATGAATTTATAAGAAGGAGACTTTATAAAACAGATCGGATTTGGCTTTTTTCATGAGGTGTATTTTTTATGCTAGTAGAAAGTTTTATTCCAAAAAAAAAGGGTCCTTTCTGGAAAGTTGTTAAGTTTCAGTATGTAAGTCAGAACTAAATCTGGTGTTAATACTGTGAATTTCTGAATTTAATTCCTCTAAATCTCTATTTCTTGCAACAAACAATATTGCGATTTTAATGGTAGAATTTTTAGATTCTTGAATAACTGACGACAAGAATCTCTATTTCTGGCATTCATAATTATTCTAATTATCCTTTTTTTAATTTTAAAAATATTAGAGCTATATGCAGAATTACCCCAGAAAATTATGCCATATGATAGGATGGAGTGAAAATATGAAAAGTAATTTGATGTTTTTCTGACCGTGCATCATAGTATAGACTTTTCAAAATACCAACTTAGTGCACAATTCTTTTAATCTTCAACAGTACATATGTTACACTACACTCCTCAACATGTTTCGAGCAGCATGCTGCTAATCATCAGGAGGACCAATTGTATCACCACAGCCGCTGGTATCGTCACCCTCTGTCAGCAGCCATACAGTATGCGGGTGGAAAGCGGAGAGTCCGCTCTCCACCCGCATACTGTACGGCTGCTTACAGAGGGCGACGATACCAGAGGCTGTGGTGATACAATTGGTCCTCCTGATGATGAGCAGCGTGCTGCTCAAAACATGTTGAGGAGTGTAGTGTAACATATGTACTGTTGAAGATTAGAAGAATTGTGCACTAAGTTGGTATTATGAAAAGTAAATTGTCCTTAGTGTATCTTGGGACACAGAATGTTTGGCATACCTAATTGCATAGCATGCTCTGCCTAGTTCAAACATCATTTGATCAATATAGGTTTTCCATGACAAGGAACTTTCTATATCTAATCCAAGAAATTTGCTATTTTTAGTCTCTCTAATCAGTTTGTCACAACTTATTTTTATATGAATGTCATGACTATTTTAGGCCTAAATTGTAAAAAGTAGGTGTTATCACAATTTAATGATAATGAGTTACCTCTGAACTGATCATTTATATTATCAGTTATATTGTTAATATCTTCTTTAAATTTTGAGGGACTGGGATTTGCAATTATTATGCTTGTGTCTTCTGCAAATAGAACTGTTTTCGATGGGTCAGGTATTATATTCAGAAGATCATTTATGTAGATTAAGAAGAACAAAGGACCAAGTATTGAACCCTGAGGAACACTCGAGTTTAATTTTGCCCCATTCTGAAAAAATGGTATTATTAGAACAGCTGTTATTTATTAGTACTCTCTGGTATCTGTCACTGAGGCAAGATGTTAGCAGTGCCTTGTTTTTGCCACTGAATCCATAAAATTCATATTTTGACAATAGTACAATAGTACATGATTTACAGAGTCAAATGCTTTTTCTGAGTCACAAAATATTTCTTCAACTGTTAATTTATCATTAAGTGCTAGTAATATTTCATTTATTAGTTTGAAGGAGGCTTTTTTAGTTGAATTATTTCTGAAGCCATATTGTTCGGTTGCTAATATATTATTTTGGTTGATGTGTGGGTATAATCTTGTATATATGACTTCTTCCAGAATCTTTGAAAAGGATGTAAGTAAAGAGATAGGTCTAAAATTGGTTATATCTGTTCTGTCTCCTTTTTTGTGTAAGGGCTTTAAGAAAATTTTAATCTGGAAGGAAAAATACCTGATAAAAGTGATTTGTTACATATGTATGTTAGAGGAGCTGTGGTGATAGGTGTATTTATGTTTAGAATTTTCATAGGAATCCCATCGTATCCATGAGAGTTTTTGGATCTGTGATTTGATAATTTTTTCTATTTCTTTGGGTGTTTTATATTTTAGTTTCATGTTTGAAAAGGGGAGCTTAAAGTTTTTATAAAGACAATGTATGGGATTGTTATAATTTAATGAAGGGTTATCATTTTTAATGTTACTAGTTACTGTCAGTTACTGCTAAGAAGTGGTAATTGAAAGAATCTGCAGGTATAAAAGAAAAATTCTCTGAAGATAAATTGAGAATTGAAACGTAGTTTTTTTTATAGATACAATTAGGTAATAAATATATTGTGCATTTGTTGGTTATGGTTGTAAATACCTTCCTTGTCTGTGATAGGTCATTGGTTACATAGAGGCCTGTCTCAAGAAACACAGCATAGCCAGGCCATTTTGTTTGCCTGGATAGGGAATAAGTCAGTTGGGACAACACCTGATCTTGTGATCCTTGATTCAACCTGGCTTGTTCAGTGCATGTGTTGGTTTTAAGAAGGCAGTTCAGACTAGGTTTCCTGTTCTGTTATTAACAGGAGAAGAGGACTGTCCATCAGAGAAGGTGTTCTCTGAATAAACAAGTCCATCTGTTGCTGGATTGTGCATGTTCTGTTGGAGGTCCGTTGCATATTTGCATACCAAAAAAATGTGAAATGGTATGATACAGGCAAATTCACCAGAAATTGGAGGTTGCATTTTTTCCCCATCGCAGTAGAGAAATCAATTAAATTTTGGAATAAAAAATTAGCTGATGCGGGGAACGAGAAGTCCGACAATTTATGGCGACTGCTGGCTTCCATTGAAACAAAGGCGTTCGTAATCGAAGGGGTGGGAAGTTGATCGGGCCATTCCAGGCGATTTAGATTATGAAAAAACATTGTTTCTACGGGGTTTCAGTGGTTTTTTAAAGGTAAATTTCTGGTTATAGTAAAATAAGAGACACGTCCCGTTTTCCCCATTCACTTCAAAGTGACTAAGCAAGGCTGACTTGGGTCACTGTGATAGTGAACTTAGTGGATTAAATCCCCGGACTTCTGTGCAAGCAAAATGCTTCTTCGAAGTGAACTACCTGCCAGTGACAACAGTCGTGAACACGTCAAGGCCTTCTGCCAAGACGACAACAGCGGATTTATTTTATAAACCAGCTATTTGATATTGCGCCCTAGTGTCTAGTGCGCAGGATGGATTTAACCTAATGTTCGAAGCGCATGTCTCCTTTTAGCTTGTAGGTTGAATTGTCACGAATTTTATCAATCTCTGATAGACAGTCCCCGAAACGCTGGATATGAACAGTATCTTTACAATATCCTAATTACAATGGACGTGAAAATATTACCATTACTGCTATTATGACTGTACGGTGGAATGGACTCAGCTGATGTATAATCCAGAGCCACCTGGTGGCTGCAAGGCAATTATAAATGAGCTAAACTTACTGGTTACTTTCTGCCCAATAAGAGGTTTTGTAGAAGGCGCAAGTATTCCGCTGCGCCGTGTCTTTCTACTGTCAGCCATTATCGTTTTGTTTGCCGGTTGGGTAGGTAACGAGTTGAGAGAAAAGTTTTCGTTGTAGTACTGAAAATGGGGGAAAAGCAGACTTTCGTTATGTAACACAGCAGATTGTTATAAAATTGAGTTATTGCTTCACGAAGCCACGTTTGTATGTTTTGCACTTCAAAGTGCGCAATACAAATATCGCTTTTGTTTCAGGTGTGATTGGTGGCAAGTGACACTTGATCGTACAGGACGTTGGTTGATGCTGTATAATGTACAGCAACGGGTTCTCGAATCAAAGCATGTATGTAAAGGGCTGTGGTTTATTCTTTTTATTAACATAATCTTTGTTTTAGTTCTGTTTTGTTATTTTTGCTTAGTGACCTAATTCCTGCCAGTTTATAAAAACAGTTGATATGTGACACTTGAACGGAACGACGTTTTTGATTAGGAACCAATCTAGGCAGGGCCCTTGTTGTAGTAAACAATATTAGTCTAACTACTGCTGCTTGTAAATTTATGTTCTAGGTACAGAGGAGATCGGGATCAGTTGAAGACACGGTATTGGGCCAACCAACACAGTAATCAAAACGGACAAAATGAGAAGACAAATGTGAAAGGAAAGCAGCCTGGCGAGAAACTAAAGAAACCTCACTGGGACGTACATAATTTACAGCCATTTCCGAAAAATTTTTATGTTCCTCATTCAGATGTTGCAAAGAGGTCTGTGTGTATTTGTAGATGTAGGGATAACCCTTTTTTCAAAGTAATCTGTCAGTCTGTCAAACACATACACATTTATTTTTTACTTAAGCATGACTACGTGTTTTGGCCTACGTAGACCTTCACCAGACAACTGTTACATTAATGTTTCAAAATAAAGTACCTTATTTATTATAGAACTGTAACTGTGTGAATTTTGAAACATGATTGTGTACTGTCATTTGCAATACTGTGCTGTCTTTTGATTCCAGATCTCTTGATGAAGTGAGAAAATACAGGGACAGCAATGCTATCACTGTGAAAGGAAATAATGTCCCACATCCAAGCCAGTATTTTGAAGAAGGAAATTTTCCTGATTATGTCATGAGGGAAATTCTGTATGTCATGTTTTCATCATTGTATTTGTTTTCCTCCTCCCCCCCATGTCTTTATTGTATTTGTTTTCCCCCACCCCCCATGCCTTAGGTCTTTTAAATTTAATGATGATTTTATGTATATTTCAGGAAACAAGGTTTTGCTGAGCCTACAGCAATCCAAGCCCAGGGATGGCCCATTGCTTTGAGTGGGAGGGATATGGTTGGAATTGCACAGACTGGATCTGGAAAAACTCTTGCTGTGAGTCTCATTCTCTGCTTTGAAAATAATGTTATGGGCTGCTTTATTGTATTGCTCATGTTATCCTGTCCATTTGCAGTATATGTTGCCTGCTGCAGTTCATATTCAACACCAGCAACGTCTCAGTCGTGGCGATGGTCCAATTGTCTTGATCCTTGCTCCAACACGAGAATTGGCACAGCAGATCCAGACTGTTGCTAGAGACTTTGGGACTTCTTCTCTCATTCGTAACACTTGCATATTTGGAGGTGCCCCGAAAGGGCCTCAGGTATGAACAGGATTTCTTTATGGCATTATTGTATTAGTAGGTTATATTCCTTCAACCATAATATTTGAGGCTTTAGCTTTGTCGAAATAGAAGAATGGTACAATTTTACAGGGTCATAATCTCATTCTTTGTATTTGTGTTATATTTAGTTGTTGGAACCGAAGATGTATTGGCAATAAACCTGTCATTTGATACTAACCCTAACTCATATTTGGAACTTATAATTGCAACTTTTAATTATTATGATTGCAAAGCAGTGTGTGGTCTGTTATTGCTATTGGTGACAAGTTTACAGTGTAATGAATTATGTGTTTTTATTTATTATAGTCAGCCATAGTACTACAAAACTTAATAGAGTCAGTTATTATTCATGACATGCAACTCTTACTGACCTGTATTCAGCAATGCCTTGTATTAATATTTCTAGCAATGTCTGTTGTTAACACAACTGATGTAAATATGATATACATGGTTCTTTCTTTCTTAAATGCTTTTTGTGATTAGTATCTGTCATGCAATGTAATAAAAGGGCTGCCAGCATAGCAGTGTCCATATCATAGAACCCAAGATACTTCACAAAACACAAAGAACGTAAACAGCAACTGTACGGTGTCAGGTATGATGACATCGACAAAAACAATGTAATGTATTGAGGTTAGTGTCTGAGCCTTTATTTTTATGGGGACACTACTAATACTGATTAGGGTTTATGTGTTCATTGCAGAGAGATTATGTTCTGATCAATGGTTAAGCTTTGAGTTTGTTGTTTTAATGAGAAAACCACACTGCTGGTTACTCATACCTTGAAGTTTACAGTTTTGCTCCAGATTTTGCTCCTGTGCTTGCAGGAAACATGTCAGAAATAAACCCCACCTACCTTCTCAACTATCAGTTGCTTAACAGTCATGATTAATGTTGGCAACCCATATAGCTTTGCTTGTTCTTGCTGAAAATTCTCGATGTATGTCATTAAACATGGTGTTTATTATAAACTTACTAACACTTTCACTGCCGTAGATGACCTTAGTTGATTTAATAGTTCCTGCTTAAAATTGCCAGCGTTGACCTTAGTCGATCTAATTTTTTCCGCTCTTTCACAGCCATAGTCCACCTATGATGCTTCTCTTTCAGCTACATGACTTTAGACAGTAACTTCGGCTGATGTCATCTTTGCTTACATTCCGATACAATGAACCCTTGTTTATCCTTATGCTCAGAAGGAGAGAGGGCTGTCTGTCTGCAGACTGCAAAGAACCTCCTATACCTGAAGTCATTGTGTGTGTGTGTGTATGTTAGTTACTTATCAGTGCAACATGACACCTTGGTAAAGTAAAAAAAAAACTTGATTTAGAGCTGAAGAAGAATTTGCTGACCGGCAAATGCTCAGTGTGGTATTCCTCTGCATCCAGAAGGCAGCTACACGCGATATCACACACTGGATGCTACACACTATATCACACAGTGAAACATTACTGAATGTTCTAAATTTCAAGTCTTTATCTCATATAGTTTTCGTGGGGGGGGGGGTTTTAATACTGAGATCATGAGAGAAGGGGCTGTGGACAATTTAAATGGCCGGCATTTTTACGCCGGTCGGTATTTAAATAGCCGGCAGCGAAAGTGTTAAAATGTTTGGTTATACTTTTGCTGTGTCTGGTTTTTGTTACAAAAATGTTGTCATATACTTTAGTGTGCACTTACTTACTTACTTACTCTATGGAGCAGAGTCCTTCTTGATAAGCTAACTGGTTCTGCAGCTAGTCAAGAAATTGCCCGCTTTTTTGGAACCTGAAGGTTTATTACCGTACTCACAAGTGCCCGCCACCTGTCCCTATCTGAGCCAACTTCATCCAGTCCCCACAACCTCCTCCCACTTCCTGAAGATCCATCTTAATATTATCCTCCCATCTGCATCTGGGTCTCCCCAATGGCCTCTTTCCCTCAGGTTTCCCCACCAGAACCCTGTGCACCCCTCCCCCATACGCGCCACATGCCCCGCCCATCTCATTCTTCTCGATTTTACCACCTGCACATTTTAGTGTGCACATATATATATATATATGAAACCTGGCTCTTCTGTTGGGGAGTAGCTTCCAGGAATAGTAATGTTAACTGTTGGATTTTGGTTTTATTTGTGTATTTACTACTACCCGTGAGATGCAGGCATATATTTTGGCACCAGTGATAGATGTGAGTATTAATACGTCACTGGGACCACATTTTCATTGACTGGCCACTAGCTTGGCTTGCTGTTGCGCATTATGGATACCATTAGGAAAATTAGTTATTAGGATCAGAGGTGTACAGAATTATGTCAGGTAGCAGGCTTTGATACTGAGGGGTTGAACTGCTGTGTATTGCTGCTGGAGAGTGAATAATTGGTACAGCTCCATAATATATAAATAACCAACAAAATGAACTTCAGTGTTAATTATGTATTTTAATCACTACGTTTTCACTGGCATGTTTCGGCCGCTATTGTGGTCATCTTCAGGGTGATGATGTTATTACAAGAATACTAAGGTACAAATGTGGTTAGCTGTGTTGCGTCACTCCGTAAGAGATGGAGGTAATTGGTTAGATCCTGTACCAGCTGCTTTACTCCAGGGGAAATCATCTCTGGTACCATTTGACAGGGAGCTGGGTGGCCCATGGAGCCAGTGTGGACCTTTTTGAAAAATGGAAAATGTTTTGCTCCTGTCAGGAATGAAACTGTGGTCCCTTGGTTGTCCAGCCTATAGCCTGGTCACTATAGAAGTAGTATTCACATTATTTTCTTGGAACCAGGGCACTGGTAGAACCCCTCAAGGGTTCTGCTAGTGTCCTTCTTATATAATGAAATGGGTAAATGATATTTTTGATAATTTTTAATGTTCTTTGTTTTGTTTGCCATTGTTATGCATTTTTGATAATTTTTAATGTTCTTTATTTTGTTTGCCATTGTTATGCGTAATTGGGATTTGATTTTATGTCATTCTGAATTATCAAAAGTATTGAATTTGAAAAATTTGTGTGTTACTCTTGCACCCAAAAAGTACACTTTACTTCACTGAGGTTGCAAAAGTTTAGGTTAGTCACAACAGTTCTGCAGATGTTAAAGAGTTTGAATTCCAGTGCATTACACCAGCTGTGCCATCCTGGCTGTAAAAAAACTTCATTCTAACCATAGTGTCACTGTAGTGCTTGTTTCTCCTGCATAGCTCTACTTATGGTTAATGTCCAGTAAACTTCCTAACCACATGCGTGGTAGCTTGCTTGCGATATTGTAGTTCTCCTGTAGCTGGTAAGGTGCTTCTTAAATTTGGCTGGAACCATTTGGTTAAGGATGTTAACTTATGCTGAAAGTCCAGCTATTCCAGGATGTGCCAGCTGTAAAAAATAAGCTCTCAATTGCTGTGAACATAATCAGACAGACTGGAAACTAAGCTTTTTGTTTCATGTTGATGCAGCTCTTAGATGCTTGATGTAATAAGATTTTAAAATACTTGTACGAATTAGCTAGTGAGTGTATGAGACTGTTCTTGCAAATTCCAAGGCCCGAGATTTGGAGCGTGGCGTAGAAATTGTTATTGCCACTCCGGGCCGCTTGATTGACTTCTTGGAGAGAGGAACTACCAACCTGAAGCGTTGTACTTACCTTGTTCTGGATGAGGCA
>Ga0209628_10003335_pt1 | contig 11217 bp, 10 predicted proteins | sample TergutCu122P4_FD_187285 | JGI IMG/M metagenome (GOLD analysis project Ga0209628, IMG submission 187285) | Cubitermes ugandensis P4 segment gut microbial communities from Kakamega Forest, Kenya - Cu122 P4 (SPAdes) (version 2) | ecosystem: Host-associated > Arthropoda: Insects > Digestive system...
ACAAAAAGGTGTCACGCTTTATGCTCCTTACCGGGAAAACACGCTTTCCCCTTCGGGGAAAAAGAAAGCGAACAAACGGTATTTCAAGAAGGAGGAGTTTCGGTGGAATGCCGAACGTCAAGAGTATCGTTGTCCTGGTGGTGAGGTCTTGGTTCGCAAATCACGGGAGTACCGGATGTTGACGGATGGGGATCGGCCTCGTATTTATCGTTATCGTTGTTCGCCGGAGTTGGGCCTTGCTTGCGAACGAAATTCCCTTTGCACGCCCAGCCCCCAAAAGGGGCGAAGCCTTCGCCGGAGTGAGCGGGAAGACCTGGTCGAATCTCTTCGGGCAAGGATGGAAAAACCGGAGTCCCAAGTAGCCGGGAGCGTGAGCGACCAGTTTAACGTTTATTTCAATCACGGTTGAAAATTCCCGCCATCACACACGCTTTGTCCTTAAAAACAAGGCATTTTGTTTTGACAGAACGGGAAGTTACAATAACCGTTCGCTTCCGCTCCCGGCTACTGTTTTCACACGGCCTGTCCGTACTTGCAACGGATTGAGTAATCGGTTAGAATCACCCGCCAAGTGTCTGGAAACGGGTAAATTGGACGTATTGGTTCATCATTCGTCACTCATCATTCGTTCATGCGTCCAATACGGTTTATTTTCGCTCTTCATAACCATCAGCCGGTCGGGAACTTCGATCACCTGTTCGAGCAGGCGTATCAGGAAAGTTACCTTCCGTTTCTTGACGTTTACAGCGAGTATCCCACCGTGAAGTTGACGCTGCACACCAGCGGCTGCCTGATGGAATGGCTGGACGCAAACCACCCGGAATATGTGGACCGGCTTGCCAGGCTCGTTCGCTTGGGCCGCGTCGAACTCATCGGCGGACCGTTTTACGAGCCGATCCTCGCAATGCTCCCTTCACGGGATCGAATCGGGCAAATCCAAAAATACTCCGAGTGGTTGGAAAACCGGCTCGGCGCAACTCCCTGCGGTCTTTGGACGCCGGAACGGGTTTGGGAGCAATCTTACGTCCGCGATTTGACCGAAGCGGCAATGCGGTACACGATTCTCGATGACACGCACTTCAAAAACGCCGGTTTGCCCGACCATGCACTTTGGAAACATTACTCGACCGAAGACGACGGCAGGACCATGTTCATCTTTCCCGGCAGTGAGCGGTTACGGTATTTGATCCCATTCCGAAACGTCGAGGAATCGATTGAATACTTTACCAGACAATCCGAGTTGAACGCCGACGCCGTGTTGGTTCACGCCGACGACGGAGAAAAATTCGGTTCCTGGCCGAACACTTCGGAAACCGTGTTCGGCAAACGCTGGTTGCACCGCTTTTTCCAGACACTTACCGACAACGCCGATTGGATTATCACAACGACGCCGAGCGAAGTGATCGAGCAAGTTGCGCCGCTGAGAACCGTCTACCTGCCGGACGGAAGTTATCGGGAAATGACCGAATGGGTGCTTTCCGCAGAAAACCAGAACGAACTTGCCCGATTGACGCAGGAATTCGGACAAAACGTCAATTGGCCGTCCGTTCGGCGTTTCATGCGGGGCGGGTTTTGGCGTAATTTCAAAGTCCGGTATCCGGAATCGAACGAAATGTACGCGAGGATGATGGAAGTCAGTGAAAGACAACAGGCGGTAGACGGCAGACGGCAGGACGTTTTATCGCACCTTTACCGTGCCCAGTGCAATTGCGGGTATTGGCATGGGGCGTTCGGGGGAGTTTATCTGCCGCATTTGCGAAATTCCGTCTATCGGGAACTGATTGAAGCGGAAAAAATTCTCGACCAGGCCGAAAGCGGAACGGAATCCTGGCCCCGGGGCGAAGTGAGCGATTTCAATTTCGATTCGCTCAGCGAGATTAAATTATCGAACGAAAATCTTGCCGTTTACGTTGCTCCGCACAACGGCGGGATGATGTACGAACTCGATTTGAAACCGATTGCGCACAATCTCCTCGCCACGATGAGCCGCCGTCCGGAATCGTACCACGAGTTGATCCGCCGTGCCGCCGCCGATCCCAACGCGGTGGACGTCAACGGCAATCACGTCGTCTTCAAGCAGGAAGGGTTGGAGCAACGAATTCTGTACGACTGGTATCAACGTAAAAGTTTGATTGACCTGTTTTACGACGCCGACGCAAACTTTGACGCCGTCCGATTCGGACATGTCGGGCAACACGGCTCGTTTGTCGCCGGGAATTACGAATCGGTGATCCGCAAAAAGCCGGGCCGGATTCAGATACTTCTCACTTGCGATGCAACCGCCTACGGCGTACCGATCCGGATTCAAAAGGGGATCACGCTCAGCGCAGGAAGCAACGAACTGGAAATCGCGTATCGGCTGGAAAACCTTCCGAAAGAGTACCGGATGCACTTTGCGATTGAATTGAATTTTGCCGGTCTGCCGGGCGGTGCGGATGATCGGTATTTCACACTGGAAACTCCCGGAAAAACTTCTTTGGAAACGAAACGGCTTGGCAATCTCAGCTCGAATCTGGACCTTTACGGAGCGAGAAACCTTTCGCTCACCGACGAATGGTTGGGCGTTAAGGTGGATTTTCGTTCTTCCCGAGCGACGGATATTTACGCGTTCCCGATTGAATCGGTCAACCAGTCGGAAGGGGGATTCGAGCGGGTTCACCAATCGGTCTGCGTTCAGCCGCACTGGATTTTGGAACCGGAACCGGACGGAAGCTGGTCCGTCGATTTCACGTTGGCGTTTGGGAAGGGAGAAGGGTGCACGCAAAAATAGTTGCGAATTTGGGTAAGGTCATCGATTTTGACGAAGAAAAAGAAAGGTAGCTGTAGCCGACAGGAACTTGGCACGTCCTACAACGACAAGACGTACTCCACGAGGTCGTCGATTTCCTGTTCGCTCAGTTTGGAAAAGCGACCGTCCTTATCGACGTGTTTTCCTTCGACGATCAGCTCTTTCATCGTGATATATCGCCCATCGTGCAGGTAAGGGGAAGTCCGCCAGATTTCCACGAGCGTCGGGGTATCAAAGTCGGACTGCGTATCCCTGTAATTCCGTGTGCCGACGTCGTGCATCTGCAAATCGGTAAACAACGGGGCCGGATGACAGTCGCTGCAACCGGTGCTCGCACTGTTGAAAAGAGCTTTACCCCGCTTTGCCGATTCGCTGAGTTGTCCGTCGACCAAATACGGACTCGGAACCGGCTGGAGCGATTTGAGGTAAGCGTCCATCGCTTCCGCTTCCTTTTCCGGACGCACGGCGAACAAGATCGATTTGATACCACTGCGAACGGCCGTTTCCGCATCTTTTCGTACACCGGAAATCATCGCAGGGGGCGTCTCGTGGGAAAGCACCATGCTTTTCGTGTTTTTCGGATTCCCGATCCCGTCGTTGAGCAAATCCCAGTTGAGACAATCCGCCCGACCGTCCGGATGACACGTTACGCAGCTTTGCCACTGTTCGTAACAGATCGTCGCGTCGTGAAACAATTGATTGCCGAAACGAATATCGGTCAACACCGGTTTCGGTCCCAGCCGGGCAATTCTCCGCTCGAAACGAATCCCTTTCATCAGATCGAGCGGCGTCATTTCTTCGAAAAGGAGCGGCAAATCCGGAGTATCGGCAAAAACGAGCGGTTCGTCCAAGCGGACCGGCTGCTCAACCGTTTTCGGGTCGAGCATGAAACCGCGAACCTGTTCAATCGGTTCAGTAAAGCAACAATCAATCCGCCCGATGGAATCTTCGTAATACGCCGTGAAATAAATCCGGTTTTCGTGGAGCGTAAGCTGCCGGACGCCGTACACGCCGACGGGAATCCGCATCCGAGTGGGAAGCGAATTGTCGCCGGTTCGGTAAAACGTCGTCGTCATGGCACCAAAACCGGGCCGACTCGAATGGGGACGCGCGTCGAGAATCTGAAAAATTTTCGGCAAATTCAGCAACGTGATCTCACACGATCCCGAATGAGCGACGGCAAGGAACTGCATGTCGGACGAACAGCGGATCCCCCAGGGATTTCCGGCACCACGTCCGAAGTCGTCGAGGTAAAACGTATCGGCGTACTGGTTGACTTCCATATCGATTGCCGCGACCATGTTTTCGACCATCCAGCCGCCGTCAACATGCGTCGGAACATTTTCGAAATGTCCGAGAATGCAGGTGAGAAACGCATACCGACCATCCGGCGTAATCACCACGTCGCGTCCATTGACAATTCCGTTGTGCAACCGCAGTTTTTTTACTTCTCCGCTCTCCGTGTCGTAGATGCGGACGGTCAGCGTGATCCCGGATTCCACCGCCTGGTCTTCCGGGTTTTGCGGAACGACAATCAACTTTTTCCCGTCGGGTGTTACGGCCAACGCGATGGGTTCCCGACCGAAAGGAAGGCGGCGAATCTCCCTACCGGCATCGAGATCGACGACGGAAACGTCGCCGCCGAAGCGATTGGCGACATAAGCGATCCCGCTCGGTTCGTAAACATCGACCGCAAACGGATAATATCCGACCGGAATTTCTTTGACGATTGTCAACGATTCACAATCGATAAGGAGAAGTTTTCCATCGCGTTCTCCACCGACGGCGACAAGCGATTTCCCGGCTTGGAGCAGTTTGATCCGTTCCGGTTTGATCGGTAACTCAAGCACCTGGGCCGGAGCGGATCCGTCGGTGCGCACTTGGCGCAACCGTGCTGCGTCGAATTCAGCGACGTACAGTAATTCGCCTGACGGATCGACCACAAGGTCGGACGGACCGAGATATTGTCCGGTATCGACGGGATATTCCAGCGTCTCTTCCGAAAAGACCGGCCCGATAAAAACTGCAACCGTAAGCAGGAAAACCGATAACCTCAAACGAAAAAATAAGGAATACATCGCAGGAAGTGGAAAGTGGAGAGTGGAGAGTGATTCGTTTTATACTCTTTTGTGGAAATGTGCAAGAGCAAAAAGGTTGAATTATGATCGCTACAATCGTTAAAATCGATTTTTTGTCTTGATTTGTTTCTTTATTTAATCGGTTATCATTTGACTTTTTTTCTTTTCAGTCCATGATTAAGGCAGAGGATTATCAGTATCCTTTGGCACCAGACAGGTGGTCTTTCGGATATTTGTTTGCATGAGGTTTTGATCGAAGAAAGGATCTCACCATGTTAGTACTTTCAAGGAAAAAAAATGAAAGTATCGTGATCAACGATTCCATCACTCTTGTCGTCGTCGAAATACGGGGCGACAAGGTTCGCTTGGGAATTGACGCTCCCAAGGACGTTAGCGTACATCGTAAGGAAATCTACGACGCGATTAAAAAGTCCCAACGGGCAGACAGTGAAGCAAGACGTTCGGAAGCGGTATTGTCGTAAATGAGAATCATCGGAATCGGAACGGATATTACGGAGTGTGCCAGAATCGAAAAAATGGTCCAGCGACATGGGGCGCACTTTCTTGGACATGTTTTTACAGACCGGGAAGCCGGTTACTGTTCTTCCAAAAAACGCTCCTCGGAGCATTATGCCGGTCGCTGGGCGGCGAAAGAAGCGGTCTTGAAAGCACTTGGAACCGGTTGGATCGGCGGTATTTCCTGGAAAGACGTTGAAGTGGTCAACGAAATCGGCGGCCGTCCGAGAATCGAGCTTTCCGGTGGTGCGCAAAAAACCGCAAACCGACTCGGAATTACGGAAATTCAGATTTCCATCTCTCATTGTACTTCCCATGCAATCGCGTTTGCAGTTGCGGTCGGTGGGGATTAGCACCCGGCAAACAGTTGTTCCTGAAGGTGTTTCATGGAAATCAGACCATAACACCGCTTATGGGAATTGACGACCATTCCGAACGATTCGCCAGACGCTTGGAACAGGTTGAGTGTTGTCAGGAGCGAATAATTATCGATGACTTCAATCAGTTTGCGAATCGGGAGTTTTTCCGCCGCCTGATAGACGGCCGCTTCCAAATCGGTGGTTTGAACGTACCCGGTGGGAACGAGATGAGCGCGGCTGGGGACCAAACCGTCCAGTGCATCCAGTCTGCCGAAAACGGGAACTTCGCACATGCGCAGGGAACGGGCAAGCGAAAGAACCGTCTGCGGTGTCATATCGGCCGTAATGAGCGGAAAATGATGAACCGGAACCATGATCGATTTCACGTTTTGATTCGAAACGGTGATGATTCCGTCAATGAGTTGCCGTTGCGTGTGACCGAGAACGCCGGATTCGTGTCCCTCGTCAAACGTTTTAACCAATTCCGACTTGACCAGGGAAAGCCGGGTCATTTCGTTGGAGCTTCCCAAAAGGCCCGCCAGAAAACGGTTGATGAGCCAAAGCAATCCACTCAGGGGCAGCAGTAGAATTGTCAGAAAAAACAGAAGCGGGCTACCGCGTTGCAGAAAGCGTTTCGGAGCAAAAAGACAAACGTACTTGGGAAACATTTCCCCGTAGATGAACAGGATCGGTGAAAGAAAAACCGTTACACAAATTTCCGTCGACACGGGCCCGACATTGCTGAACATTTCGTGGAAGAACAGCACGCCGGCCAAAGACAGGGAATAATTCGCCATATTGTTGGCAACCAGAATCGTCGCCACGAAAATTGAAGGGTGGTTCGTCAGCCAAAGCAAGGCTTTCGCTCGCAGACTTCCTCGCATGGCGTCCAATTTCAATTGAAGTCGGGGAGCGCGATAAAAACTGATCTCCATGCCGCCGCAAAACGCGCTGAGCGACAAACTGAAAAGACCGAGAAGTAAAGCGAATATCAACACGGAAGAAACGAAAACGGCTTTATTGGGGGAACGCAACGAAGTGAAGCGACCGAACCAATCCAACCGCCTCCAGCCGCCATTGTAGCCGATTATGACAGTTGTTACAGCCGGACCGCCCGCTCACTTGATTCACTCAAACCGTAAACGAACGGGTACTCAAAACAGTCGAGGGCATAGGGCATAGGGCATAGGAAAAAAGAGATTCTGCTGTCTGCCGTCTGCTGTCTTACTCCTATGCCCTATGCCCTTAAATTTCAACACTTTTTCCGGACTCATAACCAATCCGCTTACACTTCGAGAAAGATTATTTTTCTGCAAAATTAATCTTATCGATAAGCGGTACCGTTTTTCCTTCGGAGAGGTATCCGCTTATGGAGGTGAGGGCGTCGATGGTGTACTGGTACCTCAAATGACGGTCGTAATCGATGATCGCTTCCAGGTTTTCCCGATTCTGTTCCTTTGTGGCATTTCCAACAAACTTAATAATCTGCTCCCGGAGCTGTTGCGGATCGGGACCGAGGTGATTACTTCCAACCTGAATATCCGCGAGATGTCCGTTAACGTCGGCGACCAAGCGAACCCGAATCGGCTCCGCAGGGAGCGTTGTTACGGCAACAGCAGACATCGTACCGCCGGTCAGCGGCATTTTGATCCCAAAGTCCCCCTCCGGCGCAACGATTTTGAACGACACGACGAAAAACGTCAACAAGAGGAACACAATGTCGATCAACGGCGTCATCGGAAGCCGCTGCGTTTCAAGGTTCGTTGTTTTACGCGATTTTTTCATCTGAGTCGGTGGCTGTTGGCAGAAAAGTGGAATTGCATCATCTGCTATCTGCCGTCTGCTATCTGCTGTCTGCCGTCTGCTACTTGCTGTCTGAAATGGCTACCAGGCGAAAATTATCAAATCCCTGGTGTTTACACTCTTTGACCAAATCGAGAATGTCGCCGGTCAAGGCGCGGTTGTCGCCGCGAATGAACACCGTGATTTTGTCCAACGCGATTTTTTTGTAGGCGTACAAACGGCACTCACGCCCAAGCACAAGGGGAAAATCCGCAGGACTGTATTCTTTCCCGTTAAACAAGATCGTGCCGTTGGCCATGAGATGCAGACTCATCGGTTCCTCCGGCATCACTTTCGTCGGGATCGCCAGTTCGCTCCTCGGCAGTTTCACCCGCTCATCCTGCTCCGCATCCGAAAAATTCAGCACGAAAATGAAAAACGACATCAACAAGAACACCATGTCGATCATGGGTGTCATGTCCAAATCGCGAACCTCCATCGAGCGGCGAATCTTCATGGTTAATTACGAATTACGAATTACGTAACATTTCAGCCGAATATTTACTCGCATTTTTTACACTAATTTACACAAATTGTGCAATATAGGTAGCGAAAAATGGCGGTTGTGCGGCAATTGGGCACTTTGTAAAATTGCCCAATTTAAATTTAAAAATTCGGCTGAACAGTTACCGAATTACGAATTACGAATTACGTTTGACTCTCTTTTTCAAATTCGTAATTCATAATTCGTAATTCGTAATTATTTCTTGAATCGGTTCATCAGGTTGTCGCTGGTGATGCTGACTTCCAGGGTGAATTGGGATAAAATGTTTTTCATCACCTCGTAAAAGGCGATGGACGGAATTGCAATTGCGAGACCGACTTCCGTTGTAAACAAAGCGGTTGCAACCCCTTCAGCCAGTTTGTAGGCTGGCGGAGTGGTAATACTGACCGCAATCGTGCTAAAGGAATCAATCATACCGACGACGGTTCCGAAGAGTCCGAGCATCGGGGCAATGTTGCCGAGCATTGCGAGAATCTTGAGCCGGTTTTCCAATTTCAGGATTTCGATCTCCCCGATTTCCTGCATTGCCTGGACCATGGGGTCGTATCCCCGTTGCGCCTTGGACAGGCCCGCCGCAAGAATTTTGGCAAGCAGGGAATCGTTTTCCTTGGCCACCTCGAACGCTTCCTGGTATTTTTTGTCGTCCAGAAGTTTACTGAACTCGGCAACAAAAAAGTCCGGGTGCAAAGTGCTGCGACGAATCGCAAGGAGATTGATGACGAAAAGCGTGACCATTGTGATCGACATGACTAAAAAAACCGGCGTAAAAAACCAGCCGAGCGACTCCACCATCCAGACGAGATAATTAGGCTTCTGGAGCACGGGAGGGTCTTGGGAGTCTGAGGTGTCCTGGGCGGGATTGGCGGCTGGGATTTCAACCTGTGCTTGCGGCGCAGTGTCGTCGATTGCGCCCAAACCGTCGACCGCTGCGAACGACGAATAAGAGGAAAAAAGCAGTAAAGCGGCAAGCAGAAACAGCCCTGCCCGGTAAAATGGATTTGCGGAACTCATTACGGTATTCTTCGATGGAAGGAAAAACAACGAACCTGCTCACCTTCTATCGGCGTTTCAGATCACCCGTAATGAGTAATTCGAAAAAATAGCTGTCCCATTTTGCCCATCCCGCCCAATTATGCAAGCAAGGGTAAAGATCAAGTGGAATATCCCCTGCCGCAATGAAACGCCTTGAGATTGACGTCGACAAATTTCGCTTTGACGCTTTTTCGAATCGCCGTTTCCCACGCTTCCAGGGGAAGATCGAGTTGCGGCGACATTGCTCCGAGCAAAATGGAATTGGCCGCTTTCGAATTGCCGATCTTCGTCGCTTCGGTCACGGCATCAATGTAGACGAGCCGTGAAAAATACCGTTTCAGAAGTTTTTCGTCGATTTCCGGATAACCGACCGCACCGGACGACGCTGTAACCGGGACGATTTTTTGGCTAGAAACGACCGCCAAACCGTTTTCGGCAAGGTAATCCGTGTACCGCAAGGTTTCCATTCGTTCGAGTGAACCGAGTACCGACGCGGTGCCTTTGGCGATGATCGGGCTGTGAACTTCCTGCCCGTACCGGATTTGAGCGATGACCGATCCACCGCGTTGGGCCATTCCGTGAACTTCGTTGGTTTTCACGTCAAACCCTGCCGCAACCGCCGCTTGCGCAACGATTTCGCTCGCCAGTAAAATTCCCTGGCCGCCGACTCCGACTAAAACGACACTGGTAGTTTGCATGAGAAATGAGAAATGAGAAATGCGAAATGAGAAATTGAAAGAAACAAGAAACTCATTTCTCATTTCTCATTTCTCATTTATTTCTGTAGTTTCCGACAAATCGCGTCGGCAACGTCGCTGGTTCCGACGGCACTGCGGTCATTGCGGTCCGCTTTCATATCATAGGTTACGAATTTTCCTTCGGCAATCACATCGGCAACGGCAACTTCCAACCGGTCCGCCGCATCATTTTTGCCGAGGTGCCGAAGCATCAACATCCCGGACAAAATCAACGCGATTGGATTGACCTTGTTGAGTCCTTTGTACTTCGGCGCACTTCCGTGCGTCGCTTCGAATACCGCGCCGCCGGGGCCGATGTTCGCGCCGGGAGCGACGCCGAGACCGCCGACCAAGCCTGCCGCCAAATCGCTGATAATGTCGCCGTAAAGGTTCGGGAGAACCATAACGTCGTACAATTCCGGCTTTTGGACAAGCTGCATACACATATTGTCAACGATCCGATTGTCGAACTCGATCTTGGGATAGTCGGCAGCGACCTTTTTTGCGACTTCGAGAAAGAGGCCGTCCGTGTACTTCATGATGTTCGCCTTGTGGACGGCCGTTACTTTGTACCGATTGTGCGACTTGGCGTATTCAAAAGCGAAACGAACGATTCGCTCGGTCCCGGAAACGCTGATCGGCTTGATCGAAATGCCGGTTTCTTCCGGTTTCGACTTGATTTTCTTCTCGGAAAGCCGGTTGACGACTTCGAACAGTACCTTTTCCGTTTCGGAACCCTTCTCAAATTCGACGCCCGCGTAAAGGTCTTCGGTATTTTCGCGGATAATGACCAAATCGACCGGGTTTTCCGTGTAAAACGTTCTCACGCCGGGATAATACTTGCACGGTCTGACGCAGGCGAACAGACCGAGCTCCTGTCGCAAGTGAACATTAATACTTCGGAAGCCGGTTCCAATCGGAGTCGTAATCGGTGCTTTGAGAGCACATTTCGTTCGTCGAACGCTTTCCAAAACGGAATCCGGAAGCGGACTCCCGGTTCGTTCCATCACGTCGATTCCCGCTTCCTGGATGTCCCAGTTGATTTCAACGCCGGTTGCATCGATACATTGGCGTGCCGCTTCGGCAAGTTCGGGACCAACCCCGTCGCCGGTAATGAGTGTAACTTCAAGTGCCATGAGTAAGATTCAAATTTTTAGAGGAAAAAACACACGACTATTCTATCATTTGCCGCAAAACCGTAAAGGGTGTCGGTCGCAGAGTCAGGAGAACTGCCAGTCCGTCGAAGTTTGTATCGAGACCGTCATTTCGCGATGCTCCATTCCGGCTTTTATTCATCTCCCCCAATAAAAGCCGGAATGAAGCGAAGCGAAATGACGGTAAAATCAGTAAAAATCGTAAA
>Ga0209628_10003336_pt1 | contig 11214 bp, 12 predicted proteins | sample TergutCu122P4_FD_187285 | JGI IMG/M metagenome (GOLD analysis project Ga0209628, IMG submission 187285) | Cubitermes ugandensis P4 segment gut microbial communities from Kakamega Forest, Kenya - Cu122 P4 (SPAdes) (version 2) | ecosystem: Host-associated > Arthropoda: Insects > Digestive system...
ATAATTGATAAGTTGCAATGGTTTTCGTTCCTGAGAGAAGCTATTCTGCCAAGCAGGTACAAAAGCAATGATAAGTAGATATGTCCAAAACCGATTCATTATTATCTGTTATAATCAATTATCGATGCAAATATACGATTATTTCACGATTTTCATCGATTTTATTTTGATATTTTTCAATGGGCGGTCGTTCATGTCGGTCATGACGAACTGGATTTTATCGACCACATTCATTCCTTTCACTACTTCGCCAAACACCGTATACGCACCGTCCAAATGCGGCACACCGCCTTTTGTCATATAAGCTTCGCGCTGTTCGGGGGTCAGTTTGATTTTCTTTTCCTGTTCCATCTTGTTCAACTCGTTTTCGGTAAAGAATTTACCGGTGACGATATAGAACTGGGATGCCGAAGATGCTCTTTGCGGATTCGTGTCATCTCCCTCACGCGCTGCACAGAGTTTGCCGTTTTGATGAAAATATCTCGGATAAACAATTTCGGCTGGAATTGTATAATCCAAATCGCCATCTCCTAATTTTTCACCTGCTGGCGAATTTTTCGAGTTGATATCGCCTGCCTGAATCATAAATTGTTTGATGACGCGGTGAAACAGCAGACCGTCATACTGATGCGCATTGATCAATTTGATAAAGTTATCACGATGTTTTGGCGTTTCGTTGTATAACTTGACGATAATCTTCCCTTTATCAGTGATTATCAATACTTTTGTTTGCTTTTCCTGTGCAAATGCGCCTATTGAAAGCGAAAACAACACACACCATCCAATAAAAAATACATTTTTTCTCATGTTTCTACCCATATTATGTCCCTAACGGGATTTTTGAACTTTGTGTCTTGTCATTCCGACCGAAGTGGAGGAATCTGTTTGTAGTCAATTGCAGATGTCTCGACTACGCTCGACATGACATTTTTTTGAATTTTTGAATCTTTGAATCTTTGAATCTTTGAATTTGGAATTTTAAAATAATTTTGCAGGGTATTCGCCCGCATCCACCAACGCTTTAATTTTTTCAACAACAGTTGGACGGTCTTTTTGGTAGGTGATACCAAACCATTCGGATGTTGTTTTCAGAATTTTTACACGTGCTACATTTCTTGTAACCAAATCATTAACCATTAAAGGTATAAAAAACTCGCTACTGAGGTTACTTCCTTTTTCTTGCAAGAAGTGCTTGAAATACGCCTCAGAATACGCAAAATATTCGGGGGTAAAGCCCCACATATTCATGGACACGGGCGTATCTTCGCCGACAAAGCAAATCCGTCCGTTTTCGTCCGTAAATTGAATATCGCCGTCAATACGTTCGATGGCCGTCCGTTCGACTACGGCTGTCAAGAACCCTTCTTGATTCGCCTCACATATTCCCCGTGCAACCGAACCGCCTTCACTCAATGTTTTACCAATCCGGAATCCAACCATGGAATATTCATTTTCCTTTCCCGAAACAGCAGTCAGCTCTTTTCCAAGCACTTCAAAACTGTTCCGGCCATAAAAATCGTCTGCATTGATTACGGCAAACGGTTCATGGATCACATCTTTTCCCATCATAATCGCATGGTTCGTTCCCCACGGTTTGGTACGTTCCGGCGGACAGTCGAATCCTTCGGGCAAATCTTGAATTGACTGGAAAACGACTTCGACCGGGATATGATTTTTGTATTTGCCCACGATGATAGCGCGAAAATCATTTTCAAAATCCCGTCGGATCACAAAAACAAGTTTGCCGAATCCACTTCGGATCGCATCAAAAATGGAATAATCCATAATTGTCTCACCATTAGGCCCTACACCATCCAATTGTTTCAACCCTCCATAACGGCTACCCATGCCTGCCGCCAAAATAAACAGTGTTGGTTTCATATATCAAATCTTTTATTTGTGGCACAAAGGTACGAAAAAAATTGAGAGTTGAGAATTGAGAGTTGAGAATTTTCAGATAAAGTATTCTACCTTTATTATAAATCGGCTTCATACCGGAAAACATGACAACAATACGTTTTTTATTCAAGTTTGTGATTTTTACAACCGAAAATGCTATCTTTGCACGAAATTTTGGTATTTAAAACAAAAATCATGATTTGGAATGAAACAATGGAGTGTATGCCGCGGGAAGAGATGCGCAAACTGCAATCTCTCAGGCTACGAAATGTGGTTGAGCGGGCGTATTATAATACACCTTTTTACCGGAAAGAGATGCAGGAGTTGGGCATTACGCCCGACGATATAAACTCGATTGATGATATCGTCAAACTTCCATTCACAGAGAAGAATAACCTGCGTGATAATTATCCGTTCGGATTGCTGGCGTCGCCGATGTCTGAAATCGTACGCCTGCACGCCTCCTCGGGGACAACAGGCAAGCCGATTGTGGTCGGGTATACCCGCAAAGACGTTATCAACTGGAGTGAAGCCGTTGCGCGTTGCCTGTCGGCTTATGGAATCACGAAAAACGACATTGTGCAGGTTGCCTACGGATACGGCCTTTTTACCGGCGGACTGGGGTTGCACAACGGAGTCGAGACAATCGGGGGAACAGTTATCCCGATCAGCAGCGGAAATACGCAAAAGCAGATTCAGCTGATGCACGATTTCGGCGCCCATGCGTTGGCATGTACGCCTTCGTATGCGTTGTTTATTGCCGAAACGATTCGCGAATCGGGCATTCCCATAGAAGAATTCAAACTGCGCACAGGTATTTTTGGCGCCGAGCCATGGACAGACAATATGCGGAAAGAATTGGAAGATAAATTACGCATCAAAGCGTATGATATCTACGGATTGACAGAGATTTGCGGGCCGGGTGTGGGCGGCGAATGTGAATGTCAGAATGGCACGCATTTGTGGGAAGACTTTTTCTTTCCCGAAATCATCGACCCCGAAACGTTGGAGCCTTTGGAAGCTGGAAAGCAGGGCGAACTTGTGTTTACGACATTGACAAAAGAGGGAATGCCCATGATTCGGTACCGGACGCGCGACCTGACATGTTTGCACTACGAGCCATGCGACTGCGGACGGACTGCCGTTCGCATGAACCGCATCCTCGGACGGAGCGATGATATGTTGATTATTCGTGGCGTCAATGTATTCCCGTCGCAGGTCGAGACGATTCTTTTGGAAATGGAAGAATTTGAACCTCAATACTTTATTGTGGTTGATCGGGTTAATAATTTAGATACGTTTCTGGTACAGGTCGAGCTTCGGCCTCCCTATTATTCAGACGGTATGAGCCGGATTCTGGCTTTGAAGAAAAAGATTGCAAACCGCATGCATAATGTGATTGGCATCCTGCCGGAAATCAAAATCATGGAGCCTCATGGCATTGAACGCAGTCAGGGGAAGGCGAAAAGGGTGATGGATTATCGGAAACTAAAATAAAATTCAAGGTAGGGGCGAAATGCTTTCGCCCAATTCAAAAATTCAAAAATTCAAGATTCAAGGTTCAAAATGTCATGTTGAGCGTAGTCGAAACATCTGTAATTAACGGCGAACAGATTCCTCCACTGCGGTCGGAATGACAAGAGAAATTTTCAGTTATTCAATTATTCACAATTCATAATTCTCACATTGTCATGTTAATCAAACAATTATCAATTTTTTTAGAAAACAAGCAGGGGCGTTTTACGGAAGTAGCCAAGTTGTTGGGAAGGGAGAACATCAATATGAAGGCTTTTACGGTATCCGAAAATTCGGATTTCGGAATCCTTCGTTTGATTGTGGCCGACACAGATAGAGCGCTGATGGTTTTGCGCGACAACAAATATGCCGTGATCGAAGCGGATGTGCTTTGCCTGCATTGCCCAAATCAGCCCGGCGCGCTCGGTAAAGTAATGGATTACATCACGAAAGCAGGTATCTTTATTGAATATATGTACGCATTTTCCGAAGGCGATTCGGCGCATGTCATCATTCGCCCCGACGATCTGGAGTTATGCGCTCAAGTGTTACAAGATAACCGTTTGGAGTTGATTGCCGCCAGCGAATTATATAAGTTTTGATTTATTAACGTATTAATTGGTGATTGTTTGAAAAGAAACGATTACCTTTGCCGGGCAAAAGCGACGTAAATGAAGAAGATCGTATGTTTAATGTCCCTGTGTTTGTTGTTTTCTGCTTGTGGCGAATACAATAAAATCCTGAAAAGTACGGATTATGAGTTGAAATATTCGTACGCAAAGAAGTATTTCAACCAGAAGAAATATACGAAATCGGCAACCTTGCTTGAAGAGGTTGTGCAGATATTCAAAGGCACTGCTGCGGCCGAAGAATCGCTGTATCTTTTGGCACAAAGTTATTACGGACAAAAGGATTACCAGACGGCTGCCGCTTATTTCAAAACCTACTATACAACGTATCCGAAAGGTGAATTTGTGGAACTGGCGCGTTTCTATTCGGGCTACGGACTGTATCTTGATTCGCCCGATACGCGTTTGGATCAAACACAAACGTATGAAGCGCTCGCCCAACTTCAGCTTTACATGGAATATTATCCGCAAAGCGAACGCGCCCGGCAAGCCCAGGAGATTATGTTTGAATTGCAGGAAAAACTTGCTTACAAAGAGTTTTTGGCCGCTCAATTATACTATAACTTAGGGACTTACATGGGCAATAACTATCTTTCGTGCATTATCACGGTCGATAATGCGCTGAAAGACTATCCGTATACAAGGTATCGTGAAGACTTTATCTTTCTGAAAATCAGGTCGAAATATGAGTTGGCACTTGTCAGCGTCGAAGACCGTTTGCAAGGACGCTACCGCGATGTGGTCGACGAATACTACAATTATACGAACGAATTTCCGGAAGGAAAATATACGCGGCAGGTTCAACGGTTTTATGATAATGCAAATCGGAGAATCAAAAGCAATTATTAAAATTTAATGTAGGGGCGAAATGCTTTCGCCCAATTCAAGATTCAAAATTCAAGATTCAAAATTCAAAAATTCAATGTAGGGGCGAAATGCTTTCGCCCAATTCAAGATTCAAAAATTCAAATATAATATGGATTATCGTAAATCAAATGCTCCGTTAACTACCGTTACACGCGACATGTCAAAATTAAGCGACGAAACGGGGAATATCTATGAAACCCTGATGGTTATCGCAAAAAGATCAAACCAGATTTCGGGTGAAATGAAGAAGGATCTGGAAAAAAAACTTCAAGACTTTGCTTCATTCAGCGACAATCTGGAAGAGGTTTTTGAAAACAGGGAACAGATTGAAATATCCCGTTTTTACGAAAAATTACCCAAACCAACCCTGATCGCTTCAAAAGAATTTCAGGATGGAAAAATCTTTTACAAAAATCCGGTAAAGGAAAAGAATAATTTTTAAGAAATGATTCAACGCATACAAACCCTTTATCTGCTGATAGTTGCCGCGCTATCAATGGCTACGCTCTTTCTGCCGTTGGCTACGATTCAGCTTGATAACCTTTTCTACGCCATTGACGCCTCCGGCATGAATACGATGACTAAGCCATCGGAATTAGTCTATCCGGCATGGGGTTTAATGGCCTTATCAGCAGCGATTACCATCCTGGCGTTTGTTGCGATCTTCCTGTATAAGAAACGAATGCTTCAAATACGGCTTTGCATCTACAACACATTTCTGCTTATTGGGTTTTATGGGTACTTTGCCTATCTTCTCTGGAAAATTTCAGGCTTTTCGGGCGTATTTCAGTTTGGAAATGTAGGGTTTGCTTTGTCGTTTCCTCTAATATGCCTGATATTCAACTATTTAGCCATACGAAATATTGGCGCCGACGAAACGCTCGTCAGGGCATTAAACCGTTTACGAAAATAAAAAAAATATTCTCTTAATTTTTAATTCTTAATTGATTTTTCGTATGAAATCATTTTTAGCAACATTCCTTTTATGTATCTTGGTTTCAGGATGCAGTCAGTCGGGTAGCGGAGTTTTATTCGACGGCAAAAGCGCCGGAAAATGGGCGACAACAGGCAACACTTCAGTCGAAAACGGACAGTTAATCCTCAAAGGCAACAATGCCCAGGCGGTCTTGAAAAACGGCAAATACACAAACTTTGAGTTAAACCTTGAACTTCGCACAACCCCCGGCGGAAAAGGCGCCATCGGCTTCCATACCGACCCATCTGCCGGAAAAGGGTATCGCGTAGCGATCAACAACGACCGCAACGACCCCGTGTGGTGGAAAATGACCGGAAGTCTGCTGTCTGTCCGCAATTTGACCAAAAGTTTTGTGAAGGAAAACGACTGGTTTCAATTGAGTATTCGGGTTGAAGGCCATTTCATTACGGTGCTAATCAACGGTGAACCGGTGGTCGAGTATATCGAACCGGCTGAACCTTACCGAGTTGCGCCTAATGAATCCGCATTGCTTTCAAATGGAACATTTGCTTTAACCAGCAACGGAACAGGTGAAATCCAGATCAAAAACATTTCGGTTCGCGCCATCCAACCGGCTGAGATAACAACTGATATCAATTCGCAATTAGCGCAAGCCATTGACGAACAGAAGGATGATATCATCAAATTGCATCAGGAAGACTTTCCCGTCCTCGACTATCATATACATATTAAAGGAAGCCTAACCAATGAATCGGTTGCTCAACTTTCACGCAAAGTTGGCATTAATTATGCCATTGCGCCTAACTGCGGCATCGGTTTTCCCATTACCGATGATGCCGGCGTCTTGGCATTTCTTGAAGTATCCAGAAAACTGCCGTTTATACTCGCCATGCAAGCCGAAGGGCGCGAATGGGTGACTACGTTTTCGCCGGAGGTACGCAACGAATTCGACTATGTCTTTACCGACGCGCTTACGTTCACCGATCATAAAGGACGGCGTACACGCCTCTGGATGCCGCGTGAAGTTTGGATCGACGACGAACAGAAATACATGGATTTGATTGTCGACAAGATTTGCGATGTGCTTCAGGAACCGATGGATATGTATGTGAATCCCTGTTTACTGCCTGCACAAATGGAAAACCGGTACGACGAGTTTTGGACCGAAGCGCGGATGAACAAATTCGTCGAAGCGATGGCCAAAAGCGGCAAAGCGCTCGAAATTAACAACCGATACAAGATACCCAACAAAGCAATCATCCAAAAAGCCAAAGCGGCAGGTGTGAAATTTACGTTTGGCACCAACAATGGCGGAGCAAACGACGTCGGACTGATGGAATATGCCATCCGGATGAAAAAAGAATGTGGCATCACGGCCGCCGATATGTATAAACCGAAAATAAAAATTTAGGTAAATGTGGGCGCGAAGGCATGAAGGCGCGAAGGCGCGAAGAGGTGAATTATTGGTTCTAAATTTCCATTCGCGCTTTCGTGCTTTCATGCTTTCGTGCTTTCGCGCCTTCACGCCTTCGCGCTTTCGCGCTTTAATATCTGCACAACAACATTTATCATTAATACATCATTCGCATGACAATCGCAGTAGATTTTGACGGGACAATCGTAGAACATGAATATCCGAAAATCGGAAAACCCATCCCGTTTGCCTTCGATGTATTGAGAAAATTACAGCAAGAAGAGCATTATATTCTGATTTTGTGGACAATACGTGAGGGCAGGCTATTGCAGGAAGCCATTGACTTCTGCGCACAAAACGGCGTACACTTTTACGCCCACAATAAGAATTATCCCGAAGAAGAAGATTCGGATGGCAATCCACGCAAAATTGGAGTCGATATCTTTATCGACGACCGCAACATTGGCGGAATGCTCGACTGGGGCACCATTTACAAAATCCTCAAATCAGGTTCTAACAGATTACAAAATATTGACCTTACTACAAACACAATTCGATCTCGAAGCCCAAAAAACTGGTTGATTCGCTGGGGCGAAGCTTGGGAAAGAGCAAAAAGCAGAAAATATTGAAATTCACGCTTTCCGAAATTGCGTGTGATTGCGTGACTTGCAAGGAGTTTGTATGTACAAATTCCTTGTATTTGTTTTGATTGTCGCCTGTATTTTTACGTGTTTTCGTGAAAATTGTTTGTTTAAATCTTCTTTTTTGAAGGATAAAACAAGTTAGTTGTGTCTTGAAAGGTTCAAAATCAACGCATTATTGCCTGCTTAGATTTTTTGAGTATATTTTTCACCCTCAACCAAAACAATTATAAAAAAATTTATTCTTTTCATGATGACTACAAACATTTTACATGATTTATTTTTATAAATATTTTTATATTTTAATTTATATTATATTTTATTTTCTGATTATCATTTATACCAAATAAATCATCAATTTACATCGTTTTTGTCCGTTTTTTTGTCTGTTATTTTATATAATATTTTATTAAATTTTTATATAAATATTTTGTAAATACAAAAATAATACGTATCTTTGCAGCCCATTTTGAATTGATTCTTTCTTATTGATGTGAAATGGCGGTTCAAAGGGGGAAAAAGTACTTACCAAAATATGTGACATAAAATGATGCGGACAAAGACAAAACAAAACACGGCAAATCGAACACACAGTTATGTTCGATTTTCGCTCACGATTATCCTAACTTGTTGCATGGCAGGCATGGGTGTTGCCCAGGTTGCCGAGCAAACGTTCGACGACTCCCGAGGCCAGTGGTTTGTCGGAATGGGCGTAGGGCCAAGAATTTATTTTGCCGACCATGCCAAACAGTTGAATATCATGGATCGTCTCTCGTTAGGAGCGGATTTGTATGTAGGCAAATGGTGGGGGCCTTACATAGGTACCCGCTTAGGCGCCTCTTTCCAAACGCTGAAAAGTGCTACCCAACAAGGTTTTCACTTTAAGGACGACCCCAACAAGGGTTATTATATTGGAGCGCCCCATTTTCTGTGGAGGGAACAATTTGACGCATGGCACTTTTACGGCGATATATTGTTTGATGCATCCAACATCTTTCAAGGGCCGGACGACTTCAGGTTCTGGAGCCTGATACCGTTTATCGGCATTGGACATGTCAATACGTGGGAAAAACCCACAGGGCACGAAGTGACATTCAATATCGGTTTGATGAATACGCTTCAACTGAGCCGGACAGTAGACCTGAACTTCGATATTCGCGGAGCGACGTTTAAAGAACGCTTCAAGGTCGGAGCCGAAAATTTTCCGACGCCACAGGATAAACCTCATGATACAGGCGAAAGGCCAATGGATGGCATCCTGTCGGTCAATGTGGGTGTTACGTTTCATTTTGGCGCCGGCAGCAATGCAAGGCCGGTCTATATACCGGAGCGGATTCAACCCGTTCCGCCTCCTCAAAAGCCTGTCGTCGAGAAAGTTACGGAATGGAAGGATGTGGCAACCGATGTACTGATTCTGTTCAAGATCAACCAGAGTGTCCTGTTGAAGGATGCACGCGTTCAGATCGGATTCTTGGCAAGGCTGATGCATGAATATCCCGAAGGGACTTATACCATCACCGGATATGCCGACGAAGGGACGGGTACGCCGCAAATCAACGACCGGTTGAGCCGCGAACGCGCCGAACGGGTCAAGGAATGTTTAGTCAAAGAATATGGCATCTCGCCATCAAGGCTGAAAACAATTGCTGCCGGCGGAATCGAAAACCGTTTTTACAACGACCCGGCACTAAGCCGCTCGGTTATTGTAAGGCCGAATAAATATTAATGTGGGGGCGAAATGCTTTCGCCCAATTCAAAATTCAAAATTCAAGATTCAAAAATTCAATGTAGGGGCGAAATGCTTTCGCCCAATTCAAGATTCAAAAATTCAAAAATTGTATATATGGAAAATTTAGAGAGATTAGCATACGAATCACCTACTGTAGAGGTGAATCCGGTGGAGTTGGAAAGCACAATCGCGTTACAATCGCCTGTGCTCAATGTCCAGGCGAACGAATGGTCGCCGGACGAAGCGGTAGCACCCGATACGGGGGATATATATCTGCCGATATAAAGATTCAAAGATTCAATGTAGGGGCGAAATGCTTTCGCCCAATTCAAAATTTAAAATTCAAAAATTCATGCTCGTATGAATAAACAAAAGAAAAAAATATCTATGAGGCGATATGCCTGGTATATCGTCATTGTGCTCTTGCTGTTATGCGGACTTATCTACCTGCTGTCTTCCTGTATCACAGAGGGGCCTAACGGACCTGATGGGCCGAAGGTTGCTGTGAAGTTTACGTTGGGTACAGGTTCATACGGCAACGACGTGAAGATTGGAACACGCAGTGCACAACAGTCCAATCCGGTTTCAACGACTGTCCGCGTAGCAACAGATGTATATATGTACGCGACCCTCGAAGAAGAACATCCGGTCGCAACACGCGCACCGCAACCCCTAAATCCGGGAGCCAGGGTGCGTATCATGGCATTTACGGGAGCGCCAGCGTATACAACCGAAGCCGGTCATGCCGATTATACGATTACAGGAGGCGTTTTGGTAGCAGACGGGACAGAACTGTCCGTACCCACAGGAAACACCTACAAGTTTGTAGCCATTTCCTTTAACGACAACACACCGTTGCCTGCTCATGTTGCAAACACCGGTTTCAACTTTGATGCAGAAATCCATACCTTATCCGATTTGCTGTTGGGCATCACCGACGAAATACCCGTACCTGTACCTTCAGGACTTACGCAACCTGTCGAACTCACGTTAGATCATACATTCTCACGCGTGAAGGTTGCCGCCTCGACAACGGCCATTTCCAACCCCGACGTTAATATGAACAAGATTGGAGGCGCATTTGTGTCTCCCAGTTACAGTTTGCTGACCTTCAATTCGGCAACACGTAAATTGGTGCCGCAGAACCCCGGAATACCTGAAAATAAGCAAACGAAACTGACACGCTGGAAACAAACAGGGACTGTTGCGCCTCCATGGCTGGCTCCGGATGCACTCAACTTTAAAGAAGCCGAAAGCGATTATTACTTCATCTTTACGAACGAAGAAAATATTTTTGCGCTTATCATTGATACCTTGATTGTTGACAATACCAATCTGGGTCATCGCGAGTTGCGGTTTTCAAGCACAACGCTGGTTCCGGGCCATTCTTATGTGTTGACTTTAGACTTCGAACGGTTAATCTGGGCAGGGTCGAATATCTTCTGGGACGGCACCAAGCTGACGTTTCTTCCCGAAACGACTCCTCCCGCGCAACAGGGATACCAAGGGGTGTATTTTATGTGGGGTTCGCTGGTAGGCATTTCGCCAGTCGGAACATTTAACGATTACCTGACTAACCTTTA
>Ga0209628_10003337_pt1 | contig 11214 bp, 7 predicted proteins | sample TergutCu122P4_FD_187285 | JGI IMG/M metagenome (GOLD analysis project Ga0209628, IMG submission 187285) | Cubitermes ugandensis P4 segment gut microbial communities from Kakamega Forest, Kenya - Cu122 P4 (SPAdes) (version 2) | ecosystem: Host-associated > Arthropoda: Insects > Digestive system >...
GTATGCGATGTATGACGATGTGACTTCAAAAGTGGCGAAACGAAAAGACGAAATCAAACGGGATTTTCCCGCCGTTGTTTCCAAACTTGCGATTCTGGTAAGCTCCGGCATGATTATGGCGCGGGCATGGCAGGAAACGGCGGACAGTAATTTTTCTCTTATATATAACGAAATGAAAACCACGTCAGACGAACTTGAACAGAATATAAGCCCGGACGAAGCCTACGGCGGGTTTATAACACGATGCAACACAAAAGAAACGTCGAAACTCGCTTCGGCGATACTTCAGAATTTATCGAAAGGAAACGCGGAAATTGCCGAGCATTTGCGCGTCCTGTCAAAAGAAAGCTGGGAAGAGCGCAAGCATTACGCCAAACGCGAAGCGGAAAAAGCGAGCGCGAAACTTATAATACCCACAATGCTGCTGTTTGTGAGCGTCATGATTATTATAATGGTTCCGATAGCTATGAGCTTTTCGGGTTTATAGCTTTTGAATATAAAAAACATAAAAATTTATTCGCGAAAGGAGGAAATTTTATGCTGAATAAAATAGAAAAAAGTTTACTTGCCGTATATTTCGGCATTTGCGGATTTTTTAGAGATTTAATGAACGACGAAAAGGGAATATCAGGAACGGTAGTCGCGGTATTACTGATACTTGTAGCGGTATTGGCTGTTCTGCTCATTTGGGGATTTTTAAGCGGATGGATCAAAGAAACATGGGAAACTTTAATTAAAGGCAATGCAGAAAAAATAAAATTAAATTAAATTGAGCAGAAGCGACCAAAGATAAATTTGACGTTTGAAAATTATAGATTCAGGGAGGGAAGTCAATGAAAACAATAGCGAAATTTTATAAAAACGAAAAAGGGGACGCTGTGGTTGAAGCGACTTTCCTCTTTCCTATAATTATCATGATTTTTGCCGGGCTCGTATGGCTTGCCATTACCCTTCCGCAGGCGGCGATCCTGCAACGGGCAGTCCAGTATGCGGCGACTTCGCTTGCGCCTGAGCAAACGGACACGGGATATACGTTTAACGTCGATAAAATGCAGGCGGAATGGGATATGCAATTATATAATACATGGATGGACGCGATAACATACAACTATGATTGGTCCAAAAACGGAAATCCATTGCTGCAGCGGTTTCTTTGGTTTATTGATTACACAAACGTAAAAGGCAGGGCGAATGAAATTGTTGAAAAAGTCGTGAACAGCGATATTTTAAATAAAGGCGGAAAGTGCAAAGTCGACGTGGATTACAGGAGAACATTTTTATACAGCGAGCTTGAAGTGACTGCGGCGCAGGTCATAAAAACGCCGATCAATTTATCGTTTGTCGGATTCCCGTCGGAGATAACGATTACCCAGTCGGCAGTATGCGCGACAAAAGACGGCGACAGTTTTTTGCGGAACGTGGACGACGCTGTCGCGTATCACGGTATAGTCGAAAAAATGGTGGAAATTTCGGATTATGTCATAAATCTTATAATTCAAGTAATTGGGATATCGTAAATCAAAAGCGGCAGACGATAAAAGAAGTAGAGGGGAATCATAATTATGAAAAAAATATTTAAGAAATTTTTGCGCGATATAAAAGGCGCGGCGACTATTTTTGTAACGCTTTTGCTTGTCCCGGCGATTTTGGTTTCGGGGACCGCGGTCGATATTTCGTCGGTATACGCCGCCAAAGCATATGTGAAAGACGCGGAACAGCTTGCCGCCAACGCCCTTCTTGCCAATTATGACGATCTAATCCGCGATATGTACGCGCTTTACGCCGTCACGGCGGACAGCGCCGAAATGACGGCGATAGTCAACGCTTATCTCAGCGAGACGCTTTTCGGCGATTTGGCAAAAACCGGCGGATCGGACGGCGAAGGCAGGATTTTGTTTAACAATATCAGCGCGAAAGGAAATGTCGAAACTGTCCCGAAAGCGAATTTGCGCAATACGGATGTTCTGCGAAAACAAATCGAAGAATATGTAAAATTTCGCGCGCCGGAATTTTTTATTGAAAATATATTGGATACGATAGAAAAATTTACTAAATTCGTGCCGGATTTTACGGCGATTATATTAAAGATGATGTTAGATCAAAGCGTTGCGGTGCTTTATGAATTATATGAGCAGATGTATTATAAATTATTATTGAATGATGTATATATACATGACCTTGCGGCGGAACAGGACGGCGCATTAGTCGTTAATCCTAATCCCAATAATATGGAAAAACCCGCCGGTTTGGAAGTTGAACTGGCGAAAGAAATAAATACGCAAATAGGCAATTTAGCCGTATTGGCGAAAAAAATGGATCATGAAAAAGAGAATTACATCAATAAAAAAGAAGAATATGAAATCAAAAAAGAAGAATATGATAATATGACGCAGGGAGCCGAAAATGATTATGATTTCAACAGGCGGAAACAGGAAGTCAAAGATAAAATGGATAAAGCCAAAACGGATATGGAAAATGCTGAAAATGATTTTAATGACGCGAAAAATGATGCTGCTAATAAAGTTGGCCGGGCGAAATTAAGCGCGCTGGGGCAGGGACTACAAGTTTTAGCGGAAGTACAAAGGAGAGGAATTTCACTTAAAAATATTACTGATGCTTTGATAAATGTTAGAAACGAAATAAACATGATTGTAGGCTGGATACCCGGCGGGCCGGCTATACGTGTAACATTGGATCTATTATTTCCTGCTTTATTGGTAAATGACATACAATGGGGATATTTGGATGCTACGAGAAAAGAAATGACGAGCGGTGAAAATATTTTCTATGGTAAAGGGAAAGATCATTGGGTCGATGTTAATGGTAATTTATATGTGGGGGGGTATTTAAATAATCTTTCTAATCTTGAAGATTTATTGGAATTGATAGAATTGCAGGGATGTGGAATTCAATCGACGATCGACAAGATCAGGAAAATTTTGCCATTTTGTTCGTCTGCGCTGCGCGGAAGCGAGAATTTTCCTGCAATAGAAAAAGAAATAGAAAAATATGAAAACATGTTAAAGCCGGACAATTTGAGCGATCAATTAAGAATCATAAAAGAAAAAGTAGCAAATCCCATTGATGAGAATTCATATTTTAACCGTTTGGGCAAATATCTCCAAAACCCTGAAACGGTTCTGCCGGACGGAAATAAATATAAGCTGTCAGACCTTGCGTCTGCAATCGAGAATATGGCGCTCGATAATGAGAACCCGAATGTATTTAACAATATTAAGAACATTCCCGACGGTGAATTACTTGAAGTCGAGCCTTTTTTCAAGACATTGGCAGAACCGGAGAGATTTATCAGGTTCGGCGACGACGATACGGTTTTGACTTTATTTGTAAAGCTTTTTGACGTCTACGGAATGGATTCGTATTATGATTATTTTAAAGGCCAACTGGAAAAATTTTTAACGCTGTTAGGCTCAAATCTGATAGACGGATTGAAAGAATTAGAAAAAGGCATAAAATATGAAACTGAGGGCGAAGGTATGCCCGGAGAAGTATGTAATACATTGGTTTCCCAGTCGGACGGGAACCGCACGGATGTAAAGACTTCTGTGGATGTGTTGGCAAGTTGCGGGGCGGCCGGATTAGACTTAGCCGTTAGCCCCATAAAATTAATCGGTAATTTTATACGTATATTTAAGGGCGCGCTTGAAGCGATAACGACTTTCATACCGTCGCTTTTAGATCAGAATTCGGATTCGCTTGTCAGTCCGGGGGCAATGTTTGGAATAGCGGCCAATCCCGCCGCGGGATATGCGACCGCTGCTTTTTCCCTGTTTTCCACTGCGGCAGTCTCGGTGTACAATACCCATATGTTTTCATGTTATACGACGGAGGCAGGCAAAGACAAATCTTATACCGGATATCCGTTTTCGCCGGATGCAAATTATATGTTCGGAAGCGAACAGGAATATGTATTATTCGGATATTCCGATAAATCGTTTTTTAACGATGATACTATTTCGTGGATGAACGATATTACTAATATGCTGGGATTGACGGGCAAAGGAAACGAACTCAACTTGCAAGCGGCGGCGGGGTTATTATTTATAGTTCGGTTTGTGTTTAATTTTACGAACAGCCTGATCCCGTGGCTGAGCATAAACGAATATCTTCCGGCGATTGAAGAAAGTACGATGGGGATAGGAGTTGTCGCCCGGATCGCGATCGTTTACGCCGAAAGCCTTCTGGATGTGTACAAGTTGCGGATCGGCGATAAAGTGCCTGTCGTAAAACTCGTGGACGATCACTGGACAGTCGGAAATTTAAATAAAATGGGGAAAGAATTAGGGGAAGCCGCGACTAAGCTTACTTTTACGATTTTTAAAGCATTTTACAAAAGTTATGCCCAGGTAAAGAATCCGCAGGACCTTAATAATCAGCTGAGGGGATGGGATACGGAAAAAATATACGGCTCTGCGCAGACTTTAATAGTGGCGGCAATCGCGGCGAAAAGAAACGGCTTTTTGATATCAGGGAACGAAAAAAAAGCCGCGCTTGAAACGATTCTGAACGGAATCATGGCAACGCCCGCGGAATTGGTAAAAAAAGCGACTTTTAACGATATCGACTTGTCCGATGGTTTCAAAGACGAATTCTTTGCCACGGAAACGGCGGATTATATAAATAAAATTCTTAACGGCGAAGAATCCGAAGTTTTGAAAGATATGACGAAAGATATGGCAAAAGATTTAATAAAACAATTGGTAGGCAAAACTTACAGCGATTATCTTACTGCGTTTATGTTCTTCCAGTCATTTATGTCAATGGAAACCGTATTGAACCGCACGGGCGACGTGATTGCTCTGAACGTGGGCTATATGAAATCGAAGCAGAAGCCGATGACTTCCGCGGCACTGGAAGATTTGAGAAAAGCAACAACCGCGTTTCGTTTTAAGACGGAGGCAAAAATGAAACTCGCGTTTATGTCGATGCCGCTTTCGCAAAAAGGCGTCGGCGGTGTGATACCGGTAACGGAATTGGATATAAGCGCGCAGGATGACAGGGGGTATTGATCATGCGCATACGCATACATAAAGACGAAAAAGGATATGTCGTTGTGGAAACGTTAGGATCGCTCATACCGTTTTTGCTGATGGTAGCGGCAATACTGCTTTTTATCACGATCGTGGCGACACAGGCGAAAGTGCATTACGCATTGACGCAAACCGCCGAGGAGATGTCTATTTATCAATATTACTACGAAAAAAACGCTTCCGAGCGGGACTTTGCGAATAAATTAATCAATATAGTCAACGGATCGCGCAATTTCGGGTCGATAAGCAATAACAAAGCAAACGCCAATCTGTTTTCAAAATTAAACGAACCGGATAGTTTGTCCTGCGCGGAATTTATTTTTGATATGTATATGAATAGCGGCAATAAAAACACCGGCGCAAATGATTTTAAATTAGACTGTAAAATAGAGGACGGAGATATAACGCTCACCGTCGAATATAAGATCGATTTCCGTCTTTTCAGCATATGGAAGCCGATGGATTTTCTCACGATAACGCAGACAGCCAAAACAAAAACATGGGTCGGCGGAAACGGTAAAGGTTATAATCACTACATGGGCATATCGGGCGATGGTTCTGATGGAGCGGTAATACCGGATTCTGAAACGCCGCCGATTAAGCCGCCTCCTGCTACAACTGCACCTGCGACGACTGCGCCGGGAGCGACTAAGCCGGATAACGGAGCGATTGCACAGGTTGATTTATATTCTATTTATTATTATCCGCCTTTAAATAAGCTTCCATATCGTAATTATTATGATACTGATAGATTGAATTGTACTTTTTATTGTTATGGAAGGTATATGGAAAAAACCGGAAACGAATTGAATGGATGTGTTGGAAATGCGGGAAATTGGCTCTCTCAAGCAGAAGCGAATGGTATTCCTATTGGAAGTGAAGTTCGTTCGGACAGCATAGCCGTTTTTACAGGCGGATATGGACATGTAGTGTATATTGAAGAAGTATTTATTGACGAAAATGGGAAAAAAATGATAAATTTTTCTGAATGTAATTGGGGAACTACCGAAGATGGCGTGATTTATACGATGAGTTATGAAGACTTTATTAGCGAAAGAGGTACGCCTGCAGGTTATATATATTAGTTGAATTGCGTCAAATATCAAAAACAACAAAAAACAAGGCGGTACAAACAAATATGCTTGTTACGGCAATAATTATGGCGGTTCTTTCCCCGATACTCGCGTCTTACGCGGTCGGTTTCGTCAATCAGGAAGAATTTGCGTTGAAAATCCCTTTGATAAAATTAAAAAAAGGACTGCATTATATAGGTCTTTATATTTTCCTGCCTGTGTTTTACATATTATTTTATTTATTGCGGCATATTGAGCGGATTGATCTGTATTTTATACAATGCTATATCCTGATATTTTTTATGGCTGTGATCGCAATAGTCGATTTTGAGCATAAAAAAATCCCGAATACAGTGTTGATTTATATGCTCGCGGCATGGATATTGTCGCTGATACCGCAAATTGCCTTAGATTTTAACGCGGGAGTGTCGCTTTTGGCCGCGTCGCTTTTAGGCGCTTTGACCGGGGGAGGGTTTTTCCTGCTGGCGTATATCATAAGCCGTAAAAGTATAGGCGGCGGCGACGTTAAATTAATGGCGGTCATTGGGCTTTACGTCACGGTTTACAGGATTTTTCCGGTTATGTTCTACGGGATGCTTGCGGCTTCGTTAGTGGGTCTGATATTGATATTGTTAAAAAAAATAAACAGAAAAGATACTATGCCGTTATCGCCGTTTTTATTTTTAGGCGTATGCGTAACTCTTTTATTTATGAATTAGAGAGGTGTAAAAGAAATGAACACAGTCATAAAAAAGGCGGGCGTTATATTGTTGCTTTTGGCAGTATTGTCAGCGTCATGGATCGCGGTCGTCAGCAATCAAAAAAACGATATCGAAAGGCAGGACCGGCTTGCCGGGGAAGCGGACGCATATATAGAAGATAAAATATATGTGTACGCCGTCCCGTTATTGGAAGAAGCCGCCGGCATAGAATCCGACAGGACATACGGTCTGCAAATGAAACTGAAAGATACTTATTTGAAATTAGGCGATTATAAAAAATATTATGAATTACTGCAAAATTTGATTGTGACCGAAAAAGCGGAGCCCGATATATATCTTGAAACCGCAAATTATTATTTCAATACCCGCAAATATAAAGAAGCGCTTGGTATATTATTAAAAGGATTCGAAAAAACAGGCGACGAAGAATTATATAAATATTACGAAGAAAACCGTTACAGGATTTCAAAGGCAGGCGGACGGTATCAGTATATTTCGGAAATCATGAACGGGGCGGCAATCGTTAAGAACAACGGCAAATGGGGCGTAGTATCGCTAACGGGCGGACAAATGATTCCGTGCGTTTACGATAAAGTTTCAACATATGACAACGGCGCGGTAATTGTATCGAAAGACGGTGAAATTTATACTGTAAATTCGCAGAACCAAAGGATTGCGCTGTTAAAAACAGAAACGCAGGATTTTAAAAATCTATCGGAATCGGTATCCGCGCTGCTTATAAACGGCAAATGGATAAGATGCACGCCCGGATTTCTGACGGGAACAACGGAATTTGAAGATATAGGCATATTGTCAAACGGCTATATGGCTGTAAAATCAAACGGCAAATGGGGAGTGCAGACAAAAAACGGCGAATATTTAATCCCCGCCGAATATGAAGAAATTAAAATGGACGAACTCGGCAGGTGCAGGTTTCAGGAAACCGTATTTGTGAAGAAAGACGGGGCGTATTATCTTTACAACGGCGACGGTATGCAAAACACCGCGTATGACGACGCATATCCGTTTGGCGCGTCTTATTACGCCGCAGTGAAAAAAAACGGCAAATGGGGGTTTATCGATAATACCGGGCGGGAAGTCCTGCCGTTTGAATGGGATGGCGCTTTATCGTTCGGCATGCATCTGGCAGCTGTAAAAACCGGCGATAAATGGGGATATATAAATCAATCCGGCAATATCGTGATCGAACCCGCGTATGACGAAGCGAAAAGTTTCAGCGGCGGCTGCGCGCCGGTTTTTGACGGTACAAACTGGATGTTTATTATTTTAGAAGAATATAAAAATTAAAATATAAATCAAGTGCTATAAAAACAGAAAGGGTTAAAATTTATGTTAATGCCAATGATCGAAGAAAAAACGGATAATATTCGCGGCCTTATATTAAATATCGTTTTAGATCAAAAAGAACTCGATTTAAACGCGCTGAATACGATACAATCCGACTTGCCGGATTTTATTGTTCCATTCACATACAGGACGGTAAACAGCGAAACCGAGTTCACATATGACCTGAACGGGTTGATAAAAATGAAATACCTGGAAGGCGAAAAATCAAAGGACGAATATCTGAATATATGGAGCAGCCTGATAAACCCGATCGCCGAATGCGCCGACTGGTTTATGGATCCGTTTTCGTTTTTGTTTGACGTCGAATATATTTACTTTGACAGGAAATTAAATAAAATAAAATATATATATATACCCGCAGTCAATCCGTGTTCGGACGATAATAAACTGAAATCGGCGCTTTATAAAATAGAAAAAACACAGAAAACCGACCGTGAAATTTCGTATGAGATATTATGCGCCATACAGGAATTTAATATAATAAATTTCAAAACAGTCATAAATAATTTAAAATATGCGGATCCTGACAATAACGGCAAATTTTCCGGTCCCGGCCGGAATGATGAAAGCCTTCAAGCGTTTTATGCCGACAGCGAAAAACCGGAGAAGAACCGGGGCGGAAATGACGCCGACGAAATAAAAATCAATTACCAGCGGAAAAATTCCAAAAAAAAGAAAGAGCCCTTAGCCGGAAAACCGGAAAAAGCCGAAAAAAAAGGCCTGTTTAATAAATTCAGGCAAAAAGATAAAAACATTGAAAAAAACATTGAAATCATCGGCGGGGCCGTTGAAAACAGCCTGCTTTTTGAAAAAGATTTCGCTTCGGACGGTTTTCAGATGGATGAAATGGATGAAATCGACGAAATCACGGATATTGCCAAACCCGAAATTCTGACGGAAAAAACATTTTTGAAACTTGTAGGAAGCGCAAGGTTTCCCGAAATGATAAAACTTGATTTTTCTGAAAAGAAAACGTTTACGATAGGGCGGTTCAACAAAATTGTCGGAGTGCAGCAGAGCGATTTTGAATTTGGGGCGGGCATGAAAGGGATAAGCAGAAAACACGCCGTAATCGAAAATACGGGCGACGGCTATATTTTAATAGACAAAAGCAATTCGGGGACGTTTATCAACGGGACGAGGATCAATTTCGGTACTCCGGTGAAAATCAAATCGGCGGATAAAATTTCGTTTGGAAGCGTCGGCGCGGATTATATTTTTAATGTGTAATATATTATATAATTATATAATTATATAGTATATAAAAAATGATAAAGAAATGATAAAAGTTATGATATGAAAGGCCTCAGCAATATGAATATTCCGGATGAAATAAAAAAATTCGAACCGTTTTGGGGAACATGGCATATCGAGGGAATGATTGGAAAAGGCGGATTTGGCAGCGTATATAAAATAAAACGCGAGGAATTCGGCGAAACGCATTACTGCGCGTTAAAACACATACAAATCCCGCAAAGCGACGATGAAATATATCAAATGACCGAGGAGGGCGCGGACGAAGAAACGCTGAAATCATATTTCAAAAGCGTTGTTGGAGATATTTACGGCGAAATACGGCTCATAGCAAAATTAAAAGGCACAAGCCACATCGTAAGCTATGAAGACCATCAAATCATTCCGAGGGAAAATCAAATCGGGTATGATATATTTATAAGAATGGAATATCTTACGGAATTAAATAAATATATCTTTTCGAATAATATCACAAAAGCGGACATAATAAAACTCGGCATTGATTTGTGCATCGGACTGGAACTTTGCCAAAAATATAATATAATCCATAGAGATATAAAACCGAGCAATATTTTTGTGTCGCCGAACGGCGATTTCAAGCTGGGCGATTTCGGCATATCGCGGCAGATAGAAAAAACGATGACAGGATTATCGCGCAAAGGCACGATTAATTATATGGCGCCGGAAGTTTACAAAGGGGAAAAATATAATTCTTCGGTCGACATATATTCGATCGGGCTCGTGATGTACCGTTATTTAAACAATAACCGGATGCCGTTTATGCCGCCTTATCCTGAAAAATTCACGTCGGCGGACAGGGAAAGGGCGTTTGACGCAAGGTTATCGGATAAACCGCTTCCGCTTCCGCAGCGCGGAAAAGGCAGGCTTGCCGAAATTGTTTTGAAAGCGTGTTCATACGATATGCGCGACAGATATTCTTCGCCTGCGCAAATGCGTATGGAACTTGAAAAACTTAAAAATACAAAAGAAGAAAAAGAGATAATAAATCTGTCCAAAGAGATAATAAAACCCGATCCAAAACAGGCCGGAAAACCGAAGCAGCCATATGAATATGAATCAGATTCTTCTGATTCAGTCGAACAAATCATTGAACCCGGTAAAATCGCCGAAGAACCGGTAAACACCTATTCTTCCGTGCTGACAGAATACGACCTGCCGAAACAAAAAATAAAAAAAGAAAAATCAAAAAAATCAAAAAAACTTTTTCCGTTAAAAATTGCCGGAACAGCCGCTGCGCTTGCGTTAATATTCATAGCGGTTTTTATCATGCTGATATATAATAACAAAAATAATATTAATATTACCGAAAACGAAAACGCATTAGAGGCAGTCGAGAATATAATTACAATATCCGACGATGATGAAGCCATAAATTATGAATCGAGTGAAAATTACATAGAGCAGCCAACAGAGCAAATCACCGAGCCGGCTATATCGGATACGACAGCGGCAATAACAACAACGGCTGAAATAACAACAACGGCAGCAATGACAACTGCCGATGCTACGAAAATTATTCCGGAGACACAACCGACGTTGCAGGATATAGAAACAAACCTAAACGGCTATCATGAACAGATATATTCCAATGGCGATATATATTACGGCAATTTTGTCAACGGCGTGAGATCGGGGCAGGGGACCTATACATGGGCGTCGACCGGAATTATATATATCGGCGAATTTGTGAACGGCGAACCGAATGGCAACGGCAGTTATGTTTAT
>Ga0209628_10003339_pt1 | contig 11210 bp, 11 predicted proteins | sample TergutCu122P4_FD_187285 | JGI IMG/M metagenome (GOLD analysis project Ga0209628, IMG submission 187285) | Cubitermes ugandensis P4 segment gut microbial communities from Kakamega Forest, Kenya - Cu122 P4 (SPAdes) (version 2) | ecosystem: Host-associated > Arthropoda: Insects > Digestive system...
CCCGTCAGTTGTAAGACCGTAAGACCGTAAGACCATAAGACCGTAAGAATTATTATATTCGTACAGTTTCCTGCCGAAAATATCGTAAATCTCAATACTTTGAACCTTGAACTTTGAACTTTGAACTTGTAATTCATTATTTGCCGGGTTCGGATAAAGTCGTATGTCAAAAGAATAACTCTTAATTCCTACATTATTAATATAGGTTTCAAAACATTTTTCTTCCAAATCACAGGTATAAGGATAAACCGGAACTACGCAATATTTATAATCTCCGGTTTCCAAAGTGTCGGTTTGAGAAGTATAAGAATTTACTGTCGAGTCAACGTGGTCAATCCATTCCCCATTTCTAAAAATATCAAAACCGGTTACGTATTCACTTTCAGGCGCTACCCAACTAAGATTCACCACTTTTGCTTCTTGATTATATTCGCCTTCAAAATGGGTTAAAGGGATACATTCAGGACATTTATTTTGATAAGTAAAAAGTAATCCTGTAGGATGAAAATCGGGGCTTGTGTAAATCAGTTCATCCAACGCATTATAGATTTCAAAATAATGTTCGGGACCATTTAATACGCCGTGTATCCAAGAAAACTTTACTTCCCCTGAAGGTAACAGCAATGTATATTCTGCTGAAGGTGTTCCCCAAGGTAATTTAAGTGTTACATAATCAATATCATCAACGGTAATGTTAAGACCGTAAGAAGGAGTCCATCCTGTGCCTATAGGGCTCTCTAATACAAACCGGAAATAACATTCGTCTGTTTGGTTTTTTTCTGTTTGTGCAGAAAGATGTACACCGGTTAATAAAAGCATTGCACTGATTAAAAAGATAACAATTTTTTTCATTTTTTGTAAATTTTAATGGGTTAATAATCGTGCAAAAATAGGATAATTTTTTCTTTTTAAAAGTGTAAGCCCTTTATCTCAAAAAAAATATTTTTTCGAGATAATTGGAACAGTTTTTTGTTGCAGCAAAAATATAAAAAAATAGATGTGTAAAACATATTCTTGTATTTTGTCGAAAATTTATTACATTTTTTCAAACATATATATAATAAATGCTATAAATTAGCACATTATGAACTATACCAAAATTCACTTAGGAAAATTAATACAATCTTTTGTAAAAAAGAATAATATAAAAAGCGCAGATCTTGCTAGAAAGGTAGGAAAAACACGACAAAACATCTATGATCTATACAAACGTGATGATATTGAAGTAAAACTATTTCTTGCAATTTCCGATGCGTTACAGCATAATTTTATGGATGAACTACGCCCAACAGATAAAAAAAATATCGGCTTAGATACAGTTTTTGATACATTAAAAAGTTTAGTAGAGGAAAAAATGAATGAAACTTAATAAATTTCTTCTTTGTTGTCAAAAGGCTTGGTTTTGCCCCGTCGGTAAATGCGAGATGTTGATAATTCCCCCTTTTCCCTTTCTCTAAAAACTTACCCCGCCCCAAAAATAGGGACGCTGCAATTTTTTACATTCTGCTATATATTCCATAAGTTTTTTATCATATTCTCCGTAATTAATGGTATTTATCTTCTTCTTAACCACAGGTTTGGGAATCTCTATTTCTTCATTGGAAAGCAAAACGCTGGTGGCAGTGTAAACCAAAGCACCATTGGCTTCGTTGATTTCAAGAATCATTCCGGGCAAACCGCAATATTTGTCAGGCCCAATGGAAACCGGCAAATCTAATGCAAACCAAGCAATTACTTCTTTGCCCTTTATGGTGTCATAAAAAGAAGCGTTCATACAAATATGCCCTGCAATCTCTCGCATATCGTTTTTTATTTTCCAATTTTGACACGGGATAGAATCTTTTACCACACACTCTTTCTCCAACAAAGTCATCACATCAAAAGTTTCGTTTTTTTCGCGGTCTCTGTAAATAATGTATGCTTCTTCACGCCGTTTGTAGGTAGATGTGGATTGATTTCCGGTAATTTCGTAGCGATTTCCGGTTGCATTAAACTTTAACTCAGCGTTTTCTACATATTCTTTCTGCCCGCCCCAAGTATAAAGTTGCCGCTCTCTATCTGCTTTCGGAATGTACTCACAAGAAGCAAACTTCTTTACCCAATTATTTGAAATAGAATAGGTTACAACTCCGCTTTCCTGACCGTAGCAAAGTCCGACAATAAAAAGAATAAAGACCGTAAGAGCGTAAGAACGTAAGAGCGTAAGAATGCTTTGCAGTGAGTTTGTCGAACTGTAACTTGTAACTTGTAACTTGTAACTCATAAATTTTGTACTTTAAACTTTGAACCTTGAACCTTGAACTAATAAAACCGCCTATTATCCGCATTTTTAACTTCAAATCCTTTGATATTATAGGCAACAGTGAGCATAAAATAACGGGCAAGCGTTGAAGTGGTGCGGTATTCTACGTAGTTGGTTTGTGCAATTTGGCTAATCAATCGGTTTTGATTAAGAACATCATTCGCAGAAAGGCGCAACTCCCACTGATTCTTTTTACCAATCACCTGACGAATTGAAAAATTTAATTTGTGTAAATTTCTAACAAAATCAAGTTTTTTATTCGTATAATTTGAAAAACCGTAACTGCTTTCTAAAAAAGTTTTCTTAAAAACCTGCCATTTTACGTTAATATAGGCTCCACTACTCATATAACTTTGATTTCTATCGGCTTGTATGGAATATTTGGTAAAAGTTTGTGAAATATTTCCTCCAAAATAGAAACTTAATTTTTGCCCCAAAGTAACGCTAAACCACCCATTAACACCATAATTCTTTGAGTTTGTGTTATTTTTAACAGTATTGATAAAAGCCGGAGAATTACTGATGCTTCCGTTGCACGACATACTAAATGTTAATTTGGTCTTAACAATAGGAAAACTTGTCCATAAATGCGATGAATATCTATCTCCGCCTTTTAAATTATCGGGTTTAGAAATGGTGATATATCCTTGATTTTGAATGTATTCAGTAGTTTGATTATAGGCAATTTGATTTTCATAAAAACTCATACTCACATTAAAATTCAAATTGACCATAGAAACACTGTTCCAATAGTTAACCCCGCTGTTAATATTATGGTATCTTTCCGGAATTAAGTTTTTGTTACCCAAAACTTTATACATAGTATTAGACAAATTGGGCATCGGAAATAAGTAGGAAGTGCTCGGTTCGGATACATCGTAAGAATAGGAAGCACTGACATATACATTTTTCGGAAGGTCAAGATTTGCAGAGAAATAAGGGATAAAACTGTGATAGGGAGAGAATTTAAGTTTTTCGATGTGTTTGGGTTTTGTTTCACAAGTTCCGTTTAATATCAAGGATTGATATGCGCCGCCCAACGACAAATTTATGCCGTTGTGTCCATAATTTATCGATGTTCCTACTCGGTTAAAAAGTGTATTGCTATGGTAATTAACCCAAAGGGAGTCAATATTTTTACCCGAATTAAGCGGGTCAGTTGAATAGTTTTTGTTGAAACTTAAACTGTTTCTAAAATTATAAAAACCCATTAATGAAAACCGTTTTCCAAGCGGCTCCACATAAAGAAGACTTGATTTTACATAATGGTCTTCAGAATTTTTATTGTTTTTTACCAAAAATTTGATTCTTTCAGATTCAGAACCCGCTTGAAAGAATTCATTAAGGTTGTTAATATTTTCGAAATGATTGCCATCCTTATATTGATAAAAAGCACTCATCGCAAAACTTCTTCCCTTTTTCTTAAACTTGTGATTATAAATGGATAACAGATCAAAACTCAAATTTTCATTTTTAAACTTATTGTTCAATGATAGCCGATTAATATTCAAAGAGTCAGGAGTTTGAAAGAGTTGATCAATTACATTTTTTCTATTGGAGGGAGAGTATTCAATATTTGAACGAATGATAAAATTATTACAGGTATCTATTTCATATTCAAATCGGGTGGAAAAACTGTGATTTTGTCGAAGATTTTTGTTATGAGTGGTATCGAGCCTCAAGAAAGAGGAGTCTTGCAGAAAGGTTTGCCGGTTTGCATAAATATCGCTAAAAGATTGATTTAGAGAATAAAAGTAGCCGGCATTAAATTTTACTTTTTTATCATAGAAATTATAATTAACGCCGCCACCGCCGTTATTTGAAAACCCGGCATTATCTGAATAAAAACCTGTTGTGAAAATCATACGGGGACCACCGCCTCTTGAGCCAAACCCAAAATCGCCGTTATCGCGGCCGCTTTGCATATTTTGTCCGTAAAAATCCTGTCTGTCTTCCCAATTAATTCCCGTTTGGTTTAAGTTGTTTCCATATCCGATGAATGAAAGTTGTTGTTTTTCGGTGAACCAGTTAAAATTGCCTCTTGCCAACCAGCGATGCGGGGCGCCGTCTCCCCAGCCGTATCCTGCTGTGGCTTTTCCAAAATATCCCTTTTTATATTCCTCCTTCAGCGCCAAATTCATCACTTTTTCCTGCGAGCCGTCTGCAATACCGGTAATTTTCTCTTGTTCCGATTTTTCCGTATAAACCTGCACTTTTGAAACTGCTTGTGCGTCCAAATTTTGCGTAACTGTTTTGGGATTATTTCCAAAAAACGCCTTTCCGTCCACATACACCGTTTTCACGTCTTTTCCCATTGTTGAGATATTTCCGTCCACATCCACGTCAATTCCGGGCAGGCGGCGCAACAGGTCTTCCACCGTTGAGCCGGGCGGAACCTTAAAGGTAGTGGCATCATACTCAACCGTATCGCCTTTGATGAAGATGGGTGCGCGGGCTTCTTTAATCACCACTTCCATTAAAAAATTGGCGATGGGTTTTAATAAAATCACCCCCAAATCTAACTCCTTTTCTTCTGTGGGTTGCACCAAAAACTGCTGCGGCATATAAATAAAATGCGAGATTTTAAACAAATAATCCGACTTTTTAATGTTTTTGAACGCAAAATTTCCCTTTGCATCGGAGATAGTGTAATGGGCAAGTGCAGAGTCTTTTACCTGTAACAACATCACCGTTGCCGAAGTAACAGCTTCATTTAATGTATCTTTAAGTTGCCCTGTAATAGAAAATTGGGCTTTCGTTGAAAAAACAACAAAAAACAAAAACAGTGCAAACAAAAGTTGTTTTTTCATGTGTAAAATTAGAACACTAAAACGTTTCATTAAGAGTTATATTGCAATTTTTACACTCTTACACTCTTACACTCTTACGGTCTTACGGTCTTACGGTCTTACGGTCTTTTATATACCGCTCTACCTCAGCCGGCAGAAAGTCCGCTACTGATTTTCCTTGCTTCAACAAATTACGAATTTCCGTTGCGGAAACCGGAAGCAGCGGTGCATCCAAATACACAATATGCGGATGTTTCTTTTTCTCAAAAACTTCTTTACTACGCGGATAAACATAAATCACAAATCGTTCTAAAATCTCTTCATAGTTTTTCCATTGATGAAAATTTTCCATATTATCGTTTCCAAAAATCAGTGAAAATTCATAAGTTGGATATTGATTTTCAAGAAAATGTAATGTGTTTATGGTGAAAGAAGGTTTAGGCAACGAGAACTCCACGTCGCAAGCATACAGATATGGAAAATTTTTAATGGCTAATTTTACCATATTTAAACGATCGTTTTCAGGGAGCAAATCGTTTTTTTCTTTTAAAGGATTATTTGGCGAAACCACAAACCATATTTGGTCGAAAAGTTTTTGCTGCGCAATGTGCTCCGCAATAGCAAGATGTCCGTTGTGTATGGGATTAAAGGAGCCAAAAAAAAGACCGATTTTCATGCGGCGAAGAAACACTAAAATTTCAATAGTAATTTTTTTTTTCTTAATCCTCTTTCTTCTTATGTTTCACTGTGCGTTTGAACTTCATTAATGCAAGGTTTACCTCCCAAGTGGTTTCTGCATCTGTAACCTCTAAATTATTTCCCAAAATATCTGCAATAATTTCGCCTGTTTTTTGCAATAGAGATTTTTGAGCCGACTCGTCTCTTGTTTCAGATAATTGTGAAAAAGTTCGCGATAATTCCCGAATTTTCGCGAATGCCTCCACAATATCAAGCGTGGTTTGAGTGGCTCTTGGACTTTTTAAAATGGTTGCCAGCATATACAAGCCTTTTTCTGTAAAGGCTTTCGGCAAATATTTTACATGTTTACCTCTTCCTTGATTTTCTAAGGTCAAAAATTTTGACCTTAAAGATTTGTACTCTTCCTCTAAAACTTATAGAATATACCCTGCCGGAAATTTGTTAGGATTGTTTCTAACCGCTTGGTTAATTTCTTTCGTTTCCACGCCATAGAGTTCGGCAACATCGCTATCCAAGATAACGGAAATGCCTCTAATTGTGATGATTTTCTCCTCAACAGAGTTGTTTTTTAGTATGTCCATAGTAATAAAAATTAGACCGCAAATATACAACACAAAAAACCGTTTGTCAAGGGGCAAGTGCTTTTTTTTGAAAAATTATTACCTTTGCCGCGCAATGAATGTGGTAGAAAAAATTTTAATAGAAAACCTGAAACTTTCCAATGAGTTGTACGACAGATTTATGGAATTGTCAAATACAAAACATTTGAAGAAGAAAGATTATTTTACGCAAGTGGGAAAAGTTTGCCATCACCTTGGTATTATTGAAAGTGGCGTTTTGCGCTCTTTTATTGAAAAAGGTGCGGAAGAGTTTACCAAAGATTTTTACTTTACCGGTTCATTGGTAGTTTCTTACGGAAGTTTTCTTACCGGAGAACTCTGTACTGGAAGCATTCAAGCGTTGGAAGAAACGCATCTCATCACTTTATCCCGTACTGCCTATTTTCAATTATTGGAAGAATCAGTGGAGTGGTACAAATTTGCAAATTATATCTCCTTTGGCTTCCTGGCAAGAAAATGTCCCAGAGAGACTTCGTTCCTAACCGACGATGCTTATGAAAGATATAAATTGCTACTAAAAACCTATCCACGTATCGAACAACTTGTATCTCAACATCATATAGCGTCTTATCTGGGAATAAAACCCGAATCTTTAAGCAGATTGAAAAATCTTAACAAATATCAATAAAATTCTTGTTTTGTTCCGGTATTTTTGCAAAAAAATAGTTATGAAGAAAATTATCATTTTTTTAGGATTAGTTCTTTTGTATTTCCTCGCATTTTCACAATCTTATTCGTCTCCTTTTTTTGGTCCCCCCACGCTATGGAACTCTTATTTTTTATGGAACTCATACCCAATGGGTTCCGAATTGCTTGTTTTTCCTTATAATAAAGGTTATATAAAACCCGAATATTCACCGTGTCAGCCCGTTAGAGGAATTGACTACGATGAGTACCTTCGCACTCCAATTCAACCCTTTGAATTTCACAAACTTCACTTTGAAACGAAATATGGTTTTTATCTAAAAATTACACTTGACATCTATGCATCGGGATATTCGGTAATTATCTTTGAGGAAGATTATTATGCAGAAAAAACAACCATAAAATCGGAATTGCCTACCAAGGATTTTATTGATTTGAAGCACATTTTAGCACGCTGTGATTTTGATAGTTTTCGTGAAGAAAAAGTTAAAGAAGATATGAAATGTTGTAATTCATTTTTTGAAATTTCTTATAATGAGGAAACTAAAAGAAGTCGTGGGTGCTCTTTTTCGCCATTCAATAATCGTGAATTGGAAAGTGCCTTGTGGCATATTATTCTTTTTAAGATTCGACAAGCCAAGTCGTCTAACAAAGTAAATTATTAATATTATGGAAATTAAATCATTAGAAAAAACAGATTTTGATACGATTTGCAATGCGTTTTGCCAAGCATTTGTCGATTATGAAATTCAAATTAATGTACCGGAATTAAAAACAACACTGAAAAGACGCGGGTTTCAACCTGATTTGTCGTTTGCTGCTTTTGAAGGAGATAATATTGTGGCGTTTACACTGAATGGAATGGGGAATTTCAACGGAAAAAGGATGGCGTACGACACCGGAACAGGAACGCTAAAAGAATATAGAGGTAAAGGTCTGGCAACCAAAGTGTTTGAATATTCCATTCCCTATTTGAAAAAGGAAAATATCAGTCACTATTTGTTAGAAGTATTGCAAAATAACACAAAAGCGTTTTCCGTGTATCGCAACCTTGGATTTGAGATAACAAGAGAACTCAACTGTTTTTCTTGGAATAATGATGAAATCGAGAACGACATAAAAAACATTAAACTGCCTTGTATGATTGATAGCATTGATATTGAAAAACATACGCACGTTTCTGATTTTTGGGATTACAAACCCTCATGGCAAAACAGTTTTGAGTCTATTCAAAGAACAAAAGAGGATTTTATTAGTCTGGGAGCATTTATTGACAGGATGTTAGTTGGTTATTGCGTTTTTGAGCCCAATTCGGGAGATATTACACAAATAGCAGTTAGCAAGCCTTTTAGAAGAAAGGGGATCGCATCTTTACTGCTTCATGAAATCAGTAAACTCAATAAAAATGTAAAAACAAAATTAATTAATTCGGATAGTTCCTGTAGTTCTGTTGTAGAATTTCTTAAAGAGAAAAATGTAGAAATAACAAGAAAACAATATGAGATGCTCAAAGAGATATGTTGAGTTTTTCTTATTTTCGCGGCAAAATTAATAAATGCAAACGTACAATAACCAAAACTTTTTCCTCATTGCCGGACCGTGTGTGGTTGAAAATGAAAATATTACGATGCACATAGCACAAGCGATTGATGCGATTTGCAAGCGTTTGAAAATCCACTTTTACTTCAAGGCATCTTACAGAAAAGCCAACCGTTCTTCGGTTTATTCCTTTACAGGCATCGGCGACGTGGAAGCCTTATCAGTACTTGCAAAAGTGAAAGAACAGTTGGGCGTTCCCATCGTTACCGATATTCATGCACCCGAAGAAGCGGCTTTTGCAGCGCAAGTGGCCGATGTGCTTCAAATTCCGGCATTTCTGAGCCGCCAAACCGACCTTCTGCAAGCGGCTGCGCAAACCGGTAAAATAGTGAATATCAAGAAAGGACAATTTCTGTCGCCGGAAGCCATGCAGTTTGCGGTGGAGAAAGTACGCGCCGCCGGAAATCCCAATGTGATGCTTACCGAAAGAGGTACAAGTTTTGGCTATCAAGACCTTATCGTTGATTTTAGAGGAATTAAAGCCATGCAACTCAATAAATGTCCTGTGGTGTTAGATTGTACCCATTCGTTGCAGCAGCCCAACCAACCGAAAGGGGTTACAGGCGGACAACCCGAACTAATTGAAACTCTAGCAAAAGCAGGAATTGCGGTAGGATTTGACGGTATTTTCCTTGAAACGCACCCCGATCCCAAAAACGCCCTCTCTGATGGCGCAAATATGCTGTCCCTCGCTCAATTAGAACCCCTGCTTGAAAAGTTGATAAAAATTAGAAACGCGGTGGTAAAATAATACTTGGGTATCCACAAAAAATGCGTAAAAAATAATAAACGCAAAAATGAATGTAATATGAAATTACAATGTATCGGCGCTTCCGGTGGCGAGGTTACCGGAAGTAAATTTTTACTAACCACAAATGAAAACAAAAAAATTTTGATAGATTGCGGGATGTATCAAGGTAAGGGCTTGGAAACCGATGCCATGAACCGCGATTTGGGATTTGAACCCGCTGAAATTGACTTTGTGATCCTCTCTCATGCCCACATTGACCATTCGGGATTAATTCCTTATATTCATAAAACAGGATTCAAAGGAAAGGTGTTTTGCACGCCGGCAACGCGGGATTTGTGCGCCATTATGCTCCCCGATTCCGGAAAAATTCAGGAAACAGATACGCTACAGTTCAATAAAAAGCGGGCTTTGCAAAAGTTGCATCCGGTGGAACCGCTTTATACTATGCAAGATGCAGCTGCCGCAATGGGGCTTTTTATCAGCATTCCGTACAATATCTCTTTTTCGATTACACCCACTTTTTCCTTCGAGTTTTTCGATTCCGGACATATTTTGGGCGGTGCTTCTGTTCTTATTTCGTTTGTAGATGACTGTGAAACAAGAACTTTGCTCTATACCGGCGATGTGGGACGCTATAACAAGCGCATTTTGCCCGACCCCTGTATTTTGCCCCAAGCAGATTATATTTTGTGCGAATCCACTTACGGAAACCGTCTGCACGAATCGATTGATAATGCGGAACAGGAACTTATGCTGGTGGTTTTGGATGCCTGTGCCAAAAGAAAAGGAAAACTCATTATTCCTGCATTTGCTATTGGCAGAGCCCAAGAGATTGTGTACGCCCTGCACCGTTTGAAAAATGAAGGAAATTTGCCAAGTATTGAGATTTTTGTGGACAGTCCGCTGGCTGTTTCTGCAACCGATATTTTTAGATTGCATTCTAACAGTTTTAATGAGGAAATGCAGCAGTTTATCCTCTCCAATTCAGACCCCTTCGGATTTGACAACTTGCATTATGTGAGAACAATAGAAGACTCGAAGAGATTAAACACTTACAACCGTCCCTGTATAATTATCTCTGCTTCGGGGATGATGGAGGCGGGGCGTGTGAAGCACCATTTGGCGAATAACATTGACAACCCGCGCACTACCATTCTTTCTGTAGGTTATTGTGCACCAACCACTTTGGGTGCTAAAATTATGCGCGGCGACAGCGAAGTCTCTATTTTTGGTGTTAAATATAAAGTTCGGGCGCAATTGGCAAATATTCAATCTTATTCCGGTCACGCCGATTATACCGAGTTGTTGCAATATCTTAATACCCAAAACCCCGAAAAGGTGAAAAAGTTCTTTGTGATTCATGGGGAAGATGATGCTCGAAACGCTTTTGCGGAAAACCTTACCACAAAAGGATTTCAAAATGTGGTTATTCCAAAATTTAAGGAAGAATTTGAACTTCTATAGAAAGTTTTCAACTCATAATAATCACACAAATCAAAGAAATCACAGTGCTGACTACGGATTTATTCTAAACACCGTGTATTTCAATGCGATATTGCAAATTAACAAGATTACTCCAATGAATAAGAACGGAAAAAATGCGTCGGCTTTGTTTTCGTAAACAGTTTCATTCAGAATGGTTTTTTCCATTTTGTCAATCTCTTCGTAAACCGCTTTCAGTTTATCGTTATTTGTGGCGCGAAAATATTTTCCACCGGTTTCATTAGCAATAGTTTGCAATAAATGTTCGTCAATTTCGGTGGGCATCATTACTGTTCCATACGGGGTGGGGTAGGGGGCTTGTC
>Ga0209628_10003340_pt1 | contig 11210 bp, 9 predicted proteins | sample TergutCu122P4_FD_187285 | JGI IMG/M metagenome (GOLD analysis project Ga0209628, IMG submission 187285) | Cubitermes ugandensis P4 segment gut microbial communities from Kakamega Forest, Kenya - Cu122 P4 (SPAdes) (version 2) | ecosystem: Host-associated > Arthropoda: Insects > Digestive system >...
AAAAAACGAAGCCGATATCATTCTCGAAAACGCCAAAATCGAAGCGAACGGCGTTCTCGAAAACGCTATATCGCAGAGAGACGGAATCACCGAAGAAAGCAAAAAACTCCTCGAAGATTTCAAGAAAAAATACGAATTTATCAAACAGGAACATGAAAACATGGTCCAAAAATACAAAGAAATATCCGGGAAATACGCCCTGCGCCTTACGGAACTCGAAGAAACTCTTAATATTATATATGACGCCGTAAACGACGTGGATTTTTACGAAGATTAACAATTAATTTATATTACGCCGGTCCGACCCCCGCGCCGAAATCATAAACGAACCCGTTCGTTTTCGGCGCGGGGTCTTAGTAGGTTCACGGCGGGAACGCGCGATACGATATAATATAAATATTTTAAATACTTTAAATGCATAAATTTTGAGGGGAATTATTGCAAATGAGGAGAAACGAGAAATTAAGACTAATCCTGTCTTTATTAATTATTTTTGTTATATTTTTCGGTATTTTGACTGCCGGTTTGATTTACAGGGACAATCTGTATAATTTTCTGAGCAAAAACAGCACGGAGGAATATAAATACAAACGTTTGAAATCAATGAAATCAAATGCAGATAAAAACAATAACGCCGCCGATGGCAGTTTGGATTCCGAAAATGCGGCGGTTACAGAGTTCCCCCCCGAAACAACGCCCGAACCCGAAATTATGCCGCCGGTGATTTATATCGAAGCGCCGAAATCCGAATTAATGCAGGGAATGTTCGACAACGCCATCGAAATACCGGGAAGCCATGATAAAATCGAACCCCCGCCTGAGGGGCGTGAAATCGAGCTTCAATACGGAGCGCTTCCGTTGAGCGATTTGATCCCCGAACCGTTCGCGTATTTTAAAGATATTATTTTCCTCGGCGATTCCGTAACCACGGGGTTTGATCAATTCAGGACCAAAATTTATTTCAACGGCGAAAATGTTTTGAGGGATACGACTATTATCGCTTCGGGCAGCTACGGGATTTTTAACGCGCTGAACGATATTTCCGACAAAACGATCCATCCGCTTTTAAACGGGAAACAGGCTATGCCCGAAGACATCATAGCCGAAAAAGATGCGAAAAACGTCTGCATATGCTTAGGGTTAAATGACCTTACATGGTCGAAAACCGAAAGTTATATCGCCGCTTATCAAAAATTGATCAACAGGATCCAAGAAAAAAGCCCCGATAAAAATATTATAATCATGTCCATAACGCCGGTTATTTTCGGCCATGATAAAGGCAGCCTGACCAACGATCTGATCATGACCGCGAACAATGCCTTATTACAATTCGCGCAGGAAAACGGTATCATGTATATCGACTACGCGGCGGCCATACGGGACGAACACAATTATTTATATAATAATTTATCGTCCGACAATTACTGCCATTTAAGATATGCCGCATACGACCGGCTTGTGGAATATATGCTTTATCACCCGATAAAAAAATAAAATAAATTAAAATAAAATTATATATTTGTTTGAGGAAAGGGAAAAATCATGAAAAATCACAGGAAACCGTTAAAAGTTATTGTTTTATGCGCTGCGTTGATGATATTCTGTTCAGTTCTGTTATTTTCTTGTAAAGGAGAAAGCGCGTTAAATCTCAATTTGAAAGAGCTGGCAGATATAATTATCGAAAAAATCAATTTGCCGGAAGACGACATAATTGAATATACGCCGGATCAGATCCAGACAAATTACGGGATATCGTCGGACAATGCCGTGCAAATCGTGATCATAAAAAAATTAGACATAAGCAACATAAGCAATGCGGAAGTTTTGATTCTCGTTGAAGCAGCAGACAAAGACAAAGCCAAAGAAATAGAAAATAATTTGAAAACACACAAAACATACAAACTCAACGAATTAATGAATTATACGATCAACCCCGACAACGAGAGGCAGTATTATATAGTCGAAGGCGCGGATATTATCGTCAACCGGCAGTATGTGTTCTGGGCGGTTTTCCCCGAAACGAAAGAGATAGGCGATATGATCAATGATTATATAAAAAATAGTAAATAAACAATAAACAATAAACAATAAACAATAAACAATAAACAATACGAAGATTTTTTACAGGAGGTAGATTATGCAAGCGATACAAGGTGTTTACGATAACGGAATACTAAAATTGGACAGAAAAGCACCTATTGCATAGTCAAGGGTTATTGTCGTTTTCACAGAAGAAGAATCGAGAAAGAAAATTTCCGCTGAAGAAGCGTTAATGATTTTGCAAAAACACGCGGGAAGCATAAAAGGCGATATTGATTTAGAAAAAGAAAGGGACGAATATTTAAATGAAAAATACGGCTCTGTTAATTGATGTTGTGCGATTGGTTTGAAATAATTAATATCGAAAAAGCCATGATTATTTTAGCTTTGGAAAATGAAAAATGGCAAGATTTAGAAGACGGTTTGCAAATGCAGTCTGCTATACAAGAAAAACTCGATTATATTATTACCCGCGATATAAATGATTTTGCACATTCAATTATTAAAGTTTTATCACCGGAAGATTTTTTAAAAATGCAGGAAAATGAATCAACATAAAACTATAACATAAATCTTTTCTACGTTGTTTTGTTGATAGCGAATAGAGTGAATAATAAAAAACAGGAAGTGAAAGAAATGGAAAAGGAATTGCCGATAAGAAAACACCCACGTTTGAAAGGGTATGATTACAGCAGCAACGGATATTATCACGTAACGATTTGTACAGAAAACAATATGCCAATATTATTCAGAAGTAATCGTAGGGCGGGGGCTTGCTCCCGCCGACGCATATACAGAATTAACACCGATGGGAAAAATGGGCGGAGGATGGGTTTTATAATAAATAAAATCGGTGATAAGACTGCAAACCGAAAAAATAATAAAAATAAATGAACGAGGTATTATTATATGTCAAATATAAACTTAGAATATCAAAAGCGAATAAAACGCGTCGCGGACTGCGTCAAATTAAAAGAACCCGATAAAGTGCCGTTTATTCCTGTCATGGAGGCTTTCCCGGTTTATTACGGCAAAAAGACGATTAAAGAATGTATGTATGATTATACAAAAACCGAAAGCTGTTTCGATCAATTTTTCGGGGATTTCAAACCTGATTTAGGCTGGGACCCGATTATGATCTTCCCTGCTCCGGCCCTCGAAAGAATCGGCATAAACTGGTTCAGATGGCCCGGCAACGGCATGGACGATCCCAATGTTATGTATCAGTATATCGAAGACGAATATATGAAAGGCGACGAATATCTTGAAGCGATACGCGATATGTCGAATTTTATGAACACAAAATGGATCCCCAGATCGTTCGCGGCAATGCAGGGATTTAAAAAATTATACACGAGAAACGCGATGTGGTTCGGATTTCTCGGCGCTTTCTCGGCTTTTGACGACGAAGTCATAGAATCTATGCAGGCCGCCGCCGACGCCGCGAAAATCTTCAACAAATGGTTCGGCTATCTCGGGGATTACAGGATCAAAATGCGCGATAAATTCGGCGTGCCGCTCGCTTACGGCGGGTTCGCCTACGCCCCGTTTGATATGCTCGGCGATTCTTTAAGAGGCACGACGGGGATATTGACAGACTTATACGACCAGCCGGACAATGTTCTCGCGCTTGTCGAAAAAATCACGGATTACGCGATCGAGGACACGATAAAAGGCGCGGAAAACGCCGAAAGCCCGTATGTGTGGTTCTGGCTGCATAAAGGCGTCGACAGTTTCATGTCCGATGAAATGTATAAAAAGTTTTATTGGCCCACTTTGCAGAGATATATCATCGCGCTGACCGAAAAGAATCTTGTGCCGGTCGTTTACTGCGAAGGGGAATATAATACGCGTTTCGAGTATCTGAAAGACGTTCCGAAAGGAAAAGTGATTTATGACTTTGAATGGATCGATATGGCCAAAGCGAAAAAAGAATTGAAAGATATCGCGTGCATCGCGGGGAATATGCCCAATTATTTGTTATCCTACGGCACAAAAGAAGAAATCGACGAATATATCAAGAGATTGTTCGGCGAATGCGCGGGCGGCGGCGGGTTCATGTTCGACACGGGCGCGTTGATCGACGACGCGAAGTTCGAGAATTTCGAGGCGATGTATAACGCGGTTGATAAATACGGAAAATATTAATCGGGGAAACAGATATTTATGAAATTAAAAAAAATAATCGCGACGATTCTGATCGTATCTATCGCCGCAGGATTTTGTTCCTGCGGTATAACCGCCGACTTCCCGCCATCGAAAAAAATCGAAAATCTTGCGTATGGAAATGACGGCGGCGAAACTTTTGAAAGCGCAGTAAAAAAGTTTTCGCTTAATTCGGCGGCGAATATATTTCTTGACGTCAGCAACAAAAACAAAAATTTATGCTATTCTCCGGTAAGTTTATATATCGCGCTTGCCTTAACTGCGACCGGGGCGGAAAATCAAACCCAATCCGAAATGTTTGAAGTTCTTGGATTGAATGGGAAAGATAAAGATTATATATCAAGCCAGGCTAAAATTCTTCTGACAAAAATGCAATCTAATAATTTAAAAATCGCGGATTCGATCTGGCTGAAAAAAGACGCGGAATTAAAAAAAGATTTTGAAAAAAACGCGAAAGATAATTTTTATTCGCCGGTTTTCAATGTCGATTTCAAAGACGTCCCCGCCACGCCGGAATTGATGAAAAAATGGGTCGAGGACAACACAAATCAATTGATTTCGCCGGAATTTGCATACGCCGATCCGGATATATTCATGTATATCATAAACACGCTGTATTATAAAAGCTCATGGGAAGACGGTTTTTATAAACAGGCAAACACGCGGGAATTGTTTCACGGGATCAACGGGCAAGACGCCGAATGCGATTTTATGAATAAAATCATATGGGCGCATTCGTATTTTAAAGGCCACGGATTTATCGCTTCATATATTAATTTTAATGACGGCGCTAAAATGACATTTATTTTGCCGGATGAAGATACAGATATTTATGATTTATTAAAATCGCCGAAAAAATTGGAATATATTTTTGATGAAAATAACGTAAAAACAGGAGACGTAACTTTTAAAGTCCCGAAATTTGAATCGAAATCAAGTTTTGATTTAAACGGCGCGCTGAAAAAAATGGGTATGACACAGGCGTTTTTACCGAACGGCGCGGATTTTTCGGGGATAACGAACGAACCGGTTTATATAGATCAAGTTTCGCAGGACACTTATATAAAAGTAGACGAAAATGGCGTTGAAGCCGCGGCAATGACAAAAATCGCGGCAAAAGCTTCGGGAATTGTCGAACGCGAACCCAACGATAAAATCAATTTATTTTTAGACCGTCCGTTTATATATTTTATCACGGATAAAAACGGTATTATATTATTCGAGGGCGTTATATTTAATTTAAATCAATAATCAGGGAGGCATTATAAAAAATGAAAAAACTTATATCGGTTTTATTGATCATCGCTTTGATTTCGGGCGTGTTGATTTCATGCGGAGATAATAGCGGCACAACGGAAAAAACGGATGCAAACGCCGACGGCAATATTCCGGCAGCCGGAGAAAATCAGGAAGGAGCGGAAAATACCGCTCAGACCGAACGGCTCAAACCCGATTTGCCGGAAAAGGACTTCGAAGGATATACTTTCACTTTCTTCGCTCACCGGATTGATTATGCGGGCGACTGGGTTGGGGACGGCGACCCGCGCGAACTCGTGGCGGAAATGAACGACGCGGGCAAAGAAGTCGAAAACGGCGAGCCGATCAACGACGCGGTTTATAAAAGAAACTTAACAATAAAAGAAAAATATAATATAAATATAAAAATGCTAACCAGCCCGGACGACGTCGGAACATTGAAAAAAGCTGTAAAAGCCGGCGACAGCGCTTACGACGCGGCCGTGATATTCAATAATCTTGTTCCGGGCGTCGTGACGTCGAATTTATTGGTCAACGTCGAAGAATTGAATTATATTGATTTGGATAAACCTTGGTGGGACCCTGCGGTTAAATCAATGTCGATAGCCAATCAGAATTATCTTATGGCGGGAGATTTATTGATTCTTGACAACGAAGCGACGACAGGGATCATGTTCAATAAAGATCTGCTGGCTCAGTTGGCAATAGAATTGCCGTATGACATGGTAAAATCAGGTAAATGGACTATGGACGCTATGAATAATATTATTAAAGGCACAGCCAGGGATTTGAATGGCGACGGTATAATGGATAAAGAAGACAGATGGGGATTCAGCGTTTCTACCGATACGCTGCACGCGCTTCTCGTAAGCGGAGGGGGTTCCCTTGCGGAAAAAGACGCGGACGATATACCGTATATGAGTTTCACAAGCGAAAAAAATATGGCAATTATCGGCAAAGCCATGAATTTGATGTACAATCCCGAATATGTCGTAAATGTTCATGGAAGAGACGCGGAGTTTCCCGCTTATACGATGTTTGAGGAAAATAAGTTTGTATTTTATTGGATGCGCATGAGAGTCGTCGAAAGATTCAGGGGAATGGAGGCCAATTTCGGTATAATCCCAATGCCAAAGTTCGACGAGAATCAAGAAAAATATCTCAGCGTCGTTAATCCATATACAGGCGTTCTTCTCGGAGTGCCGAAGAGCGCGGACGATTTGGACAGGGTAAGCATCATTCTTGAAGCCCTGTCCGCCGAGAGCAAATATACGCTGCAGCCCGCGTATTATGACGTGGCTTTACAAAGAAAATATGTAAGAGACAATGAATCCGGCGAAATGCTTGATATTATATTTGGCTCGCGCGTTTACGATATAGGCGGAGTGTATAGTTTCGGTAATGTATTTATTGATTTTATAGAATTAAGCAGAAAAAACAACAGGGACGTAATATCATATTACGAGAAAAAAATCGGCGCAATGAATAAAGCGATCGATAAAACCGTTGAAGCTTTCCGGTCGATGGATTGACAATATCAAAAATTAAAAAATTTGAAAAATTAAAAAATTGAAAAAATTGAAAACAGAGCGATTTATTAACCGCCCCGTTTTAATTATATTTATATTATATGCCTGACCGTTGTTTTGGTTATAAATTAAGCGTCAAAAATAAATTTATTTTGTAAAAATGTGAATTTTATATATTAACCCTTGACTTTTGTCGATTATGTGATAAAATAATAATATTAAGATTTTTAAAAATTTTGGAGGTGGCGGATATTACAACCAATATATCTGATATGTCAAGCGTTTCAAAAGAAATAAACAAAAACGATTTTCTCGAATCCCATGCAAGTATCCTAAAAATCATCGAACAGACTGAAAATATCATTCTCGGTAAAACAGACGTGATTAAAATGACGATTATATCGCTTTTATGTCAGGGGCATGTTCTCATCGAGGACGTTCCCGGAGTCGGCAAGACGACTCTCGCGTCGGCTTTGTCTAAAATCATCGGATTAAAATATAAGAGGGCGCAGTTTACCCCCGATGTTATGCCCTCGGATATCACCGGCTTTTCGGTTTACAACAAAATCACGAACGAACTCGAATACAAAGAAGGCCTCGCGCTCTGCAACATCCTCCTCGCAGACGAAATCAACAGGACATCGCCCAAAACGCAGTCGAGCCTTCTCGAAGTTATGGAGGAAGGCACGATCACAGTCGACGGCAAGACGCATCATGTCCCAACGCCGTTTATGGTCATAGCGACGCAGAACCCCATCGGGTTTGTCGGCACCCATCCCCTGCCCGAAGCGCAGCTCGACCGGTTTATCATGCGAATCTCGATCGGTTATCCCGATACGGCAAACGAAATAAAAATTATATCAGACCGGAAAACCGAAAACCCCATAGACAAAATCCAAACGCTCATAACAGCCGACGATATAATCAAAGCGCAGGATATCGTCAAAAATATCCATATCGACGAAACTCTTTATAAATATATCGTCGAACTGGTCGCAAAAACGAGAAATCACCAGTACATCACGCTCGGGGCGTCGCCGAGGGCGTCGCTGGCGCTCATGCGCCTTTCACAGGCGAGGGCTTTCTTGGAAAAAAGGGATTATATAATCCCCGAAGATATCCTGAATATGTATGTCCCCGCGATCACTCACAGAATTATATTAAAACAGGAAGCAAGGCTGAAAAAAGTAAACACGGAAGATATTTTAAACGACATCAAAAAACTTGTCGCCCCGCAGATATTAAAAGAAAACGAATCCATAAGCAAAACGGCGAAAAAAAGTTAAATAAAAGTTTATAAAAAGCAAAAAATGTTGGGATATTTTTACATCGCCAACATTTTTATTTTCTGTTGCTTTTTGTCGAATTTTATGATATAATATAATAAATCTGAAATTTAAATTATGGGGATCATTATATATGAAATATAAAAAATTGAAAAAATTGACCGGTATCTGGCTTGTTTTTGTTTTGATATTTACGTTTATTCCCGTATTCTCCGTTCCGGCGAACGCTTTCGGCGATTCTTACTCGTCTATATGCAGCGGGAGCAATCACGCGGCTTACATAAAATCCGACGGGAGCCTTTGGGCATGGGGCTGGAACGACTGCGGCCAGATCGGCGACGACAGCACGAATTACAAAACGTTTCCCGTAAAAGTCATGGACGGCGCCGTTCAGGTTTCGACCGGGGACCAGCATACCCTCGCCATCAAATCCGACGGCACTCTTTGGGCTTGGGGCGAGAACCGATTCGGGCAGCTCGGCGACGGAACGGAAATGAGAAGAAAATATCCCGTAAAAGTCATGGACGACGTTATTCAGGCTGCCGCGGGGAAATCATATTCCCTCGCCATAAAATCAGACGGCAGCCTTTGGGCATGGGGAGTCAACACCACGGGCCAGCTCGGCAACGGGACAAAAATCATGACTTCGCAGCCCGTCAAAATCATGGACGGCGTTATCAAAATCGCGACCGGGGGCTGGCACGCTTTGGCGATCAAATCCGACGGCACTTTATGGGCTTGGGGCGATAACAGATACGGCCAGCTCGGCAACGACACGAGAATGCAAAAACTGCTCCCCATCCAGATCGCGGACGATTTTGTTCAGATTTCGGCGGGAGAATGGCACAATGCCGCGATCAAAGCCGACGGCAGTTTATGGGTTTGGGGATATAACGGCGTAGGCCAGCTTGGCACAAGCAATCATAAAGACAAATATTCCCCGGTTAAAATCATGGATCATATTGTTCAAACGTCGTGCGGGGGATCTTATACGGTCGCGCTCGACGCCGACGGTTATATGTGGACTTGGGGAAGGAACGCCGACGGCCAGCTTGGCAACGGAACTTTCATAGACAGAAATTTCCCGGGAAAAGTTACGGATACAAAGGGAACGGTCCAGATTTCCGCGGGTTATGTAACGACTTTATCCGTAAAAAACGACGGCGCTTTATGGTCGTGGGGATTCAAAGAAGCGGACCATACGGGCGTCAGCCAAATCGCCCAGAAACTCATGCATACCAAAATTGCGGATAACCTGACGATTTATACCAAAAGCCTGACCAATTCGGTTTATATATATAACGGCAAAATAAAAAACGGCGATTATTTCAATATCCCCGAAAAATTCAAAGATATATCGAATAAACCCGAAGAAATGAAAAACGCGGTCAATATTCTTGCGGAAAAAGGCATCATAATCGGCATGACGAAAAATTTGTTCGCGCCCGATAAAGAAATCACAAAAGCCGAAACGGCGGCGTTTATTGTCAGAACGCTCGTTTATTTCGGCAAAATCGAAAATCCCGGCCAATTAAACGGCGGCGATCTCGATTATTTCAATGACGTAAGAAAATCGAATTGGTTTTATAAAGAAGTTTATTCTGCGGCAAAAAATCATATCATGGACGGGACCGGCGGGTCTTTTTATCCCAACGGTAAAATGTCAAGGGGTTCGATATTTGAAATAATTTCTGAAATTTCAAAAAAATATGCGGGCATGAAACTTGCAAACGGCGAATACGGTTTGGATTATTTAGCGAATTTTACGGATAAATATGAATTTTTGACTGCGCCGGCCAGGGAAAATTTTATGAATGATATAGGATTGATTATAAAAGAAGAGCTTGTATTGCGGCGTATAGACGGCAGATTGGCTTTAAACGAAACGATGACGAGAGGCGATTTCGCCGTTATGCTGTATAGATTGTTTAATAAAATGGGATAAATATAATCGGCGGTGATTGAATTATATTTATTATTTTTCACGGATTCGTAAGTTTTTGCAGTTCGTCGCCCCATGTCATCCAATATCCGCTTGTCGCGCTGAGCGAATAACTTATAAAAAGCAGCGTGCCGATTTGTTTTTCCTGATAAAATTTGCTCAATGTCAAAATATTCGTCGTCGTATTGAAATATCTCGGTTCGATTGAATAGATATGCTCGAAATTGTCGACTAAAAACGGCAGGAACGCGTGCCCGTATGAATCCCTTACGACTAAAATGCTTTTGCCGTTGCCGATATCGGAATGTATATATCCCAAAGGAACGTCTCCGCCCATGAAAACGTTATATAGATTTGTGTCCGCCGAATAATTCGGATAGATTAATTGCCGCTCCTGGCCGTTTATTAATGCCGCGCTGCGGTACGACAGAACCGCGGCGTTGTTTTTTGGGATATAATAATAAACATCGTCGGCAACGTTCTTGAAAGAATCATATTGCGGATATTTCGCCAAAGCTTTATATAAACTGCCCTGGAACCCGCTTTTGCTTCCCGATTTATATTCGCTTAATTTTGTCGGGGTCACGCCCATAGCGCCGGTCAGCGCTTCATATGCGTAATACGCCCCCAAAGCCGTCCAGTGATGGTCTGTTTTGAAATATAAATATTCTTCTTTATGTTTCTCGAAAGAATCCTGTAAATCGACATATACGGGACCTTTAAGCTGTTTTTGCAAATTGCCTAACGCAGTATATTGATCGTTTGTTTCGTTCCTGTATTTATCCGGCAGATATAACTGCGCCGCGCACGGAGGCAATATAATATACGTTTCAGGCGCGCCGCATTCTTCGTATAATTTATTTACTGCGGCGGTATATTGGGCTATGCGCCAGCCGGAACTTGAAAACGGTTCAGCCAAACGGTCTTTTATGATTAATAATCCGCCGCCTGCGGATTCGGCTTCTTCTGCCGGCGCCGTCGCAGGTGATG
>Ga0209628_10003341_pt1 | contig 11210 bp, 7 predicted proteins | sample TergutCu122P4_FD_187285 | JGI IMG/M metagenome (GOLD analysis project Ga0209628, IMG submission 187285) | Cubitermes ugandensis P4 segment gut microbial communities from Kakamega Forest, Kenya - Cu122 P4 (SPAdes) (version 2) | ecosystem: Host-associated > Arthropoda: Insects > Digestive system >...
CAGGTCTACCTGCCCCAGGTCCTGGTCTCGGCACACACAATGTACGCAGGTCTTGACATACTCCTGCCGGCGATCCCGAAGCAGGCAATGGCCAACGTCAAGAAATGCGCGACGGCGGTCGTCGAGGGAGATGTGCACGACATCGGAAAGAACATCGTCAAGACGATGCTCACCGCAAGCGGATTCGATGTCACCGACCTTGGAAAGGATGTCCCGATAGCTGACATCGTCAGCAACGCGAAGGCAAAGAAATGGGACGCCATCGCACTGAGCACGCTCATGACGCCCACAATGGACGGCATGAAGGCCGCGGTCGACGGACTCGTCGAGAACGGCTACAGAAAGAACGTTAAGATTTGCATCGGCGGCGCGCCGACGTCCCCCGCATTCGCGAAGGAGATCGGAGCCGACCACAGGGATTCGAACGCGCAGGACTGCGCAGCATGGCTGAAAGAGGTGTTCTGAGATGAATCACATAGAGAGAGTTATGGCCGCACTCACCAACGCGAAAGGTGACACTCTTACGTGCTACCCGATCGCGTGCGGCGTCAACAGGAACCTGGTGAACGGCGGAGTTTCGTACAAGGACTGGGCACACACCGCGAAACTGTACGGACAGTCGTTCATAGAGGGACAGAAAGCATACGGATTCGACTTCGCGATTGGCCTGATGGACCTTTCCGTCATGGCCGGCGACCTCGGAGCGGGTGTAAGATTCGACAAGGAGAACACCCCGTTCGTCGACAGGACGCTTGTGAAGACGCTTGAGGACTACGAGAAGTTCAAAGTGCCGGACATCAAGAAAGGAAGGTCCGCCGTCATCCTCGAGGGAACGAAGATCTTCTGCGACACGCTCAAGACGCAGGTCATCACCGCAGGGTTCCTTGAGGGCCCGCTGCTCGCACTCTCGCAGAGCGCCGGCGCGGAGAGACTGTTCATGGACATGTTCACGAACCCGTCCGCGGTGCACAAGGCACTGAAGGTAATGACGGAATACGACGTGGAGATGGTAAAGGGATTCGCCAAGACCGGATGCGCCGGTCTCTGCTGGGACTACCTCTGGGGCAACTACTCGTGCCTCGGCGACAAGGAGTACGATGAGTTCGAAGGCTGCAAGAAATATGCGGGCGACCTCAACGCGCTCACCGGCAAAGAGGGAATGGCCGTGGCCATCCACAACTGCGCAGACCTCCCGCACCTTGACACACAGGTAAAGAAGTTCAAGCCCGCGATCTACTCGATGGCGTACTACCCGCTGATCCCCGGATCCCCTTCCGCAAAAGAAGTGATCGAGAACGGCTACGCGGACAACTGCCTGATGGCCGGCCAGATCGACCCGCAGCTCTTCATAAGGGCGTCCGCGGAGAAGATCACGCAGGTGACGAAGGACCTCTGCCAGGAAGTGAAGACCGCATTGTGCAAGAAGGGCCTCGGCTCCAGATACTGCATCGCGAGCGGCTGCGAAGTCCCGCCAGATGTTCACACGAAGAAAGAGAACATCAAAGCGGTCGTCGACGCCACGAGAAAGTACGGTGTCGTAGATTGGTAAACAGAATTCACAAAACCCTTTCCCCAAACTTTTTACATTATATTATTTATCACCCGAACAAGTGAGAACATGAAGGTATCGCAGATCGCAGGATTCCTGGGCTCCGGCAAGACGACGGCAGTGATGAAGATCGTCCACGAGCTCATGAAAAGGGGACATAAGATCGCCATCGTAGTGAACGACGTGGGCGAGATCAACGTGGACGCGAAGTTCATCGAATCCCATGGGCTGAAAGCGAAGGAGATAGCGGGAGGGTGCATATGCTGCCAGATCGCGGGAACGTTCTCGGAGACGCTGGCGAAGCTGCACGATTCGTTCAACCCGGACATAGTGATCGTCGAACCGTCCGGCGTGGCGATACCGTGGGGCCTCAAGCGTGCGGCGGAATACTCCGAAGCGAAGACGGACATGGTGATAGAGCATGCGCCGGTGATAACGCTCGTTGACGCGACGCGCATAGACCTTCTTGTGAAAGCGGTGAAGAGGCTCGTAGAAACGCAGATACGCGAGGCGGACGTTTGCTTCGTGAACAAAGTGGACACCGCGCCGGCCGCGGACATCGCGAAAACGGAAGAAATGATAAAAGCGATCAACCCGAAGGCGGAGATAGCGCACATGTCCTCGGAGACCGGCCTCGGAATAATCTATGCGTGCGACCTCATTGAAACTCGGATATCGCCGAGATATGACGAGGCGGTCGAAGAACAATTGCTGAAGAAACAGTACGGCGGATGAACCTATGGGCGGAAAACATCACGACGACGATCACGATGACGACCATGATCACGATGACCATGACGACGATCATGACGATCACGAGAAACTGCATCTGGAGATACACAGAGCCGTTGACGAATTGGGGAAATACGCGATAAACATAGACATCGACGCGCCCAGGGGGATAACGAAGGACACCGTCCTGAAGTTCATCGACGATCTTATGACCTCCGTTACCAGGAATTGCATGGAGAACGGCGCCGACCTCGTCGGCCACGTGAAATCGTTCTTCTCGAACGTCCACGGAAGCATAATGTCAAGCATCGTGGACCACCGCGCGCCGACGAGGATAAAGGACGCGCTTGAAACGAATAAGATATACAAAGCGAATTTCATGCTCCATATAATCGTCCACGGGATCTGGGACGATCACGTCCGCGAGAGCACATTGGAGGTGCTCGATTCGATATTCAAAAAATGGAAGATACCGTATGAGGTCACGGCGGACCATTACGATACGGAGAAGAGCATCGCGCATCATATGTGAGGTAACGAAATGGTAGACGGATTTTATGAGGCGATGAGGTACAAAGGGTTCTCATACAACACCACGGCATCGTTAAAAAAGTTCAAATGCCCCAACTGCGGATTCGAATTCTCAATGATGTACGCGCGCACGTTCGCCTGTCAGGGGTGTTCGGAGGCGTGGAACAACTGTCCGAAACTGCGGTGCGCGAAATGCGACGCAGAGTTCCCGATAATGGAGACGCCGCAGATCCATAACGAATATCAGCAGAGGAACATCGCGGAGCATATCGGCCGTATAGTCACGGACTGGAACGAAGACCAGGGCAAGAAGCCCAACAGGTGAACCTCTTGCACATCGGACTCGGATTTGACACGGGCGGCACGTATACCGATGCGGTCCTCATGGACATGACGGGGAACCGCGTGCTGCAGAAGTCGAAGGCGTTGACCACGCGTGACGACCTTTCCGTCGGCATACGGAACACGCTCACCGGATTCGATAAGGGATCGTTGAAAAAGGTGACGATGGTATCTTTATCGTCGACGCTTGCCACGAACTCGATCGTCGAGGGAAAGGGATGCCGCGTCGGTCTTATATGCGTGGGCGAGGAATTCGAGATGTCCATCCCGGTGGACATCCATACGACGGTCCCCGGAGGCCACGACCTCGAGGGGAACGAGGCGAAGAGATTGGGCGAGAACGAGGCGAGGGAATTCCTGCTCTCGATAAAAGATAAAGTTGACGGGATAGCGATAAACAGCTACCTCAGCGTCCGCAATCCCGATCACGAGTTACGATTGAAGAAGATCGCGAAGGAGACGCTCGACCTTCCGGTGGTATGCGGCCACGAGCTGTCGTCGAGCCTCGGGTACCATGAGCGCACCGTCACGTCGGTCATGAACTGCCGCCTGATACCGATAATAAAGGAATTGATGGATTCGGTGAAGAAGGTGATGCTCGAATACGGGATCGACGCGCCGCTGATGATCGTCAAGGGCGACGGATCGATAATGAGCGAAGAGGTCGCATTGGAAAGGCCGATCGAGACGATACTCTCGGGCCCGGCGGCAAGCCTCATCGGGGCGAAGATGCTCACCGGTAAGGACGACGCGGTCGTGATGGACATGGGAGGGACGACGCTGGACATCGGGATACTCAGGAACGGGTTCCCGAGGCTGGAAAAAGAGGGGGCCATTATCGGGGGACGGAGAACAAGGGTGATGGCGGCGGAGATATCGACGTCCGGCATAGGCGGAGACTCCCGTATAATCGTGAACGGAAGCAAATTCATGCTCGAACCTGTACGTGTCGTCCCGCTGTGCATAGCGGCGACGATATGGCCTCAGTTGCTCCCGCGATTGAAGGGGGCGGCGGAATCAAGGTCCAGATTCTCGCCGGAGAGCATGGACGTGAAGAACATCGTCCAGGACACCGAATTTTTCGTAAAACTGAAAGATATGAGGAACGTCGCGCTGAGCAACGAGGACTCCGCATTGCTCGAACTTGCGGCCAAGGAGCCGTACTCGCTCAGAGAGGCGGGAATGAGACTGAACGTGCACCCGTTCTCGTTCAACATGGCGAAGATGGAGAGCCTCGGGATGATCCAGCGCATCGGACTGACGCCGACGGACCTTCTGCACGCCGAGGGAACATACACGGAATACGACGCGGACGCGTCAAGATACGCGATAGCGCATCAATCGTGCAAGATGGGCATGACCGAGTCCGATTTCATACGTTTCGCAAAGAACAAAGTGACCGACAAACTTGCCGAGGAACTGTTAAGAAAACTGTTCTTCGAGGAGACCGGCACGCTGCATATCGATTCCGTGGGCATGGACCTGATGAGAAAATCGATATCGCGGAAGGGCGGCCTCGATTACGAATGCATAATAAGACTGAACAAACCGCTGATAGGCATAGGCGCGCCCGTCGGAGCGTGGTTCCCGCAGGTCGCGGAGAAGTTCGAGACGGAGCTGTTGTTACCTGAACATTCGGAAGTGGGCAACGCGATCGGCGCCGTGACCGGGAGTGTCGTCGAGTCCATGGAGATCCTTATGAAACCGTCGGTGGGCGAGAACGCGCTGGACGACCCGTCGTGCATAGTGTTCGCGCCGTTCGGGCGTTTCGAGATGGAAAAATTGAGCGAGGCGACCGCGTTCGTTATCCGTGAATCCGAAAAGTATGTGCGCGAGAGGGCGATGAAAGCGGGCGCGGACCACATAGAGGTGCGTTCGAGCAAGACCGAAAAGAAGGTCGGCCTCGGAGAGGGCTACGACGGGCGCATACTCATAGAGACCGTGATCACGGTGATGGCCATCGGAAAACCGAAACAGTTCGCGGTCAGCGACAAAAGGATACGGTACTGACGTGATCGCATGCTTCTGAAGGCGGAGTCGGTCACAAAGTCGTTCGGCCCCCTCAAAGTGTTATTGAAGGCGGACCTGCAGATAAACCGCGGCGACAGCATAGGATTGATCGGCGTCAACGGCGCCGGCAAGAGCACGTTCATGAAAATATTCCTCGGGGAGATCAAATGCGACACCGGTGAGCTGACGAGGAACACGCAGAAGATCGGATATCTTCCGCAGTTCGCGGAAACGTCATCGAAGTACACGGTGCACGACGTCCTCGGAAGGCCGTACGGGCACGTGGAGAACATTAAAAAGAGAATGCGCGAGATCGACGATCTGATGGCATCCGGCAGGGACATCGATTGGAACTCCGTCACCGACGAATACGCGAGACTGGAAAAGGAACTTGCGCGATCCGGCGCCGAGGACGAGGGGCTCCTTCTGGCGTCCCTTGGAAAGGTGGGATTGCCGGAGAGCATAATGAACAGGACGATGGACACGCTCAGCGGCGGCGAGAGGACGAAGGTGATGCTTGCCCGCGCGCTTGTCCAGGCGGAAGGGTGCGATGTCCTGTTCCTCGACGAGCCGACGAGCCATCTCGACGTCTCGACGGTGGAATGGCTCGAGGATTATCTTCTGGAGACGAAATGCACGCTCGTTGTGATAAGTCACGACCGTTACTTTTTGGACAAGGTCGCGACGAGAATGACCGAGATCTCGTTCGGAAAGACAAGGGAGTACAAGGGCAACTATTCGGCGTTCATCATGAAGAAGATGCTTGAGATCCAGCGCATGGAGATCGAGTACAAGAAATACGCCGCCAATAAGCGCAGGCAGGAGGAGATCGCCGAAAGTCTGCATAAGGACCAATGGTTCTTCTCCACGCATCGGACGAGGCAAAAGATGATAGAGAAGCTCGACGAGAGGGAGGCGCCGGAGATAAGCAAAGAAATTACCGTGAAGATACAGTCGGCGCAGAAGTCGGGAAAGAACGTACTGATCGCGAAGGACCTGAAAATAGACCTCGGCGGCAACACGATACTCGAGAAAGTGAGCCTCGACATCAAGAAGGGCGACAAGATCGGTATTTTCGGTCCGAACGGCGCAGGGAAGAGCACAATGGTGAAGGCGCTTCTCGGAAAGATCCCGTCCTCGGGGGAACTGTGGGTCGCCCCGGGGGCGAAGATAGGCTACTATTCGCAGGATCACGACAGACTGGACCTGAACATGTCCGCCGAGGAGCAGATCATCAAAGCGATCGGCAACGAGAGAAGAGCGGACGCGAGGAAGCTCCTCGCCAGAATGCTTCTTATCGGGGACCGCGTCGAAAGGCCGATGGGAACTTTATCCGGAGGCGAGCGCGCAAGGGTCGCGCTGACGTTATTGCTTCTCGACGAGACGAATGTACTGATACTCGACGAACCGACGAACTATCTGGACATCCCGTCGCGGCATGCCGTCGAGGAGGCGCTGAACGATTATGACGGTACGCTCATCGTAATAACCCACGACCGTTATCTTTTGGACTCCGTATGCACGAAAGTGTGCGAAGTGAAAGATAAAAAAGTGAAAGTGTTCAACGGAACGTACTCGCAGATGCGCGGACGCCCGAATACCACGGAGATCGTCATGGACGCCGACGAGTACCGCGTGATGTCCCCGTTCACGAACTGGACGCTCAACCGTAAATTCGCGAAAGGGGACCGCGTCCTGATATCGCCCGCGGAGATGAAAAGCTACGAGTGGGCGATGGAACAGGGCAAACTGAAAAAGACCGGCGGTAAGCAGAGAAAGAAAGTGAACGTCGACGATGATGACGATGATGAGTGATCATCTGTCGAACGTGTTCGCGCCTTTTATAAGATCGTTGTAGAGATAGAACAGCTCGTCCGACGTAAGGGGGCGTTTCATGGATATCGACGCTATCCTCACGTTCTCGAGCAGCAGCGAAGCTGTATCGTCATCGAGTTTTATACCGCGCTTCGCGAGGTCGGAGACCAATGTGCTGCGCCCCGAGTGCTTTCCGATGACGATCGCCCTCTGCAATCCCACTTCCTCGGGATCGTACGGCTCGTAGTTCTTGTGATCTTTGATGATGCCGTCGGTGTGTATCCCCGCCTCGTGCGCGAAGCAGTTCGCGCCGAGGAACGGCTTCGAAACGTATATCGGGCGTCCCGACGCCAATGACACGAATTCTGCGAGCGGCCTCATCTTCAGCGGGTTCACGCCGGAGTCGATGTTCAGCAGATGCTTGCATGCCATCACGATCTCTTCCAACGCCGTATTGCCGCTCCTTTCGCCTATTCCCATGACCGTTGTGCTGACAAACTTCGCGCCCGCCTTCACGCCCGCAAGCGTGTTTGCGTTGGCCATGCCGAAGTCGTTGTGCGTGTGCATCTCTATGTCAATGCCCACGGCGCTGATTATCGTCTTCACGCGCTCGTACGCGGTGAACGGGTCCTCGCGGCCGATCGTGTCGCAGTACCTGAGGCGCATCGCGCCCGCGTCCTTGGCGGTCTTTGCGAACTCTATCAAAAACGCAAGGTCCGCGCGGGACGCGTCCTCTGCGTTGCATGAGATGTACAGACCGTGATCTGCGGCGTGCTGGACGGATTCGGCGACCTTGTTGAGCACCCACTCCCTGGACTTCTTGATCTTGTTCTGTATGTGGATGTTCAACAAGGACAGCGATATCGCAACGGAATCCACGTCGCAGTCTATGCTGTCGTTGATGTCGTGTATGTCCGCGCGGTTCCATCCGAGGACGGACGCGTTCAAGCCCATGCGCGCGATGTGCTTCACGGCAACCTTCTCGTCACCGCCCATCGCCGGTATGCCTGCTTCTATCTGCTGTACGCCCGCGTCGTCGAGCATCTGTGCTATCTTGTACTTCTCGAGGTTGGCAAATACTATGCCCGCTGTCTGTTCCCCGTCTCTGAGGGTGGTGTCGCATACCACGACGCGGCGGTCCAGTATCTTAAGGACTTCTTCTTTCGTTCTCATCTTGTATCCCTTTCTGACGCGATGCAGATTCTGTGCCTTCGGCACATTAGGCGAGCGTATGGATATTCTTATGTTATAAAAAATGTTAGCCTGATACCATCGCGATCAGTGCGTCTATCGATAAAAAAAGAAAAAGGAAAGGGTGAATAAAGGCTTTGGGAAAAAAGGTTTTGTAAGGGGTTTGGAAAGGGTCAGGCTCCCTTACGGGAGCCCTTTCCTGTTTTTTCTGGAGGGTATTATCATTTGCATTTCTTTGCGGTTCATCCCGTCTTCGCGGTGAAGTTCACTTCCGTCACACGCTGCTCGATCTCGAACGGCGCCGGCATTCTGTCAACGACCGCATTGCCGTCCTTCGTCAGCGCCGTGAACGCGAACATCATTCCGGACTTCACGTATATCACGTACCGTCCCTCGGCGTCGGTCATGACGTGATCCGATTCTTCGTTCTTCGTGAACTCGATCCTGACGCCCGCGACGCCGTTCCCGTTGAATGTCACCGTACCGACGACCTTCTTCCTCCTGAGCAGGAAGAACAGGATCAGCAGCAGGGTCGCCAGCAGGATCAGCAGCACTATGGGCATCGTCCATTTGTTCTTGGCGTCGAATTTCTCCGTCGGCGTGAGCACAACGTCCAGCCCGAAGTCCCTGTCCACGCTTCCGCGCGTGTAGACGGGGTCGGCCGATCTGGTCGGCGTGCCGTCGTCCCATTCCAGTTTGAATCCGGAATAGTCGGATACGACCTTCGCTTGCAGGGACGATCCGTACGGTACGTCCACGGTCTCCGAGCCTCCGCCCGGACCGAAGTTCAGATATCCTTCCGTGACCCAGTTGTCAAGTGTGTACGCAACGGTCGCCTCTTTGTCCGATGATACCGTTATCCCGTACAGCGCGGTGATCTCGATGTTGCCGTCCACCGGCTTGATCATACCGATCTTTCCCGTGGCGCTGTCGTATGTGTAGTCCCCCGCGCCGAGCGCGAGACCGTTCATCGTCACGACGGCACCCTTCGGGAATCCGGGCGTCCGCAGCATGTCAAAGATAAGATCTATATCAGGCGTGCTGCCGAACACGGCCGTTTCCGATCCTGCGGTCCTTCCGAGGCCGTTGCCGTTGATCGTCACGGTGTATACCGCGTCTATAACGACGTCGCCCGTTACCGTTGCGGTGAATGTTATCACGCCGCCGGAATATGTGTAACCCGATGTCATCAGTGCGCCGTTCATCGTTATCGCGACGTCATACGGCGCAGTTCCCGAAATGGTCAGCGTCGGAACACCGTCAAATGTCACCGTTGCCGGAGACACCGACAGACCCGTTCCGTTGATCGTCACGGTGTATACAGCGTCTATGACGATATCGCCCGTTACCGTCGCGGTGAATGTTATCACGCCGGCGGCGTATACGTAGCCGGACGTCATTAACGTACCGTTCATCGTCACTTTGACGTCGTACGGCGCGGTCCCCGAAATGGTCAGCGTCGGAACGTCGTTGAACGTCACCGTTGCCGGAGACACCGACAGACCTGTTCCGTTGATCGTTACGGTGTATACCGCATCGATCACGATGTTTCCGGTCACCGTCGCGGTGAATGTTACCGTGCCGCCGGAGTACGTGTAATCCGTTCCCTGCGCGAGCACTGAGCCGTTCATCGTCACGATGACGTCGTACGGCGCTGTGCCTGTAAGGACGAACGTCGGAACGCCGTCATACGTCGCGGTGCCGGGAGATACCGAGAGGCCCGTTCCGTTCACGGTCACGGTGTAAACGGCATCTATGACGATGTCGCCCGTCACCGTCGCGCTGAACACGATCTGGCCGGCCGAGTATTCGTATCCCGCTGTGAGCACAATGCCGTTCATCGTCACGATGACGTCATACGGCGCTGTGCCTGTAAGAACGAGCGTCGGAACATCATAGAACGTCACTGTCGTCGGAGATACCGAAAGGCCCGTTCCGTTCACGGTCACGGTGTATACCGCGTCTATGACGATATCGCCCGTCACCGTCGCGACGAATATTATCTGGTTGCCGGAATATGTGTAATCCGTTCCCTGCGCGAGCACTGAGCCGTTCATCGTCACGATGACGTCGTACGGCGCTGTGCCTGTAAGGACGAACGTCGGGACATCATCGAATGTCACGGTGTCCGGAGATACCGAGAGGCCCGTTCCGTTGATCGTCACTTCGTATATCGCCCATATCTCGATGTTGCCGTCAACGGTCTTGATCATCCCGACCGTTCCCGCGAGCCTGTCGTATATGTAATCCGAGACCGCAAGCGTTGCGCCGTTCATTACCACCGAGACATCGTACGGGAACCCGTTCGTTTCCGTGAGGACTATCGTCGGCGTGTCGCCGAACACGACGATCTGGGACCCGGCATCGATGCCGAGGCCCGTTCCGTATATCAGAACGAGATATTCGTCGGTGATGACGATGTTGCCGTCCACCGGCTTGATCATCGTTATCGTACCGAATGTGTCGTCGTATGCGTAATCCGTACCGGGGTTGAGCACCGTGCCGTTCATCACCAGGATTATGTCCGCGGGGAACCCGGGTACAAGGAATGAGTCGTAGACCAGATATATCACGGGCGTGCCGCCGAACACGACCGTCTCCGACCCGATGTCGGTATCGACGCCTGTTCCGTACACCGTTACCGTGTATACTGCGGTGATGACGATGTTGCCGGTTATCGGGCCGTCGATCGTCACAACTCCGCCGCTGTATGAGAACGCCGGCGATGCCGTGCCTTCCATTGTCACTTCGACATTGTACGGCGCGGTGCCGGATATCGTCAGCGGAACGTTCGTGTCGTTGAACACCGCCGTTCCGGAACCGGATGCCATGCTGAGGCCTGTTCCGTTCACAGTCACGGTGTACACCGCGGTGATGACGATGTTGCCGGTTATCGGACCGTCGATCGTCACAACTCCGCCGCTGTATGAGAACGCCGGCGATGCCGTGCCTTCCATTGTAACTGCGACGTCGTACGGCGCGGTGCCGGATATCGTCAGCGGAACGTTCGTGTCGTTGAACACCGCCGTTCCCGATCCGG
>Ga0209628_10003342_pt1 | contig 11209 bp, 12 predicted proteins | sample TergutCu122P4_FD_187285 | JGI IMG/M metagenome (GOLD analysis project Ga0209628, IMG submission 187285) | Cubitermes ugandensis P4 segment gut microbial communities from Kakamega Forest, Kenya - Cu122 P4 (SPAdes) (version 2) | ecosystem: Host-associated > Arthropoda: Insects > Digestive system...
GCTACCGAGTTGCTTATTATCCACGACGGCGACGAAGGGCTTTTTTGTGCCTACGATAGCGTTGAGTTTCTTGCCCCCGTGTATGCGGGCGATTACATCGAGGCGGTGGGCGAGATTACAAGCGTTGGCAATTCGTCTCGTAAGATGGTCTTTGAGGCGAGGAAGGTGATAGTTCCGCGTTCGGATATTTCGGCATCGGCGGCAGATGTGTTGCCAGAACCGCTCGTGGTTTGTCGTGCAAGCGGGACTTGTGTGGTGCCGAAGAATTGTCAGAGAAAGTGAAAATGGAATAATTAAAAGTTGTGAAACGCCCCATTCCATCCAAATAGCAAAAATATTTTTTTTATTTTTACGTTTCAACAACATAATTTACTTTGTGAATAAATGTACCTATTTTTTGACACAGAAACAACGGGACTACCAAAAAATTGGAAATCGCCAATTACCGACCTGAACAATTGGCCGAGGCTCGTTCAACTTGCGTGCTTACTTTTTGACAACGTTGGAAATAAAATTTCAGAATGTAATTTTATTATCAAACCTGATGGATTTTATATTCCCGTTGAGGTTTCAAAAATTCACGGAATTTCAAACGAAAGGGCAATACGAGAAGGACAACCTATCAAATTTGTTTTACAACATTTTAATTTGTTAATTGAACAGGCAAACTATCTTGTTGCTCATAATATGGCTTTTGATGAAAAAATTGTGGGTGCTGAATTTTTAAGAAACGGTATGGTAAACAGCATCCATACAAGAAAAAAAATATGCACAATGGAAAAAACAACTAATTTTTGTGCAATTGATGGTCAGTATGGCTACAAATGGCCTAAACTTTCAGAATTACACTACAAATTATTTCGAACAGATTTTGAAGAAGCACATAATGCAGCCGTTGACATAACAATAACTGCAAAATGTTTTTGGAAATTAAGACAACTTGGAAAAATATAGTACTATGAAGATTTTTGTAATTGTAAAATGCTTTAAAACAATATAAAATGAATACATTAAAATTAGCATTAGTAGGTTGCGGAAGAATTTCAAAACGACATGTCGAGGCGGTTCAGGCGGTGAACGGCATTGATATTGTGGTGGTTTGCGATAGTGATGAAAACAAAGCAAAAGCGGTTGCGGAGCAGTTGTCTGTCCCGTATGTTACTGATTATAAGCAGTTGCATGACATTGATTTTGTTTCTGTTCTCACGCCGTCTGGTATGCACCCGCAACACGTGATTGAAATTGCGGAAACGACAAATATTCCGTATATTGTGTGCGAAAAACCGATTTCACTCACACAAAGGGAAGTTTACGAAATGTTTGACCGAGTGAAAAAAGCAGGAAAAACGCTGTTGCCGGTCTATCAAAATCGCTATAATCCGCTGATTGTCTTTCTGAAAGACTTGATAGATACGGGCAAACTCGGCGAAATTTATCAATTTGTATGCAATATTTTTTGGAATCGCAATGACGATTATTTTAAGATTGATTGGCACGGCACCAAAGCCTACGATGGCGGCGTATTTTACACACAGGCAAGTCATTACGTAGATATGATTCATTATCTTTTTGGGAAAGTCAAAAATGCGTACGGCGTAGGCGGCGATTTACGAAAATTTGAAGTCCACGACACCATTTCGGCAATTTGTCAAATGGAATGCGGAACGGTCGGCACGCTAAACGCAACCGTAAGCACCTATCGCACCAATTATTTAACCGAATTGACCGTCATCGGCGAAAAAGGAACAATTCGTTTAAGCGGAACAAACCTCAATCAGATAGATTTCTGGGACGTTAGCGGATTAGAAAAACCCAATTTAGATTTCAAATTAGACCACCAATACGGCAAAGGACACGACACAATGTACGAATATATTGTTCAAAAAAGGTGGGAAATGTTTCCAAGTTACGAAGATGTTCTAAGCGGAATACAAGTAATGGAAAGGATTTCGTTTTAAGAGGGAAAAACACAATTTTATAAAAAGTTTTTCGTTTTAACAGAAAAAATAGTAAATAATAGTATGAGGAGAGGAATATATTTTTTAGCAGTATTTTCTGTAATATTTTTAATAGGTTGTAAAAAAGAAATAATATTAAGCAGTGAAAACGAATTATTGTCTTTTGAAATACCCAACATAACCAATAACGTATTTATTGACGGGTCAAATGTTTACGTTAGCGTGTATAGAAATATTGATATTCGTAAATTGCGACCAATGATAACTGTTTCCAAAGGTGCGGTGGTTTATCCGCCTTCGGGTGCAATAACTGATTTTACTTACCCTGTAACTTATCAAGTTTTGGCAGAAAATGGAAATATTGCAACGTACAAAGTAACGGTCAGCAATATCTTGAGCAATCAGAGTGATATTCAAGTTTTTAGACTTGTCGGCACAGACCAAATTTTTGAGCGGGTAAGAGACAGCATTTTTATTTATGTTCCTTATGAAACAGATATTACAAATATACAGACTTATATTGTTGTTTCTGACAGCGTAACGGTCAGTCCCACAAGTGGAACGTCTATGGATTTTACTACACCGCAGACATACACAACAACCTCAACAGACGGAACAAAACGAAATTATTTGGTAACGGTGAAAAAAAGTCCTTGGAAATATGTAGGGAATGGGGCGTTTACCAAAAGAGACGGAGCAGGATTAGTCGAATTTAAGGGTAAAATGTGGTTAGTAGGAGGTTGGGTTGGTAGTTCTCAAGGCACTGGAAACATTTATGCAGAAACAAATGAGGTGTGGAATACGTCAAATGGCAAGGACTGGGTTTGCGTTTCTAAGGAAGGAGATGCTCCTTGGGTAGGTCGGCACAGTGGCGGAGTCGTTGTGTATAAAGATTCTATTTGGGTAATAAGCGGAGATGGATATCCAGATGTTTGGAAATCAGGCGATGGAAAAAAATGGGAATTAGTAGATTCTAATGCTCCTTGGGGCAAACGTTACGGACCATACGTTACCGTTTTTAATGATAAATTATGGTTGATTGGTGGCGTTGATTGGTGGGATAATAATGGAGAATGGGTAAGAGAGCAAGGCACCAAAGCGTTTAATGATGTTTGGAGTTCAACCGATGGAAAAAATTGGGTAAGAGAGTTGGAATTTGCCCCCTTTGCACAAAGAGGTATGATACACGGGTCTGTTATTTGGAATAATGAATTATACATCATCGGAGGCGGTACGAGAGCAGGGTGGCCCCCCTATTCAGTATTTAATGATATTTGGAAAACAAAAAATGGCAAAAATTGGACAAGAATAACCCATAATGCCGAATGGTCGCCTCGTTTACACCATACTATAATTGTTTATGATGCTAAATTGTGGATTGTAAGCGGCACCACAAATAGTGCAAACTTAAATAACGATGTTTGGTATAGCGAAAACGGCGGAGGAAGTTGGAAACAATTAAAACATTCGTTTTTTCCAATAACTCACGCTACCAGCCTATGTGTTTTTCAAGATAAGTTATGGATGGTTTCAGGTTATCATCATAATCAAATATGGGTGTTGGAAGATAAATAAGATATATAAATAAACAATATAAATAGAATTACTCAATGAAATTATTTACACCCGGACCGATTGCAATGGACGCTGAAACGATATCTATTGGTGGAATACAGGCTCAATATTTTCGTACCCCTGATTTTTCCAAAATGATGTTGGAATGTATGGATATGCTTCAGAATATATTAGATGCACCAAAAGATACGCGAATGATTTTTTTGACAGCAAGCGGAACAGCAGCAATGGAAGCGTCTGTGATGAATTTGTTTACTCCAAATGATAAAATTTTGATAATAAATGGCGGTAATTTTGGCAAACGGTTTAAACAAATCTGTACAATTCATAGAATACCATTTGAATCTATTGATATAGAATGGAATGAAACATTTAACCCTGAAATGTTGAATCAATACGAGAACAGAAAATTTACAGGACTATTGGTAAATATGTGCGAAACATCTACAGGTCAATTATACCCAATGGATATTATTTCTGATTTCTGCAAACAAAATCATGTTTGTCTCGTAGTAGATGCTATTAGTGCTTTTCTCTGCGACCCGTTTAGTATGACAAAAATTGATGCAGATGCAGTGATAATAAGTTCACAGAAAGGATTGGCATTGCATCCGGGAATGTCTTTTGTTGCAATAAACAAAGAAACATTTGAAGAAAGATGTGTAAAAAATGATGTGCAGTCCCTTTATTTTAAGTTTACGGATTATTATCCTGAAATCTTACGAGGTCAAACCGAATATACCCCCGCTATAGGAATTGTTAATCAATTACATGATAAACTCAACCGAATTTTGAGAAACGGAGTTGATATGTATGTAAATCACTGTGCTTATCTTGCAAAATATTTTAGAGAAAAACTGCATTCCTTAAATTCTTTAACTTACGTAGATTATCCATTATCAAACTGCGTTACCCCTGTGATGTGTGCAAAAAATAACGCACGACAAATTGTGGCTTCATTACGAGATGATTACGATGTTTATGTAGTACCCGCTGCGGGCGATTTGGCAGATTCTATGTTTCGCGTTGCCCACATGAGCCAACAACTTTCTAAACAAGATGTGGACGACTTAATTAAATTATTACAATTAATTAACGCAAAACAGTAAAAATCAATAAATATAATTTAGAACAAATGGATTTGATAAAGATTGATAATATAATAGAAAAAGTCAAACAATATGACGAAAATATAAACGTGTTGCCAGTTGAGATGAGCGACATTGTTTTTGAGCAAAATATGAAAATACATTGTTTTTATTGCGGACGATATAATAATAACTGGAAATGTCCGCCGCGTATCCCCGATATTGATTATAAGGCTATGATGCATGAATTCAAAAATGCGGCTTTTATTTATAAAGATTTTGCTATTAACGAAAAAAACAAAGACACCATAAGAAATGATTCTACCAATCATATACACAAATGTTTATTGACGATAGAAAAATTTCTTTATGAAAACAATTTATCAAACGCTCTTTCGTTTATTGGTGGGTCATGTAAATTATGTAAAAATGGTTGTGGTAGGGAAAAATGCAATAATCCCTATTTGGCAAGAATACCCTTGGAGGCTACAGGAATCAACGTTGTTAAAACATTTGAAAAGAAAGGCGTTAGTGTTATTTTTCCGGTTGTAACCGAAATGAAAAGAATCGGAATAATTTTATGGAATTAAATAATATAAGGAGAATATAAAATGAATTATATCATATTAGTAGCAGGTAAAGGGGTGCGGTTAAATCCGCTCACTTATAATTATCCCAAATCACTATATAAATTGGGAGATAACAAAACAGTTTTGAAATATCTTGTAGATTCGATTAAAACCGCAGATACAAAAGCAAATATTGTAGTTGTAACAGGCTTTTTAGCAGATAAACTCAAACAAGATATTACAGGCGTTACGTTTATCAATAATCCTTTTTATGAAGTTACAAATTCAATAGCAAGTTTATGGTTTGCAAAGGATTATTTATGCGATGATTGTGTGATAATTAATGGCGATACCATTGTTTCAAAAAAACTAATGGATGAAATTATTACAAAGCCGGTAAAAAATCCATGCGTTTTATTGGATTCCTCAATTAAAACAGATGGAGATTATAATGTTCAAGTTCATAATAACAACGTTGTTGCAATGTCCAAAAATCTTAAAGATTATCATGGTGAATACGGTGGAATTGTGTTGTTGAACCCTGATTCAGCGTTATTGTTAAAAAACGAAATAGAAAGTATGATAGAAGATGGACATTATACAGCATGGCATGAAGACGCTTTAGTTCAAATGGTATTTAGGTATAATTTCAAATTAGGCTATATTGATATTTCAAATTATGAATGGACTGAAATAGATGAGGTTGATGATTTAGTCAGGGCACAAAATATCTATTATAACGATAATTTTAGAGAATAGTTGATATGAAAATGATAAAAAGAAAAGTAATAAATATCTTCCACACTGTCTTTACAAAAGCAATTAAGTTTGTGTCTTTTTTTATACCCAAAAAACAGAATACAATTTATTGTTTTCCAGAATGGATTACTTGTCTGTCTAATCATGTTGATATAATTAATTACACGGCAGATAATGTATTATCGTTTATCAATTATTTATTGCGAAATTACAAAGGAACAAAACTCACTATTTACCTTTTTTATTTTGAGTTTAATAGAATAGATGATTGCATAAACTATGTTAATTTATTAAAAAATGATAAATTGCAAATACATTTTGTTTTGTATGATAAAAACAATCTGAAAAGCCGATTAACTCAGTTATTTTGTTTTTTGAAATCGAAATATATTTTTACATCAAATGTTTTAGAAAAACGATTCCCATATAAATTGAAAAAACAAATTTATATTTCACTTAATTATTATGCAGCTGGATTCAAAGCAGATACGTTGGATATAAATTACCCAAACAATAGGAATATATCTAAATTGCCCGTTGAATATGTTATTTCCACATCTCTTCTTGCCAGTCAAATGCTATCTACTGCTACCAATGTACCTGTTGAAAATTTTCGAACGTTAGGATTTGCTCGAAATGACAATATTATAAACCCCCGCTTTTCAAAAAAACAATTAACCGATATGTTAAATTTACCATTCAAAATAAATAAAATCATTATTCATACCCCAACACATAGAATGGGACACAATATATCAACAAAAAAAGATGTTATCAATTATAAAAATTCATTTGAAGCCCTTTGTACTATTTTGAATAAATACAATGCTATTTTAATTATAGTACCGCATCCAAGCGAACAATTAATAATGGATGCAGGTAAAAATGATAGAATTGTTTTATACAAACCAAATTATCAATATACCTTATACGATATTTTGCCTCATGCAGATGCCTTATTAACGGATTACACAACTGTTTATTATGATTTTTTATTGACTGACCGTCCTGTTATTTTTAATTTTTATGACAAAGATTTTTACGAAAAAGAACGCGGTTTTGCATTTGACCCTATTGAAAATATATGCGCAGGTTCAATTGTAAAAAACGTAGAGGAATTATTTAATGCCATTCAGCAAACTTTAGAGGGAATTGATGTACACAAACAACATCGAAAGTTTGTTACTGCACTGATTCATAAATATATTGACAGTAAATCTTCTGAACGACTTTTAGTTTTTTTAAACAATAAATTAAAAGAAACACTGTAAAAATGGTAAATTTATAAAATAGCACAAATAGAATACGCTTATTACCAATAAAATAAAATGTTTTTTTTACTTTTTTTTTGCATTTTGTATTGAAATAAATTATACCTTTGCAAAAATAAAATCATTATGATACAAACAGCAACTATATTAACTGATTTACAACAATATTTTCACTCAGAATCAAGAATTTACCGTGCGTGGTTGTTTGGCTCTTTTGCTCGTGGAAATTACAACGAAAATAGCGATGTGGACATAATGATAGAAATGAAAACGGATAAAACGTACACGCTATTTGATATTTTTGACATTCAGTATCGGTTGGAAAAACTGTTAAACCGCAAAGTTGATATAGTGGAAAAAGACTTTATAAAACCTGCGGCGTGGGCAGAAGTAAAACACAATTTAATTGCAATCGTATGAGAGATAAAGCACGTTTAGAACACATTCAAAATGCCATTGAGCAAATTAAAATATACACAGATTCCTTAACTGAAAATGATTTTTTAAGTAATCAGATGTTGCAAGATGCTGTTTTGCGGCAATTTGCAATCATTGGCGAAGCCGTTACGCATATAGATGATGAAATTTTATATCAATATGATTATCCTTGGTATGCTGTTCGAGCGTTTAGAAATTATATTATACACGAATATTTTGGAATAAATTTGGTAAAAGTTTGGAGTACTATTAAAATCAATCTGCCCGAATTAGAAAAAGTTATCACTTTAATCATTAAAAATTATTAAAAATGAATTTAATAAAAAGTTTTATAAAGTTTTCGTTTGGTTCTTGGATTGCAGCGGGAATATCTTTTTTCACAACTCCAATTATTACGTTGTTGATTGTGCCAGAAGAATTTGGACGGGCTACTATGTTTACATTTAATGCTGTCATTCTTTTGCAAATCGTTTTGGCGGGCGGAGACCAAAGTTTTATGCGGTTTTTTTATGAAAAAGAGGAAAAAAACCGTTCTAATTTATTGTGGAATGCTATTTTACCGTCATTTTTTATTTGGATAATTTTGTCCGCAATTATTTTGTGCTTTTGGCAGCCTGTATCGCAATGGTTAATTAAGGATAATCAATTTTTAATTGTTGCTTTATTATCAATGTATTTATTTTTAGCACTGTTAGACCGATACGCTTTTTTAGTGATACGAATGCAGCAAAAAGGAACTTTTTTTTCCTTATTGAGAATTTTGTCAAGCATATTAAATGCGGTTTTTATTATTTTGTATTGCAAATATGTTTCAAAAAGTTTTTATGCAATTATTACGGCAAGTTTGCTTTCGTTAATCGTTACAATTACTATTTTGATGATTTTTGAACGCAGATTTTGGTTTTCAAAAGTAACGATAACCAAACGCAATATTATTCCGTTGTTAAAATATGGTGTTCCGTTTGCTATTGCGTGTTTGATGTCTGGTTTTTTTGAAAATATGGATAAGATTTTTTTACGGAATTATGTTGAATTTGAAGAAATGGGACTATATGCCGCAGCGTATAAAATTGTTGCTCTTTTAGCGATTGTACAAATGGGATTTTCAATGTTTTGGACACCCGTTTCGTTTGAACATTACGAAAAGAATCCCGAAGATAAATCGTTATATGAAAAAACATTTCGCTATCTATTAGTCGGACTTACCATATTGGGATTATTGCTTATCGGTTGCAAAGATTTAATTATTTTAATTTTTGCCAAAAATTACCGAGAAGCAGCCAGTTTGATGCCGTTTCTTATATTCATTCCCGTATTATATACGCTTACAGAAGTAACTTGTTTGGGAATTTATTTCAAAAAGAAAACGATGTGGCAGTTGGTTGTTTTTGGGATATTGCTTGTGTTGAGTTTAGGTTTTAACGCTATATTAGTACCTTTACTTGGAACAAAAGGTGCTGCATTGGTAGTCGCTTTATCCTACACCGCCTATTTCTTCTTACGCACTTACGCATCAATTCGCTTATACCCTATGAATTTTAATTTAGGAAAAACAGCATTAACATTTTTATTGCTCTATATTGTCGCAGGCATAAACACATTTGTCGCCGATAAAATCATCGGAATTGCTTGTGCCGCAATAACTGTATTGATATATTCGTTACTTCACAGAACAACCATAAAAGATATGTTTGTTTATTTTAGAAAAATGATGGTTGATTTAAAAAATAGAGTAACATAGTAAAAAATGCTACCTTTGCAAATTATAAATTTTGTAGTTCACAAAAAGTATGGATGTAACTTCTAAATCAAAACTGCGTATATTTTTATTTTCGGCGTGGTATCCTACGGAATTCACGAATTTGTCGGGAAATTTTGTGCAAAAGCATGCCAGAGCAATTAGTAAGTTCGCTCAGGTTATTGTAATTTATCCGTATGAAGATGTTTCATATCTTCAAAAACAGAAATTTACGATAGATGAAAAGCAAGTAAATGAGGACTTTATAGAAATTTTTATAAAATATAAAGGAATAAAAAATAAAACCTATTTGGGAAAATTAGCCCGATTTTTACGGGTACGCAAGGCATATCAAAAAGGGATTGAACTTGCTGTTCAAAAATATGGAAAACCTGATATTTCTCACGTCAATGTGCTAACGCGGACAAGTTTTCCAGCGTTGAGATTGAAACGAAAATACAAAATTCCGTTTATTATTACCGAACATTGGACAAGATATTTGCCTGAAAATCACTTGTTTAAAGGATTTTTCCGTAAAAAAATCACGAAATATGTGATTAAACAGGCGGCGGCAGTGGCACCGGTATCTTCTCAATTAAAACAAGCAATGCAGTCTCACGGCTTGTATAATGCTAATTATCAGGTAGTTCCAAATGTGGTAGATACGGATTTGTTTCAACCTTACACTGTGGAAAAAAAGAAAAAGAGTATTTTACACGTTTCCACTTTGAAGCATGAACAGAAAAATTTCGCAGGTATTTTACACGTAGTCAATAGATTAGCACAAAAACAAAATGATTTTGTTTTAGATGTAATTCATTCTTGCGATAATTCCGCTTATATTCCCTTTGTAGAGGAAAATAATTTGCAAAATTTTGTTGTTTTTCATGGTCAAAAAACAGAAAAAGAGTTGGTAAAATACTTTAATGAGGCAGTTTTTTTTGTTCTTTTTTCCAATTATGAAACGCAAGGAGTCGTTTTAATTGAAAGTTTTGCTTGCGGAAAACCTGTGATTGCGACACGAACAGGCGGGGTATTAGACACGGTAAACCAAAATAATGGAATTTTAGTTTCGCCCCAAAACGAAGACGAACTTTTAGAGGCAATTTTATATATGTTAGACCATCATCAAAACTACGATTCTATTGCCATTCGCAACTATGCTGTTGAAAATTTTAGTGAAGATGCTGTAGGAGGGATGTTTTTGAGGATTTATCGGAACGCATTACTTCGTTGATTTTTTTTCGTGCTATGTCATATCTACGCAAAAAGGTTCAATTGATTGGGTAACGCTTCATTATCGACAATTTGTAATTCACATTCGAGTATGCTTTGATTAATAGCCTCTTTTATAAATTTGTCGAATGTTATACCTTTTGCCTTTGCACAGACTTCAATATCCTGTTTTTTTTGAGCAGATATTTCGATTTCGTAAAAGTAATTTTTTTCTTCGTTTTCTTTATCGTGCATGAACAGGAAATTATTTACCTTTTTCTATTAGTGCCATTAAATCGCCTTCTGCTACCACTTTATTATTTACGTATGCCTTTCCAAACATGTGTACAATTCCGCGTCTGATAGGCTCAAGCAATACCATTTCATAGATTAAGGTATCGCCCGGAACTACTTTTTGCCGCCAACGGACATCGTTCATTTTTAAGAAATAAGTAGAATAATTTTCAGGGTCTGGAACTTGTCCTAAGGCTAAAATTCCGCCCGTTTGAGCGAGTCCTTCCATAATCAATACGCCGGGCATAACGGGTTCTTCGGGAAAATGACCAAGAAAAAACGGCTCATTTACGGTTATACTTTT
>Ga0209628_10003343_pt1 | contig 11206 bp, 4 predicted proteins | sample TergutCu122P4_FD_187285 | JGI IMG/M metagenome (GOLD analysis project Ga0209628, IMG submission 187285) | Cubitermes ugandensis P4 segment gut microbial communities from Kakamega Forest, Kenya - Cu122 P4 (SPAdes) (version 2) | ecosystem: Host-associated > Arthropoda: Insects > Digestive system >...
GATGTCTCGAGGCCAGAACCGAATATAGTCACCTGCAAAATAATTTAAACGTTTGTTGTATGTGACGGAATTTGAATAAATATACTTTTGTCATCAAATATACAAACGGTGATGTCTCATATAAAAAGAGAAAAGAAGTTTTTGGCGGAATATCGCAGTTTGTTCGTGATCAGTATTCTGAGGGCTCGGATTTCAAATACTTATTCGGCAGCTGCTTGAAACAACTCAGGTTTCGAATTGCATTCCGTATTTCTTACAGGCAAAACCTGAGCACGTTTAAGCATATGTATACACACATCACTCCCAGCCTTACCATTCCTAACTCGTCTGTGCAGTTTAAAAGCTAACTAAGCGCATTGTCCAGGGAGTTTGTTGAAAAGCCGATTGTTGTAATGTTAGTCAAATATATCGGTAACCGCCATGGAAGCGGAAGGTACGTTACTTGGCTTACAAAAGCCCGCGGTAGACCCGGTTCTGGGCCAGTTCATCCAACCCACAAATACGTTGGTTCTATAAGATTTATTTCCATATTTTTTCTTATTTACGTTCACATCTCTAGCGCATTTTTTCTTGATATTTTCCAAATAAAATGTGGGTATTTCTCGCTTCACCATGTTTGTTATGTGCTCTCCCCACACCATCACCCTGATTTAGGTAGGTTTCACCCTTTCACAGGCCACGGAGGCCCTTAGGGAGAATAGAGGTATAGCGTTACTCTATTATTTACTTCGGCACTAGAAGGGGTGAGGGGTCAGCGTCACGCCCCAGCCGCACCTTCCCCCCTGGAAAGACCCGGTACCCATTGTACAGGATGCTGGGTGGTCCTCAGGGCCGGTCTGGACAGGTGCGGAAAATCTCGCCCGCACCGGGATTCGATCCCCGGACCGTCCAGCCCGTAGGCAGTGGCTATAACGACTACGCTACCCGGCCCATCATCACCCTGATTTAATGTCGTTAATATTATTTAGCATTCAGTACAAATTATACAGTAGCGCTCAAATTAGTTTCATGCAGTTTATAAAGCGATCTAAAATATAAGGAAAATGCTATCTCAGTTTTGTCTAAATACTGAACAGTACGTATTTCACAAATGTTACTGTGTTATGAGGTGCAGCGCTGTGTAATATGGCAACGTTTACCGGCCCTTTGGAGGAATTTGTTGCCTCGATCATCGGGGTAAATTAGTAAGTTGGCGTTTCATGGTCCATAAGTGTGAAGAACATGAAGGGAAAATTACATTTAAGAATTTCACAGTGGAGAATTTTAAAATTATGATCTTCTGGGATGTGACATCACGTAGTTTGGGCGATGGGGACCAGTGTTGCGGAGGAACCTACTGCCTCCATCTCCAGACTATAACGCCCTCTCTGTCTCTCTCTTTTTTAAACCGCAGTAGCAGTGGCAGGTTTCTCCGAACCATTGGTGTCGATCTACCAAAGAACACGGCCTCATGTAGACAGAAGACACTAAATGTTGTATATTTAAAAGTTTGTCCACTGGCCATGTAAGATTGTAGGCGTATAAAAATAAAAATCTGGGAGTTCTATGCTTGATCAGGCTCATCGTTGTGCCACTTCCCTCCTAGGGAGTGCTATGATCCTGTAACTCAGAATTACAGCCGCTTATAAGAGTGTAAATTATCAAATTACTCTTGAAGTTCCTACTCAGTGCCAAAATTTGTTTTTTTTTTAAGAAAACGATTTTTGTAATTCGCCGAGGATTTAGTACTGTCCTGTTGGATTGTGGTCTGACAAATGAGACGTGATGGGCTGAAACTAGTTATGTGTGCTTATGAGAACAAAGGAAGAACGGTCCGCGATGAACACAGTGGAGGTACTGTTGGCAGCCGGTGCAGTGGCCTTCATTGCACGGGTGACCTGATCGTACACTTTGTATTCGCGCAGTCGCCATATTCGAAACATTGAAATCAACTGTACAGACAAGTTTAAAGGTTGCATACACAATGAAGGGAAAGAGCGAGAGGAACAAATAATTAGATATTTAAAGTTACTCTGTTTTATGTAATTTTTATTTAACAGTGTTCCCTATTGTTCAAAATACATAACGTTAAATAACTGAATAATTGACGAATTATGGTAGATGAGGTTCTAGCGTTGATAGGTTTAAAAGCGTAAGATCTGTATGTATTGACCAAGCCGTGAACCCACATCCTGCTGGCGGTGTTCACTTGTTTTAGCCCAAAGATTAACTACATAAGAGTGACTTAATAAATATTCGAAGTGTCTCTAATGTCACTCCTCCTCGAACACTGAGTTCCTCTTCCTAATAATATCATTGTTTGGGATAATTTTTACCGTCCTGTTTTAAGCGCTTACCGCATGGAACACAATTGCTCGCAGTGGAGCGTTCATTGGTGTGGCTGCAACCCTAACGGCCAAAATTCGCGTTACGTCTAGTGTCTACGCGTAATTGTTCCAAATTATTAGGTTATTATTAATTATTGAGTGTTAAAGTATAATTTAAATTTAGCTGTTTATTCACTGTAGGCCTATACTTCCATCAGGACTACAAAAAATCTACAAGGTGTTGCTGTTGCCTCAGTTGTTTTATTTACTTTAGTGGTTCATTTGTTATCCTACACATATTCTTATTTATTTTATTACGTATGATTATCATGAGTACATTGTTTTGGGTCGTATTCGACCCCACAGACGTAGTTGTTTCTGTTATGACGAAGTATAAGAATGGAGCAATACAAATATTATGCATGTATATATATTTTATGACTTGACAGCCTTTTTGGGCCTAGGGCTTCTCATTTTTGAGGTTTCGAAATCACACTCAGAAACATTAGGCTCGGTAGGACTCCTCTGGAAAAGGGATCGGTCCATCTCGGAGAAATCTACTTACACAACACACAACATTCATGAGAGACAGACATCCATGCTACCGGTGGGATTCGAACCCACAACCCCAGCAAGCGAACGGCCGCAGACCCACGCCTTAGACCGCGCAGCTACTGGGATCGGCATACATGTATATACGAGTAATCAGAGAAATTATCGATAAATTTATGTCTAATAGCTATTGTTATTACAGAATGGAAATTTGTTAACTTTGTTTCCTGATCAGACCTCGAGTAATGTGCGTGTGTTAAGAAGTGACATGACGGAGGAAGGGGCGGTGGTTGAGCCAAGAATCTGCGCCCTTGAATTTTTTAAAAATCAGAGTTTAAAAAACTGAAGAATCAATAAATGTGCCAATGTTAATGCAAAACGGTAAAATAAATTTACGAACATACTCCTGAATCCTGATTATAATTTCTCTTAAGAAGTTCTTCTCCACTATCTATCAACGTTTTCCTAAGCGGCTTGAATGGTGGTTTGTAAGCAGATTTCTTTGCTGTCTCCTGACCCGCTTACAACATGGTGGCATCTGTGTGTGATAGCAAGTTGTGCCAATCGACACCGTATTAAAATCTTCCCTTGATTTTCTTAGTGACATAGTTTGGACGGATACGAGTGTGGAGATGCCAGCTTAATTTTAGATTTCGTAATGGCAATGCATTCAGGGGGAGAAAGGGGCAGTGGGAGAGACTGAGACAATCTATTAAGACGGTGACGTTGTACTACAGTCCCTGCTTATAATAAAATGAACCGAGGAAGAAGCGAAGACCCGGGACGGTTAGTCAAGATGTGACTCGTTGCGCCTGCGTGCCCCGTATATAATTTTGTTGGGTCCAAACATCAGGGCGCGTCATACGAAGAGATGAGAACGATACTTTGGTGGGAGTGTTCCGGCAGAACAGGGCTTGACGGCTGCTGTCACCCAGTGAATCTCCAGAACTGCCTTTCGAGTGGCTCTTCAGGAGACTGTCATGCCGGGAACAAGAAAGAACAAGGTAAGAACAACATGTGAAAGTGCTAATCGCTCTGACAATTCGACTTAAACTTAATTTCACACAAGGAACCCAACATATAATAGAACTCGGAATGTATTTTGATTTCAGACTTTTAATATTCGACGCATACTTTCTTGTAGACGTCAATATCACTGTATTCATATCTGACGCATATATGATTCGAAATTACAATGGGATACTAATGATACAGAGCTATATAGCACTAATTTCTCTTAATACTTAACGTATGAAACCATATTGGTTATTACACAACATCATGTGATATTAGAACCTTTTCACTTTACCCACAAAGTGTGGTTAGCTCTTCCGCATGAATCTGATAGTGGTGACTTGACTAAGAAACAGTAACCTATGGGTATTATTCCAAAAGGAAGCCACTGTTTCTTTCTTGGAAGGAAGAACGGAATTTTAAAAAGCTTGATATCGATATAAGGGTTACAGTTTTAATAAAGATTCTCGGCTTCCGCATTTTCACTTCTATATCTTGTTGTTTTATATAATAAATCATTGGAAAAATCATACCGTGTGTTCTTAACTCAGACTCAGGACTGTTAATAATATCACTTCTCAGATGAGTCACGTTCAACACGACTGTGGACAAAATTACCTTAGAAGAAGAAAATAATATTTAACAAATTTTTTTATCCGGTTATTTTACGATTCATTTTTTTTTGGCTTTAGTGAGCTTTTGTTTTCGGAAGTAAATTTACTGAAATTTCCTTTTTCTTTAAATTCGGACCGAGGCGATTTTCCGATAAGTATGGGCTTTCGTTGACGGGTTATTGTAGGACTCTACTTGAACTAAACACGTAATTTAAATTTTCGCATTCATGCGTATCGTTCTTCGTACTGTTATGTAAACAAAAGTTTAAAATCGTCAGGCACAACTTACATCTGTTTTATTTAGCTACTCCTTGCAGTGTCCGACGTATTTTGAACTCGAAGAATTCATTGCCAGAAGCCCCTTATTTAAAAGACGGTTGGAGGCTGATCCAGTTTCTGAAATTTTAATGGGTCTTTACGAGATCCGGTTTATTTATTTCTGGCCCCCTTGGTGAACAATTCATATATTCTGCTGCTCACTTAGATTATTTTATCACATTACTCTATACTATGTGATATGTGCGGGTTTTCACACAATTAGCCGATGTTTTGTCATTTGTAACATGTATGTGCTGTTGAGCCAACACATTAATAAAGAAATACTGTATTGTATTATTATTATTATTATTATTATTATTATTATTATTATTATCATAATCATGGTTATTTGAGCATTAATTATGATTTTGAAATTGGCCAATATTGTGCTCGGATTTCACGTGACTCCTCAAGAGTGAACTAAATAGACCTAAGGTATATGGTCACATAGTTCTATGTCAACAGTTATTGCAAGAAAAAGACAAAGGTGAGGAATAGAAAGCAAATTCTTAAAAATAAGCAAAACAATATTTTATTTTGTTGGTAGTTTTTCAGTAAAATTAGGTATGTCCTCACTTCAAATACTGCTTATATATATATATATATATATATAAACACAAAATTGTACAAAACATGTACATTCTATGGCATGATTTTAGAAGGTCAACTAAACTAATTCTGCATCTGGCGAACGAGAATGGAGTGTGAAAGATAGGCTGGTGAACAAGACAGATATGTAGGGATCAGTGAAAGAAACGAAAAGTGGGCTGATGTAAGAGGCAGGTTAGTGAACGATGAGAGAATGGTGATTAAGCAGTTTACTGAAAGGAGATGGATAGAGCCGTGAACAATAGCGGTACAGATCAAAGTAACCGATCGGCAGGACCGATAAGAAATGTGTCATCAACAGGTTACGTACACGTAGGAGGTGTAAATTTAAATGTTGTATTACGAACTTTGCTTGTAACTACTAAATAACTGCATAGAGCAGAGTCCTACTTGAAAATCTAATACTTAATCGGCTAGTCGATTATAGCACCTGAAAATTTATTAACGCTTTAAAAGGAAACCGTTACTTCTGTCTATCCTGAGCCAGATCAATCCAATCCATGCCCTCCGAAACCGATTTCCTTAAGACTATTTTAAATACTCGTTTCGTATTTTAAAAGTACACACTGCATAAGAACCACATTACTAATAGCCATATAGGTAATAGGCCTACAGTCATTCTGATGGCGCTTTTGCGATTTTATTCCGTGCAGCTTACTTAGTTGGTCCAGATGTTTCGGTAGAATTTCTGATACTACCAAACATTAGTAGTTCGCACCGTTGAACCCTCAAATTTTTAAGAATTATTCTGGGTAAAATAAATACTGTAAAATATTAATTTAAGTAAGTATGAAGGTGCAATTCATCACGTATACTATGGAAAAAATTCCGAGTGGCCTGTAGAAAGATATATATAAGTAGAATGGAGAGGAATAAATCCTGACGTGACCTACTGGCTTACCATCAGTCAGCAGTGTGAAATAATTCTGCGACTGGTGTACAGAACTGGTACGCGGAACAAAGAGGTCATATTTGTCACTGGAAATCTTTGGGTGAACCCTTCGAACCTTTGAAGTGGATGAAACCCAAAGACCGTCTGCTGAAGGAGGACGGGTAGAGACCCGCCCAGATTAAAGGGAACGACAGGTTCGTGGAGCGAACAGCGGGATCCCATCGGTCAACTCGCTGATTCGTTCTTTCAGAAGCATTCACCCAGGAACGACACAGCATTACCCGAATCGAGGTGTTTTAGTAATTTTATGGTATTAAAACACAAGACATTGTCATGTAGAGGTCTATACATCGGGCTGATCACTGGCCCAAAGTAGTCCTACCGACTGTGGTGTGTCGGCGTGTTGTCATGAAGCCTCGATAATGAGGAGGCCTTGGCCCACTGGGGGCTGTTGAGCCACGGTAAAAAAAAGCACAAGACGATGGACTCAACCCATAAAGTAGACGATTCAAAACATAATATGCTGTCATCAGAACCTTATAAAACTGAAAATTGCGATTTCAGTGTAATTGTGCATTTGTCACAAAAGTCACATTTCCATGATAACATAAATCTAAGTCACTGTTTCCCTACTTTCTTCTTCCTTAGAGGAACCTCTAAAATAATTTTTAATATCTCGAGGAACTCCTCAGGATAAAAATATTGACAGGCCAGAAAAAGTTAGTAGTGGGAAGAGCAATTAAATTACTGCTAAATTTTAAATGATTCATGACCACGCTCTGAAGATTCATTATTATAAATACGACAAACAAGTGCATATACAGATATAAACATTTACTGTATTATAAACAGCGTGTTGGTATGCGACCAGCAGACACAACACCACCACTTCCGCGTGGATGCTGTCGCCTTATACACAGCATATCAACACGCAACTCAGCACGTATAATTTTAGCCAATATTTTATATTTTGAAGTAGACTTTAAATTTTTATTTAATACTTAACATTATGTATTTGTTAATTGAATTATTTTGAAGTTCTATGTAATATATCCCTCAAAGAACATCTCCCTGAAGATGGTCACAATACATGGTAGAAACATGTAGCAGACTACGCTGTTTATTAAGTAATAAATGTATATATCTGTACATGCACTTGTTGGTCGTATTTCTAATACTGCTAAATTGTTTACAGTGCAATTTATTTGTAAAAGTTGCAAAAAAACTGAGGAATTTTTCCGTGATTTTGTATTCGACTTTTTAAACATCAAAACATAAAATAAAAATAAAGTTTATATTAACATCAAAATAAATTTCACATCCATAATTAATAAAAGGTTTGCACTCCGTGCGACATTTGCCCTCTATTTTTTTGCATAGATGTTGAATTTTTGGCCGAATTCCCGCGAAGCCCCTAACGGTGCTCTGCGTAAATCTAGGGTTCCGCTTAACTCTAGCTGGAGAACACTGCCGTAAGTCAGGGCTGGCCAATTTAAACGCAAAGGAGGGCCACATAATTCGTTAAGGACTCGCCCGAGGTCTGGGTTTATGTGTTATAAATATATCGAAAATGGGCGGGGAGGGGAGGGTGGGGAATAAATAAATCAGAAGGTGGTTATTTACAAACAATTAGTTACGTTAAACATACGGTTGAATGACAAGCTAGTAGGCCTTACTAATCTCGGTAAAACACTAAGAATGATTGGTTTACTGTGTGCTGTCTTAAAGGTGGTGGGATATTGTTTCTGAATATTTTCTCTTTCAATAAAGATGCCTTATTATGTTTTGTAGATCAATTATATTATATTGGATAAATTATAGTACTAAAACTATTGAGGTGACCTAGGAGCGCAAATACTTTAATCGAGGGCCGCATATTGTCCAGCTGTGCCGTGTATACTCGAATACTTTCTTTTGGGCGCTGCATGGTAATATTTATTTTTCAGAAAGCAGGCAAGAAAAAGAGACACCGGCATTCAGTGGGTTCCACGTCGGCGAGGCGTAGCGACGTCGACGTGGTAAAGGATGGCGATCGGCCTGAAGAAGTACCAGAAGTACCAAAAGACAGGGGAAAAAAAGACATCGAAGCTGATGATGAACTTCCTTACACCATCGAATCTTCTGATGTAATGGGCAGGTCAGTAACATCTTGGGAAGGCTTATGGTGTCATGAGGGGTATTGTGATGTCTCGGGCAGTTTAGTGACATCATGTGAACTTCAGTGACATATTGCTGAGTTCAGTGATATCTCGTGCAAATTAGTAATATCTTGGGAGGTTAGTGACCTCTTGGGCAAGTTAATTATATTTTTGAAAGGTGACATTTTGGCTAAATTAGTACCATCTGTGAGAGATAAGTGACGATTAGAAGCACCTTAATGACATCTTGGGAGAGGTACAGATTTGTGAATGTAATTATTGTTCTGATCCTCAAACTGGAAAATATCTGCTTCAGATTTAAAAAAGAAGAAAATAAGTCGTGTTCATTTGTAGTAGGCTGAAATATTTTCCCATGGAAAAGATAAGAGTTGCATGTACATTCAGAATTTATTCGAGAAAACTGAAGCGAAATGCCACTTGCGAGAACTAGATGGAGGCGGGAGTTTATTTTCAAATAAACTGTAGTTATACGAATTGAATTTATAGAGTGGAGGATAGGGTCCAGTGGAGGTCTTTGGTAAATGAGATAACAAATTTTTGCTCGTCGTGACATTTGATAGAATATCTTTTCTTACCGAACGATGCCTAGCTAGTGACGTTGTATTGATGGGTTTTATTAAATGACTTACTTTTAACTAATGGGTTAAGAAAATGCATAAGAGGGTTTCTTGGAAAATCTGAATAATAGAATCCGTTCGGAAAGCCTAGGCCTAGCCTATGAATGGATGATATTTAATATGTATCTTAGAGGAGTAAGTTGTGACAGCATATATTGGATTAATATGACTCAGGATAGAGATAAAATTATTACTCTTGTAATCGCGGTAATTAACTTCAGCTTCGACAATTTCTGTACTAGAAAAGGAACTTCTGGCTTCTTACGGAATTCTCTGCTGTATGGAAGTAGTTACTTGTAACTGGTATATAAGGTGTTGCCTTTGCGGTAGGAATCGAATTTTAAGTACGATAATTGTGAAGAAGCTTGGCCTGCGTAGAAGGTGCGATGTGACAGTGCAAGGTCTTACAGAGCGAAAGGACAGGCAATAATGTCTGTCAAACATTGCGTGTATCATAGGCTCCATATTAATTAGAAATATTCATAGAGTGACCCTAAGCACATGTTCACAGTAAAGCGACACAGTGCTGTCCTCAGTCTGGAGATTTCCCGTAAATACTGGTAAGAATGTGTGTCTGTTCCTAACAGCAGAAAGAAAGGTGACCAGAAAGTTTGCAAAGTTATAGAGCACAGGTAAATGAGAAAACTGTAATTGTCTTAGCGTCACTACGTCAATAATTAGTAGTTAGTTGTTGTACAGCTGGGGAACCTGGAAGGGAGCTCGTATACCGGGGACTTTGAAAGATGAATGAAGGAGGGCTCTAGGGTTGGAGCATCGCTCTCCGAGGGAGCTCTATGAGGGGAACATGGAGGGAGGGCTCCTTTACTAGGGAACCCGAAGGATATGCTAAGTAAGGCTCTAGAAATGGGCATCTGTTTCCATAGGGGCCCCGCTTTTGGGGAACATGGAGGGACGCTCTGTTCTAGGGCATTTGAGAGAAGGGAAAAGTTTCTTTATTTAGGAAACTTTTAATGAGGAATTTGAGAGATACCTAAAAGATTCCTTGTAAACAGGCAGTTCTCTCCATAGGGGCCCTGTTGGGCAACGTGGAGGGTGTTCTTTTACTGGGACTTTTAAGAGAAAAACAATGTTTATCTGGGTTCCTTTTTCTCGGACCCAGAGGACAATGACAGTTAAGTCTGGGGGACAACTGGAACTTTAGTAAGGAACAGGGCCTTCCTGAACTAATATCAGATTATGGGGTACAAAGGGCCCGTTTATAAGGCCTAGGTGCATCGGGACCGTAAGGGCTCGAAACCAAATGCTAATAATAATAATAATCATCATCATCATCAATCAATCATGTTGTACGGCTTGAGTCACACAATTCTGCCGCGACACGGAGACTGCAATCGGTCAGTCCTCACTACTAGACCGATGTCACTCTTCCATCATTATTACATCAGTCATTTTGCTCCTAGCCACGATACTGCCAAGGTCATTTAGTGGTCTTAATGGCTGTAAATTATTTTACCTCACGTCATGCCAAGGTAGCAGCGTAGCATTGATGGGCGGGTCTGTGCATGGCCCGGCATGGCCCGGATACAATGCGGTGTTGGCAACTCTAAATAAACTCTGATGAAGCTGCGTTCCCCTTTTAATACGTTAAAAAAAATTTATCGCCGTGCAGACTTAAAGCAGACTAGCCATGTGGCAAACATGTTTTTTGAGTCCACACCCGTTTGCAAGTCAGTCTAGCGTCTTCGAATACGGACTTCTACAAGCATTGTGATCCCAGCTTTCAGTGACTTCTAACTGTAAGGATTTAGATGTTTTTATGAATGCCAGTAGCATCGTTGTTATCTCGCCCCGTGTCTGCTACACTTATGCGCATTTCACGGCAGAATAATTTGACTGCCGCTCTATGAGATTCTCATTTGGAAATTCATTCCATACATCTGTCGAGTTATCATAAACTGGGCTGTCCACTTGTAGCTCCAGTTAACCTCTCCTTGTACACAGTCGATCTATAGATGATGTCGAATAGTAAAACTAAAGCTGCCTTCCTACATACGATGGTTGGAACTTTAATAGTGGCAACTATTTATTTACAACTGATACAAAATAGATACATGTTTCGAAGTTATACTGTCCTTCAATGTAGTCACCAGCATTGTTTTATCCC
>Ga0209628_10003344_pt1 | contig 11206 bp, 12 predicted proteins | sample TergutCu122P4_FD_187285 | JGI IMG/M metagenome (GOLD analysis project Ga0209628, IMG submission 187285) | Cubitermes ugandensis P4 segment gut microbial communities from Kakamega Forest, Kenya - Cu122 P4 (SPAdes) (version 2) | ecosystem: Host-associated > Arthropoda: Insects > Digestive system...
TTTGGTCGACAAGAAAAAAGAAGACCCGCGCCAAATCAAAAAAATCACGGACGGTTTTGTGACTGCCAATATCGCAGAGGGCGAACATACGATAGAATTATATTATATAACCGACGGGCTTATTCCGGGGATATTGCTTTCGCTATTGTGCGCGGCGATTATTATAGCTTTGGAAATCTATACAAGAAAAATCGAAAAGAAACGAAAAAATAAAGTCAGCGTGGATTACGCAAAATTAATCGAAAGAGAGGAAATAGATATCGATGTCAACTGATAAAAATAATAAAAAAAATAATAATAATTATGCGAAAATCGCGGATTTATTATTCCCGGACAGTAAACTTACGCCGGAAGATATGGAAAAAAAATATCCGCCGAGAAATTTAAAAGACGGCGCTTGCGTTACGAGATTCGCGCCGAGTCCAACAGGATTTATACATTTGGGAAATTTATACGCAATGCTGATTGCCGAAAGGCTTGCGAACCAAAGCGGCGGGATATTTTATCTTAGATTGGAAGATACAGATCAAAAAAGAAAAATTAAAGGAGCGACAGAAGCTATATTTAATTTTTTGGAAAACTTTAATTTAACTCTTGACGAAGGTTTTACACAAAACGGCGAAATTGGCGATTATGGCCCGTATGTCCAGAGCAAACGAAAAGAAATATATAAAATTTTTGCGAAAAAATTGATTTCGGAGGGTAAAGCGTATCCCTGTTTTTGCACCCCCGACGAATTAAAAGAAATAAAAGAAAAACAAAAAGCCGCAAAAGAAAACACGGGATATTACGGCAAATGGGCAAAATGCCGTAATTTGAAACTGGATGAAATAGAGCAAAAAATTAAAAACGGCGAAAAATTTATTATAAAATTTAAATCTCCCGGCGATGAAAAGAAAAGGATAAAAGTAAATGACCTGGCAAAAGGCCTGCTTGACCCGCCGGAAAATATACGCGACGAGATTGTTTTAAAATCAGACGGTCTGCCTACTTATCATTTCGCTCATGTCGTTGACGACCATTTAATGCGTACCACCCATGTTGTCAGAGCCGACGAATATCTGGCGACTTTGCCGATCCATGTGCAAATGTTTGAGGCGTTCGGCTGGGAACATCCGCATTATTTGCAGCACGCGATGCTCCTAAAACAAGAGGGGAACAGCAAGCGCAAATTATCGAAACGCAAAGACCCCGAACTTGCGCTTGATTATTACAATCAAGTCGGGTATCTCCCGCAATGTCTGAAAGAATATATCATGACTTTGCTGAATTCGAATTATGAAGAATGGCGTATCGCCAATCCTGCGGCGGATTTGAACGAATTTAAATTTACGACTGAGAAATTAAGCCCGTCGGGAGCGCTATTTGATTTGAATAAATTAAACGATATAAGCAAAAATTATATTTCGGCTTTATCGACCGACGAAATATATAGTTACGTCAAAAACTGGGCTGAAAAATACGACAAAGATTTTTATAAAATCCTCGACGACCGACAGCAATACGCGAAAGATATTTTGTCGATCGGCAGGGGAATTGAAAAGCCGCGCAAAGATATAGCTTTTATGAGCGAAGTCAAGAATTATATAAGTTATTTTTACGGCGAGTTATTTGACGCAAACTATACAATGCCCGAAGCATTTGCTCAAAAGCCGGATATAACCGAAGAAATTATCAAAAATGTCGCGAGAGATTATATCGATATATATGATCCCGGCGACGATCAGGCAGTTTGGTTTGACAAAATAAAAGAACTCGCGCCCAAATATAATTTTGCGCCGGAAATGAAACTATACAGGAAAAACCCGCAGGATTATATAGGCAATGTCGGCGATTTGAGCATGATCCTGCGAGTCGCGGTATGCGGACGGCAGAATTCGCCGGATATGTATGAAGTGTTTAAAATCATGGGTAAGGATATGATTTGCGGGAGATTGGAAAAGTTTATAGAGGGATAAAATTATATGAACGAAGAAAGATTCACGGGGAAAGCAGATATTTATAAAAAATACAGGCCGTCATATTCGAAAGAACTCATGGATTATTTATATTCGCAAGTCGGATTTGGTCAAGACAGTACAGTGGCGGATATCGGTTCGGGGACGGGGATTTTCAGCCGCCTTTTATTGGAAAAGGGGAGTAAAGTCTATTGTGTCGAACCGAACGAAGATATGCGTATGACTGCCGAAAAAGATTTGTTGGGGTTTGAGAATTTTATTTCTGTCAACGGAAATGATAAAAATACGGGACTGCCGGATAAAAGTATTGATTTTATAACGGCTGCGCAGGCGTTTCATTGGTTCGACAGGCAGGCGTTTAAATCAGAGTGCCAAAGGATTCTGAAACCCGGCGGGAAAGTCGCGATTGTCTATAACGGCCCGGAGGATTGTGAATTTGTCAGGAAAAGAGATATTATAAGCGAAAAATATGCTGTCGGCGATAAAAAGGGTTTCCGACAACGGGGCGATCCTCCGGGAGAATACGCTGATTTTTTCATGAACGGCGTTTGCGAAAACAAAACTTTCAGAAACGATTTGCAATTTGACAGGGAAAGTTTTATCGGCAGGGATTTATCGAGGTCATACAGCCCGAAAGAAGAAACAGATCCGGAAAAATATTACGGATTGATAAAAGAATTGGGCGAACTTTTCGACGGGTATAATATAAACGGAATTGTAAACTTCCCGCATATTACGGTAAGTTATGTCGGGGGAGTGTGAGAGATTTTATGAATTTAAATGAAAAACAAACGGGAGAAGTTAAAAGATTTGAATGGGGAAATCCCGAAAATCCAAATATATTTGAAAAAAAAGGATATACAAAAGAAGATTTAAAAAAAGGAATAAGAAATCCATTTTATCACGATTTTTGCAGAGACGTTACTGTTGGAGTAAGACACGATGATTATGAACTATTTGAAAAAATCGCAAAAGCATACGGTTTTACGCCTGAATACATGATGAAATCGTATCTTCACAGATATGCAGATTTATTAAGGGAACAAGAAACAAGATAATAAAAAACAGGAGTTTTAGGTTATGAAAAAATTTGAATGGGATGAAGAAAAAAACATTAAAAATAAATTGCATCATAATGTTTCTTTTGAAGAAGCGATTACTATATTTGAAGATATAAATGTAGTTACAATATATGACGAAAAACATTCGGAAGATGAAGAACGTTTTATTGCCATAGGCTTTGATTTTAAAGCCAGAAATCTTACGGTTTGTCATTGTTATCGCGGAAAAGATAAAGATATTATAAGAATAATTTCAGCAAGAAAAGCTACAAGACATGAAATAGAAGTATATAAGGAGGAAAATGGTATTATATGAAAATTGAATATACGCGAGAAGATTTTAAAAAAGGAGTAAAAAATCCATTTTATCACGATTTTTGCAGAGACGTTACAATCGGAGTAAGACATGATGATTACGAATTGTTTAAAAAAATTGCCGAATCATATGATGTTACTCCTGAACATATGATGCAGGCGTATCTCCGACAACACGCCGAATCATTAAGAGAAGATTATCCAAACGAATAATTTATAAATAAAAATACAGGAGTAAGAACATTTATGATAGAAAAAGAATCAACCAGACCGGTATTCTCCAAAAGAGCGGTTATAACCGGGGGAATGCCTTACGGGGAGAAAGAATTGCATTTCGGGCATATCGCCGGGTGCTTCGCCCACGCGGATATATTGGCGCGTTTCCTGCGCGACAGGATCGGAGCGGAAAATGTTTTATTCGTTTCGGGCATTGACTGTTACGGGGCAGGGGTCGAACTTGGTTATGAAAAAGCGGTAGCCGATGGTTTTGCCGGCAGTTTAACTGATTTTGTTACGCGGAATCATAAAATACAAAAGGATACCCTTGACCGTTACCAGATTTCGCTTGACATATACGGAGGTTCGGCATTAAATGAAACAAAGGAAGTACACGCCGCTTTATCGGCGGAAATATTTGAAAAACTTTATATAAACGGCTTTTTAAAACTGGAACGGACAATACAGTTTTTTGACGCGGAAAAAGGCGTTTATTTGAATGGCCGTCAAATCAAAGGGCGCTGCCCGATACAGGGGTGCAAATCTGAAAACGCATATGCCGACGAATGCGCTCTCGGCCATCAGTATAATCCGGATGAATTGATCGAACCGATCAGCGTTTTATCGGGGAAAACACCGGACCGCGTTCCGGTTGACAATTGGTTTTTTGATCTTCCCGCATATGAAGAACGGCTGAAAACCGCGCTCGATGAATGGGAAAATGATCCCGCCTGCCGTAAAATGCTGCTCGCGGTTATACGGGAATTTTTGAAAAAACCTGCGGTTTACGTTAAAAAAGAATTAATAGACGAAATAAAAAACATAAAAGAAATGCCGCCGTATATTATAATCGAAGACGAACAAAAAACTTCATGGGAATTGGAATTTGAAAATTTAGAAGTCAGGGAAGCGGCAGTTGCTGTTTTGGCGCAAAACGGGATCAGATACCGCACAGGTAAAACGTTGGTGCCTTTTAGATTGTCGGGCAATGTAAACTGGGGTGTTCCGGTTCCGGAAAAGGATGGGATAACGGGGCGGACTTTCTGGGTTTGGCCGGAGTCGCTTTGGGCGCCCATATCGTTTACAAAAACAGTTTTGGGCGATGGGATTGACGGTGTAAAATTTGAAGAATGGTGGAAATCGGACGACGCGAAAGTTTATCAATTTATAGGGGAAGATAATATTTATTTTTACGGGATCGCCGAAATGGGCATTTTTATGGCGTTAGATGAAGGATATAAATTGCCCCTTGTAGTGCCGAACCATCATATTCTTTTGGGGAAAAAGAAAGCGTCCAGCAGCAGCGAGATCAAACCGCCAAAAGCGGCGGAGCTGCTCGATTATTATACGGCGGAACAACTCCGGCTGCATTTTATGAACGCCAGTTTGAATGAACGCAGCGTCGGATTTGAACCAAAGGCATTTATGAAAAGCAACGACGGGTTTGACACTGTTTTAAACGAAGGGAATTTAGTTACGAATATATTTAACCGGCTTGTGCGCTCCTGTTTCTACACCGCGCAAAAATATAACGGCGGCATATTGCCGGAATATTCAATAAGCGCAGATGTGAAAGACAGAGCCGACGAAATAATATTGGACTACGAAAAACTTATGGCTACGTTATCTTTTGATAAAATATTTGAATTATTAAATATTTATCTCAGGGATGCAAGCAAAGATTGGTCGGCGCGGAGCAGAAGCGAAAACCCGGAAGAAATCGGGCGGCTTTTGGCGGACAGCTTTCATGTAGTCAGAACCGCCGCAACGCTGTTTCATCCGATAACGCCGGAAGGATGCGAAATGATCCGCGAATATCTCGGCGCGGACAAACGGATTTGGGACTGGAAATATATTTTTGAGCCGCTTACGTTTTTTGTGGAAAACGAACATAAATTAAAATTCCTTGAACCCCGCGTCGATTTTTTCAAGAAACATTCTTCGCAGTTATAAAACGTAAAAAATTAAATATTATAGGGGCGACCGTATACACGAACAAGTTCGTGTTGGTAGCCTCTACAAAAGAGAGGGCGTATATCTATGATTTCGCTTGTGATTCCCGTTTACAACGAAGAAAAAATAATCGAAAATGCAATTCAAACCATTAAAAATTATATGGATCATTGTTTTGACGACAACTATGAAGTTATTTTTGTCGACGACGGAAGCAAGGACGGTACTTTGAAAATAATGACCGGCTTCGCAAATGATAAAATAAAAATTATATCGTACGAAAAAAATAAAGGCAAAGGCGGCGCGGTCAGAACGGGTATGCTCGCGGCGGACGGGGAATTGATTTTTTATACGGACAGCGATTTGGCGTATGGGCTTGACGTGATCAAACAGGGATGCGATATTTTTCGGGAAAATAAAGATGCCGGTATAGTTATCGGTTCAAGAAAATTGCATAAAAATGGATATGCGGAATATACTTTTTTAAGAAAAGTCATGTCGCATGTGTTTATGTTTATTCTTAAAATATACGGCGGAATCAAACAGTCGGATTCACAAACGGGAATAAAAGGATTCAGGAAAGAAGCGGCGAAAAAGATTTTTAATTTATGCGAAACGAACGGCTGGAGTTTTGATATTGAAGTGTTATTGATTGCGGATCAATTAAAATTAAAAATTCTTGAAATGCCTGTAACGATTATCAATCACCGCGAATCAAAAGTAAACCCGGTAAAAGACAGCATAAAAATGCTGAGAGATGTTTCGAAGATTAAAAAGAGAGTAAAAAAATTGTAGCGCGGCATATAACATATAATATAATATTTATAATTATAAAAACGATCGACATATATTCTATATTTGTCAATCGTTTTTTATTTTGTGTTCACATAAAATTCAATAAAAATTTATCGAATTACGATAAAAAAATATTGACAAACAATTTATTGTGTGATATAATCATTTTTAATAAAAGAAAAAAAGAAAAAAATTGGGTTAAATATCAAATTTTAAATTTTAAAATTTATAAATTTAGGAGGTAATTTTTTTATGGATGAAATGAAAGAATCTTTCGCGTCAAAAATATTAAGGATGATTCTTTATATTGTTTTTATCGCGGGAATTGGATTGACTGTGACTATGCCGTTTATGATCGATATCTACATGCGGGTTTTATATGACGCATATGAAATCCTCGACGGGTATAAACTTTTTATCACGGTATTTCTTATGCTTGTCGGGGTGTTGGGACTTTTTATTATTTTTGAATTAATCGTCATGTTACGGACAATGCTGAAAAATCCGTTTGTCAAAAGAAATGTGAAGTCGCTGAATATGATCGGGATAACGGCGTTTATAATTGCGGCGCTGTTTTTTGTGAAATGCTTTTTGTATATTACGTTTTTGACTTTGATATTCGGCATATGTCTTGTGGTACTTGGGTTGTTCGCGTTTACTCTGGCGAATCTGTTTAATAAAGCTGTTGAATATAAAGAAGAAAATGATTTAACTATTTAAAAATATAGGGGACGGTGATTGTTTTGATTGTTATAAATCTTGACGTTATGATGGCGAAAAGAAAAATCGGGCTGAGCGAACTCGCGGCGAAAATCAATATAACGCAGGCAAACTTATCTATCTTAAAAAACGGAAAGGGACGGGCGATACGCCTTTCTACTTTGAACCGGCTGTGCAAAGAATTGGGATGTCAGCCGGGGGATATACTTGAATATAAATTTATAGAAGGGGAGAGTGACGATTATGACGACGGAAAACCAGAATAGTATCATAGAAGTTGAAATCAATTTGGAAAAAGAAAAAGAAGCAGAGATTAAGCCAACACGCGAAATTTTAAAAAGCGAAAAAATATTGCTTGCCATATCGTTAGTTGCGGCGGTTTTATGCGACAGGCTATTTTTTGATATTGCGATAAACCAAACGATTAATTTATTTTATTTTGCGGCGATATTTGAAATGTGTTTTATGATTTTATATTGTGTTTTTAATTGGGAAAAAATATATAAAAAACCGCTGCTTTGGATTATTGCGGGATTGATTTTATTATTGTGCGTTTGGAATCTGATATTTGATTATATAAGCAGTTACGGAACTTTGACGTTTCTTGTGATCCCTGCGACTTTGATGATGTTCACGCAGCTTGCGGCTGAAAATCATGATTTGAAAAATATAAGCGGCATGATATGGTCATGGTTTTCGGGCTGGCTTTTGAAACCGTTTACCGCGATTCGCAAATGTACAGAAGTTTTGTCGGGGGGTTTCTTTCCCAAAGATCATACAAACGGATTTTTGGTAAAAAAAATATTGGCGGCGGTTATCATCACTGTGCCGTTAGTCGCGATCTTGCTTGTCCTTTTGAGCGGAGCGGATAAAGTTTTCGGATATTATGTCAATAAAATTTTCGCGTCGTTTAACATAGCTGATTTCTGGCTGCACGGCATATTGATTTTTATTGGATTTTTTGTTTTTTATTCGTTTTTTTGGAACGGGAAACACGGGAAATTAAAAGATACGGCGATTGATAAAAAAAAGAACGAATATAAAGCCGATAATTTGGTTTTATATATAATTTTAGGTTCGGTGCTGATTATATATATTTTATTTTGCGCGGTACAGTTTGCGTATTTATTCGCGAGCGCGGGACTGCCCGAAGGGATATCGTATTCTGAATACGCGAGAGAGGGGTTTGCGCAGATCGTGGTTATTTCGGGGATTAATTTAATTCTTTTCGGATGTATGATCAAATACGGGAAAATACATAAACCGGGTGAAAAAGATTTAATTTTAAAAGTTATGCTGTATATGCTTATCGGTATGACGGGGATTATGCTTGCGAGCGGGTTTATGCGGCTCGGATTATATATAGATACATTCGGCATGACATTTTTGAGATTGATTTCGGCTTGGTTTATGATATATTTGGCATTGGTTTTGATTGCATGCGCCGTGAGGCTGATAAAAGAAAAATTGCCGTTGATCGTTTTATGCGCGGCGCTTTTGTTGTTTAGTTATAATGCGCTTGGATATATAAACCCCGATTCGTTTATCGTAAAATATAATTTGTCCGGCAATGTCGGAACTACCGACGTGAATGAATGGGTTGGGAAAAATCAAAGCTATGTTATGTATGAACTTTCGGATGACGCGCTGAATGTTTTACTGGAAAAGGGATTGGATAAAAATAAGAATGCCGATATTGCCGGTATTTTTGAATACAGATATAACAAAAGCACAGATAAATACAGTTTGGCGAGTATGAGGCTGAGAGCAAATTTGGCGGAATGTGGGAAAGGGGATTGACAAAAACCGCCGCATATATTATAATAATTATAATTATATCATACAAATATCATACACGTTAAGGAAACATAAAAACTTTGAAAAAAATTAATTTTCGGTTGAAATTGTTTGATGAAACAGGGCTGGAAAACCATACGATAAAATCGCTGAAACTTGTGATATTAGCAGTCGCTTTCGGTACGGTTTCTTTTAATATTACCGGCGGCGTCGCTATGACCGGGTATTTAAAAACACTCGGCGTTTCGGATTTTACGTTCGGGCTTTTATGCGCGATCGCGCCGCTCGCCGCTCCTGTGCAGCTGCTCGCGTCTTATATCGTTGAACGCACGCAAAAAAGAAAAGGGATCCTGCTCGTTTTCGGGACAATACAGCGCATGAGCTGGCTGCCTTTCGGGCTTGTCCCGTTTTTCGTGCCGATGGATAAACCGGCGCTGCGAATATGGATGGCGGCGTTTTTTATGCTGACTTCGGCGGTTTTAGTGCCGTTTGTGAATGTGCCGTTTTTTTCGCTTGCGGCGGATCTGGTGCCTATGAATATACGCGGGAGCTATTTTGCCGTCCGTTCGCGTATATTGACTATGTTCGGTGTTGCGGGGGGAATATTAACCGCGTGGTTTCTCGATTCTTTTCACGGATTCAACAGTTACGCGTTTGTGTTTACGCTTGCGGCAATCATGGGAACGCTTGATATTTTGTGTTTTATCGGCGTGAAGTTCCCGCCGATGGCGGAATCTGAACACAGCGAAAAATTCGGGAGCATGATATTAAAAGTCATGAAAAACAAAAGATACATGAAATTTATTCTTTTCATGACGCTGTGGCAGTTTTCGGTCAATCTTTCCGGCCCGTTTTATCTGGTATATTTAAAAAATATCGTGGTTTTAAGCAATACGTTTATAACAATGCTTGTGCAGATACTGCCGAGTATATGCTCTATTATCATAGTCAGGAAATGGGGCAGGGCGATTGACTTATACGGCAATAAAACCGTTATGCAAGTCGCCAACGGCATATTGTGTTTCGCGCCGTTTTTATGGATATTTACGCCGAACAATAATTATATAATAGCGGTGATTATGGTCGCGGTGATCGGGTTTATGCAGGGATGTTTGGCTTCGGGATTTGAGATCGGAGCGAATAATATCATGCTCGGGCATGCGCCGAAAGTCAACCGGTCGCTTTATATCGCGATTTATTTTATGACGACTTCGATGATCGGCATAGGCTTGGCAAACACAGCGGGCGGCTGGTTATTGGACAACGTATTTTCTATATTTGAAAACATGAATTTTATAATCGCAGGGGTCAAAATGACAAGATATAATTATATTTTCGCTTTGACTGCGATTTTGCGGTGTCTGATGATTTACATCGCTTTGCCGCGTTTGATCCGTGAAGACGAACACGGCGAAACGCATGTGCGTGAATTGCTGGGGAATATCGGCGCGTCGTTAAATATTTTCAAACGTTTCAGGATAAAGTAAAACAATCAAATTCGTAAATATCAATCACGAAAACAAAATTCCGGACATATAATAACAATATCAAAAGAACAGGAGTTGATTTTATTTATGAATTTATCGCAGCCAATTACATATCATAACGAACGTAACGACGAAAATTTTGTTATACCGGAATTTACCCCGACGCCTCCCGCTTATTCTGATCTTGCCATGCAGTTTATTTTAATCGGCAATATGCGCAGGGCATGGATACAACACGTTTATTGGATGCGCATGCTTTTGATAAGCATTGCGGAAAAATTGAAAGATCAAGAGGATGTGAGCGCGCGCCTTTTGTTAAACCCAACGGATATTGCCAATATATTCGGAGTATTTTATACCGCAGAACAAGCGAGAATTATTGAAGATCTTTTGTCTGAACATTTACAGATCGGGACTGCTTTGATTACGGCTTTACGCGACGGAAACACGGCGGAAACGGAAAGCCTGAAAAACCAATGGAATATAAATGCCGATCAAATGGCTGATATGTTCAGCAGCATCAATCCATATTTTGACCTCGAAGAAGTCCGCCAAATGCTTTATAATCATTTGGATTTGACGACGCAGGAAATCATGATGCGGCTTGACGGCAATTATGCGGCGGATATAGACGCGTTCGATCAGGCAGAACAGGGGGCTTTGCTGATGGCGGATTATTTTTCCGCGGGGATTATACAGCAATTCCCGAACCGGTTTTCGTAGAACGTTATGCGGGCGGCCGCTATTTCAAAACAAAAGGAGAAATAAAAAATGGTAAGAAAAATTATAAAAATCGACAAAGAAAAATGCAACGGTTGCGGATTGTGCGCGGATGCGTGTCACGAAGGGGCGATCGGGCTTGTTGACGGGAAAGCTGAATTGCTGCGCGACGATTATTGCGACG
>Ga0209628_10003345_pt1 | contig 11204 bp, 7 predicted proteins | sample TergutCu122P4_FD_187285 | JGI IMG/M metagenome (GOLD analysis project Ga0209628, IMG submission 187285) | Cubitermes ugandensis P4 segment gut microbial communities from Kakamega Forest, Kenya - Cu122 P4 (SPAdes) (version 2) | ecosystem: Host-associated > Arthropoda: Insects > Digestive system >...
AGCAACCAACTGCATATTTGAATAATCGAAATCATCGTTAACGGTAAAGCGGTAAGTGGCTGTGACACTGCCATGCATAGCGTTTCCTCGATCTAAGATGCTCTGTTTAAACTGTACCGATGTATTCCATGGATTACCGTTCGGAAAACCAAACGCTTGGAACGCCAAATCCGCCGCAGATGCGAAATAGATGTTCTTGTGTGTCTTCCCGTTGATGGTCACATCACAAAAATCGACGGTCAGGGCGTTATCTTTCAGCCGTTGAACGGTCATTGCACCAATGGCGGGAACTGTTTTGCCGGGTTTTAAGTCTATGCTAACCACATAGTCGTTTTTCGTTTTTTCTGAACTGAATAACAACAAACTGCCGGCAGGTTCTAATTGGAAATCCGCATACAACAGGTCCTTTTTCTTTTCGGTTGGATAGCGGTTTATGGTTCCATTCAACGCATCCATCTTTAATAACGTTTTTCCTTTTAGAGCGATACTGCCCGAAGATGCTTCATCCATCGATGAATTGACAATAAACACAAGCTCCCCATCGGCATAAGTCCGGCGCTGATGATAGAGGTTTCCACCTTTGAAACGGAGTTCAAAACCGGCTGAACGGAACTGTTTATTAATCACTTCAGGAGTAAGCGCCTTCTCTTTAATAATGGCTTTGTTAGCCATAAACGCTGTCAGCTCACTGTTCGGTGCGCCGTCTATCCGATTCGGTTCGGAAAAGCTGATCAATCGCCCGCCCTGTTCCACAAACTGGCGAAGCAATGCAAAGGTTGGTTTGTTAAAAGTCTCATTCATAGGCGGGATGACAACCGTTGAATACGCCGCTTTTCCAATGATAAACTTCCCATTCTCCACACGCCCCTGGTCCTTGATGATGTTTTCCGAACCCAGATCATATTCGACCTGACTCTTTTCTAAGGTTGTAATGAACGTTTGAAAACTCCGGCCGATCTGCATCAACGCCGGATTGCTACCGGTATGTGAATAATAGCTCCAAAGCGTGGCGTTAGGTTCAATAATTAAAATGTCATTGATTTGGACCCCTTTGCTTAAAACTAACGACAAACGACCGAAATAATCGTTGAGTGTCCGGTAATTGTCAAACCAGGGTGAAACGTATGAAAAGACGGGCGGATAGTCATATTTGCGCGCTCCTGTCAGCGTTTGGTGCACCAAATGCTGATTCATAAAATTGACGCCAATCACATATTCCCAATCGCCAAGCCGTTTGAGGTCTTTGAATGTCACCTCCCAACCACCGCCGCCATAGGTTTCGCTGAGGGTACGCTCGCGTCCCATCTGGTTAGCTACACTGCGAAGCTCTTTCACCGAACGGATATTTCCAAACTGCGCTTGCGGCGATTTCTCGTCAAACTGGTTGAACAGCATATCAATAGACGGTTGTTGATGCCAGGCATACATTGCCATGTTATCCGGCCCGTCGTTCATCTGTGGCCATCCATGCTCCCAATAATGACCGGTCCATTTCAGGTTATTAACTTCTGTATAGGCAAACCAGGGTTTACACCAGCGGTCGATAAACAGTTGCAATAACGTTTCCATATAGTTATGACGCACTTTTTTCCAGTCGCCTGTCTCTTCGCTTAATAACGGTATTAACGGTTTTAAGTCGTATCCCCACTGCTTTTTAAATTCATCGAATAAATCCGGCGTCCAGCGGAAACCACCGGGAGTAACGATTTGAGGTTCATCCGTAAAAATACCGGGGACGACTTTTCCAAACTCGTTTTTTGATACTTTTTCATACCCCTTCATTGTCACGTCTATAAATTTTTCTGTCACCCCTTTCACTAACAGGTCGACATATGAAAAACCGCCATGCCAGTCTGATTTCCGGTGGTAGGTCTTTTTATAAAGGTAGTACTCCCCTTTCACGCCTTTATAATCTTTGGCCACTGCCGTGATGTCTTTCCAGGTATCGCCCTCTTTTTTCAGGCAGATAAAAAATGCTTCCATATGGTCGGGAAGCGTCTCTTTTTTCTCTAACTGAAGCCCCTGACCCTGATTATACGATTCAGGCATTTCATGGGGCACATGCCCTCCGGCAAAACCGCTTGGATACGAATTTTCGTCGTATATCCAGACTTCCAAATCCATGTCTTTCCCTTTCTTGACGGTATAATCAAATAAATGAAACCAGTCGTCGGAAAGATACTCCGTAATCATTCCCGGTCGTGGATGTACAAAAAGCCCTCCAAAACCGGCTTCTTTCAGTTCGATGAGCATCCGGTCTAATTCGGTTTCGGTCACCTTGCCGTTCCACACCCACAATGGCATACTGCGATAAGCCGAAGGCGGGTTTACAAATAGCGTTTCGATTGCGCTGAAATCATCCTTGATCTGATGACCTCCACTTTGGCATCCTGTTGTCAAAAAGAACAGAGCGGAACTCATTAATAAAATGGTTATTGATCGTTTCATTGAAAAAAAAATAAAGGGTTAATAATCGGTTCAATTTTGATGCAAATATACTATTTTCTACCATAAAAAAAAGTTTCTTATGGAGGTGTATTTCAAATTGTCGCAGTGCTGTCCCGTAGGGACGGAATACTGGTAGAAAACGATTCTTCTATTTGCTTTTCAACCAATCTATTATGATATTTTTCCATAAAAATAATATAAGTATTGCGTTAATTTCAATATCAGTTTTGCGTTAATTTCAATATCACTATAACGTAAAGCTATGCCTTTTATTTTAATGCAACGTCTTTTTTTTCTGGGCACAAATTTGACAATGATTTTACTGTCAAAATTATTCAACAATACTTTTATTGTTGAAATTAGCAGCAAAATTACAGGTTTCTATCCTGTTAAAGTAACAACGGCTGGAAGCCGCTGAAATAAACGCAACGGATGGAAGCCGTTGATACTTTGGGGCGTCTATGGTTTTTGGGCGATCACTTCGATTTCTATCAAGGCGCCTGCAATGGGCAAAGCGCTGACCTCAACGCAAGTTCTTGCGGGGTATGGCGTCTTGAACAACCGTTTATAAACGTCGTTCATGGCGGCATAGTTTCCCATATCGGTCAGGTAAACGGTGGCTTTAACGACATCATTGAGGCTACATCCGGCCTCTTTCAATACGGATTCGATGTTTTTTACCGTCTGTTCCAATTGGGAAACCACATCATTACCGGCTAATTTTCCGGTGGATGCATCCACCCCTAATGTGCCTGATAAAAAAACAAATCCGTTCGCTTCGATCCCCTGGCTAAATGGCGCTTGGGCGGAAGCGGTAGCTGTTTTAATCTGTTTTTTATCGTTTGGACGCTCTTTGGCGTTTTCCGTCGTGCAATTGACTAAAGCCAACAGAACGAATACGGAAATCATCATCGTTGTTTTTCTTTTCATCACAGGAATTTTTAAAAATAAATGCAAATATACGCATTATTTTGTACTTTTGCATCATCAATTCACATAAAAAATGATTTAACAGTATGAAAAAATTAGTTATCATGATGGTCTCGGTCGTTTTGGCCGTTGGAAGCGCTTCCGCACAGAACATCTTCTTCTCTGCCAAAGAGGGAACAAAATTGCTTTATGCCAACCTGAATGCGAAAGGCAAAGCCGACACGTATACGCGTCTGACTATCCGAAAAGTGGAGGGATCGGGTAATAATCTGACTATCCATTATGTATCGCAAGCGCTCGACAAGAACAAGAAAGCGTCTGACGAAACGTCTATCGAAGTGCCCATCACCATAACCGTTGTCAATGGGGTGGTTGAATGGAACATGAAAAGTTTTGCCGCTCCCGGTACGGAAGCGTTTATCACCATTGAAGGCGACAAACTGCGTTTACCGTCCACGCTTTCGCCGGGCGATAAGCTCGATGATGTGACATTCACCATGACGCTGAACATGGGGTTTAAAATCCGCACTGAAGTAGCGCTATCCGATCAAAAATGTTTGGCTATCGAAGATGTTACTGTGCCTGCAGGAACGTTTAAGTGCCATAAGGTCTCTCAAACGAGCGTCGCTACGGTGATGCGTAAAACGGTGACCTCAAAAATCTTAACCTGGTATGCCCCCGGTATTGGAACGGTAAAAACGGAATCCTATAACGATAAGGGCGCCTTACAAAATGCCACAGTGCTTGAACAGATTGAGAAATAAAAAAATCAGTTTCGGATTCACTTTAGAGGGACTTCAAAAAACTCCAAAATCAAGGCTTGCGACGGAGGCATTACATCCCCCTGCCCCCTTCAAAGGGGGAAGAAAAGCGGAGTTTACTTGAAGTAAATGAGCATTTTGCTGATGGAGCGTAACGCAGAGTTTGGGGTTTTTTATCAAGTTCGTCGGTAGCGGGCGCTGCAGTAGGAGATAATTAAGGTGACGATGAAAAACAGGATTGAGGCGGAGAAATAGGGCAAGACATCTACGAAACCCACATCGCGGACAAAGATATCGTTGAAGCCGTTTATTCCCCAGTTTAATGGGGATATTTTACTCAAAATCTGCATAAAACGGGGCATGAGAAACGTAGGAATCCATACGCCCCCGATCGCAGCTAAAATGACGACCGAAACTGCTCCGAAGATGCTCGCCTGCTGGTTGGTGCGCGCTACGCTTCCGATGGCCAAACCGTAACCGATCGCGGATAGTGACGACGAAATCGACAGGGCAAGCAGCGCAGAAATACTGTGCCCCAATTTCAAGGCAGGCAAACCAAAGACCGGAATAATATACATACCGGTCAGAATAATCAAGGCTAACTGCAACAGGCAAACACCCAAGTAAACGCTGACCTTGCTAAACACGTACAGGTGAAATGAGCATGGCATCACCATAAGCCGGCTGTAACAACCGATCTCCCGTTCGCGTATTATATGGCCTGCCAATGAAATAACAATAAAAAAAATGGCGAACATACTCCAAGCCGGCACATTGTGCTGTGTGGAGTTGGGAATAATTTTCGTTTTCTCAGCGTAGGTAAACGATTCGTCAATGACCATCAAACCTTCGGTATTGACTTGCAGATTGAGCTTCACAGGGACGATGCGATTCACCTGTCGCGCTATTTCGTTTAACAACAGTTGGTTTTGCACGACTAAGGCATTTTCCCGCAAAGCACGAATCAACGAGATACGAAAGGATTCTTTAGCGGTCGGGTCGACAAGCAATTTGATTTCAATCGGTTTCATCGTTACCTGCTCGTCTTCTTCGCCGTTAAATGCCTTTCTAACGGCCTGACGCACATTATCGCGCAACAGGGCTGTCGCATTGGCCGGTATGATAACACCAATCAAATAGTCGCCATTCAACACCGCTTTTTCGACTTCGATGGCCGAAAGCGGCTGCCCGTGCTTTTCGGTGGTCACCTCAAAGATCGGGCTGGCCGCTATCTGTTGGCTAACCATAAAACCCAACGAATCGTTATCATCATTAAGCAAAACTAAGGGAATACGGTTTTCATTCACCGAACGGAAAGTGCTGTCTTGCAGGTAAGTCATTAATATGACCAACGCCCAAGGCATCAGGAAAAGCAGTATCACGCCCCAAAAGTCGCGTACCAACAACAGAAAATCCTTTCTAATCAGATTGAAATAATTATTCATTGTTTAAATGAGACCGTAAGAGCGCAAGATCGTAAAATTTTAAATCTTAAATCTTTAAATCTTAAATCTTTAAATCTTTAAATCTTTAAATTTTTAAATCTTTAAATCTTTGAATTTTAAAAATTTTAAAAATTTAAAATTTTTAAATTCGCAACAGCGATACGGTTATTGTTTTACGACCTTAACCGTCTTGCCATCCACGTTTAAAAAGTAGATGCCGGTTGGTAAATGGGAAATATCAATTTCTGCACGGGGATTTTTAATTTGTGCCTGTTTTTTACCGTAAGCATCATAGATTTCCACCATAGACCCTTCCCGTAATTCGTAATTCATAATTCTCAATTTTCCGGTTGTCGGGTTTGGATAGGCCCGTAAGGTAGCATTTTGCCCTGTCTGTTCATTTCCAACGGATGTCGTCGTTAAAGATTTCGCCGTATAAGCCGCGCGATTATCTGCCAAGTCGGCAACAACGACGTTAAAATAATAACTGGCCCCTGGCGTTAACCCCATAACGCCGCAAGACGTCAGATTTAAAGTGCCGCCCGGATTAAGTAGCGTGCCATTACTTGTACAATTGGCCACTGTTGAAATGTTATTGCTTGTCGACCGATAGACATAATACCGTAAATTAGCCTGTGGCGTGCCGCCGGTACCGTCATTCGCGGCAGTCCATGAGAGTTCTACTTCGGTGTCGGATACGACAGTCCCATTGATAATGCCGGAACCGCCTACTATTGGCGGCGTATTATCAATGGTAGACACATTAAGCGATAATGAGGTGCCGCCTGCATTAAGCGATGCAGCAAATCCAGGCATATCAAGCGTATAAGGCGTAGTTGATGTAAATCCGCCCGCTGCGGTCATAAGCACTTGATTGTTGCCAACTGAAGCGCTAATCGCTAAAGTAACGTTGGTCGCTCCCGCATTACCCGCAATCGTTATGTATGATTTGGCGGGCGAGGCTGAAGATAACAAATTCATCACAATTTTGCCGCTGACCATCGAAAAGGTGCCGACTCCCGCGTTTCCAATAGAAACGCTTCCTCTGACATCCAAAGTACCGCCATTGAGGATATAATTCCCTCTCCAACGGTTATAAAAAACGACCGTACCGGTGTTGTGCGTAAACGTCCCTGTAGCCGTATTTGCCCCCATCATCTCAAATGCGCCTAATCCGGTTTTTGTAACGCCTCCTGTACCTGAAAAGATCCCGGCAAAAGTACAATTCCCCTCGTTTACCGTAGCACTTGTGCCTATTTGCAATGTGTTAGCGCCTAAAATACATTCGGCGCCGGTTAAACTTACGCCATTCGTATGTAATCCTTTGACTGTTTTATTGCCTCCGGCTCCCGTAATACTGAATTTTGCCGTATTGCTCATCAAATAGACGGCCGCAGATGATGCAATCGTTCCACCGCTGCCCAAAAGAAGCGTACCATCATAAATATCCGTAAGCCCTTCATACGTATTGGCACCTGTTAAAGTTAAGGTACCTGTATTCCTTTTTATTACTTCACCCGTTCCTGAAATGACTCCTCCATACGTAAAGGCATTTGAACGGCAGAAAATAAGTTTACCGTTGTTGACAATACGACTTGAGGCTAAACTGCCATCTGTAACAGTGCCTGTCTCAGCGCTTCCAATATAAAGACTGCTGTTCGCTTCGATAGTCGTCGTGCCGCTATAAGTATTTCCCGTACCACCCAGACGAAGCCCCCCTTTAACTTGTACGTTTCCTGCGCCGGTGATATTAGGCCAAAACGTTCCAATAAAGCTTGCATACGGTTCAATACGGAGATTAGCGCCTGAACCTATATCTATTTTTGTCGCATAATATCCGATGATGCCATTGGTTTGGCCGTCGCCGATTTGTAACGTGCCCGCCGAAACAGTAGTAGAACCCGTATATGTATTTTGTCCTAATAAGACAGTCTTACCCGTACCTTGTTTTGTGACTTGTCCTTGCCCCGAAATAATGCCTGCATATTTATATTCATTCGAGCGGTTAAAAATAAGGACGCCGCTGTTAAGAACATTGCCTGCTATAGCACCGGTTGTACCGCCGGCGCCGATATAAAGGTAACTTCCCGAATGTATGGTGGTTCCGCCCGAATAGGTATTGTCGCCTGTAAAAGTTACTGTTTTGGTACTTGTGCCTTTAACCTGCACCTTTCCTCCCGCTCCGGTAATGGTTTTTGCAACCGTCATAGCCGCTCCAGGCTCAAAATGAAGAACACCATTCGAACTTATCCATATACTGCTCGTGGTATTTGCACTTATACTTCCGGTTGAACCATTGCCTATTTGCAACGTACCATTATCAACGTATGTGATCCCTGTATAGGTATTTGCACCTGTGAGTATGGTTTTGCCGCTACCAAAATTACTTACATGTCCTGCTCCCGAAATTACACCCGCATAGGTATAGGTATCCGTATGGTAAAATCGGAGTGTTGCCCAATTGTTTACAGTAATATTTCCAGTAATACTGCCGGTTGTTCCATTGTTGCCAATGTGTGTTATTCCAGATTCAACAGTTTTACCTGTAGTTGAAATAACGCCGGTAATATGGATATTACCTGCAAATGCCACAGTCCCTGCCCCAGATACATTATATCCAAAAGTTGGAGTAGTAGAAGAAGGTTCGAAGCGAAGGGTAGCGCTGGAAGATACGGTGTATGCACCTGTTGATGTTACAGAAATGTCGCCGTTTACTGTGCCATTACCTATTTGCAAAGTTCCCCCTTCGACAAATACGTTTGATGCTGATTTCACCGTACTTATGACAATCAATTTTCCGGGGCCGATTTTTCGAAATGGGATAGAGGAAGAAGTTATCCCAGTCGTCCCCTTGCAATCAAAACTCACGGATAGATAAGCCGTCGCTGCTGCAGGCACATTAAAGACAAGTTCGGTTGCACCGAATAGATTTGGAACCGTCGTTTGGCTTTGCCCATTACTCAGGTTAATTGTTAAGGCATGGATGCCTGTACTGTACGTCAGCACAAAAGCCAACGTTAAAAAAAATCTCATTTTGTTCATTTTGAATTTCATTTTAAAGGTTAATTAATTATAAGGCTGTTTCGGTGTATGAAACGATTCGCTTTCTATAATAATGTCACCCCTTCAGGGTTCATTATTTTTTATAAGTCAGCAGGTTATCCATTCCTTTATACCTTTGGATTTGATGCTGAATGTCACACCTACTTTCACTAATCGGCGGTTGTCGGCGGAGTAGGGTATCAAGTAGCCTTTGTCGTTGATCTGGGCGAGGGCCTCTTTGGCGGTGGCGTTTTCGTCCATCTTGAACTCGAACACATAGAGGACATCAGCGGTTTTCACAACGGCATCGGCGCGACCGGTGGCGCTTTTGACTTCCGTTTCGACAAATTGCCCCATCAATGTGAATAATAAGTAGAAAATCAACTGATAATACTTTTCGTCCTTATTGCGGTTTTCTTCCAGATCATACGGAATGGAAGCATAAAAGGCGTTCAACAAAACCATAAAATCGTCGACAGTGCCGCTGCGGATCGATTTGATAAAAGCAATTACGGAAAAAGAGTTGTCCATTATGACCTGCGGTGCATAGGCAGGAAGTAATTGGTTCAGAAAACCATATTTCACTTCTTCGTTTGGAAAGCCAAGCGTAAAAGCGGAAAGCGATTCATCATACGACTTGATCGTCAGGTATCCACTTTGGAACAGCAACGGCTCAAGACTGGTCTCATTCACACGGTAATCATCAATTGAATGAATCGATATGGTTACATCATTGTCGAATTTCCGAAAATCATAATGCTGATTTTTTAAGGCTTTGATTAAAAATGTGGGCGTACCCGTTTTGAACCAGTAGTAGCCGAAATCCCTTTTTTCGAAAACATTTAACAGGCTGAACGGATTATACATGTCATCGCCTTTTTTTGCGAAACGGTAGCCGTCATAACGTTTTTTCAACTCAGCAACAGACTCATCATAAGTCTTTACGGTTTCGTGCGCCAAAGCCTGTATTTCCGGTTGAAAATTCTGTAATAGTTCGGATTCTGTAATGCCGCAAATACCATCATATTGTTCATCTAAACTGATGTCAATCAACTGATTCAAGTCACTGAAAATACTCACTTTCGAGAATTTGGTGACGCCCGTCATAAATGCAAATCGCAACGCATAATCCATGCCTTTCAAAACGCCATAGAAGCCTTTCAGAAAGAAACGCAACTCTTCATTTTTTTCCGGTTCATCCATTGTATTGATTAACGCCTTGTCGTATTCGTCGATTAAAACTACCACTTTTCGACCGGATTTAGCATAAGCCGTTTTAATCAATTTGGAGAAACGTGCCGACAGGTCGTCGTACTTTTCCACTATCCCGAATTGGTTTTCATAATCATCGAAAATGGCGCTTAGAATTATTTTCAACGATCGAAGGTCGCTGCAACTCCCCATGTTGAAATCGATGTAAATAACGGGATACATGATCCAGTCTTTCTCGACTTCCAAAAGATACAGCCCCTCAAACAAAGCCTTTTTCCCCAGAAAATAGGCTTTGAGGGTAGACAAAAAAAGACTTTTCCCGAAGCGGCGCGGACGTGCGAGGAAGTAAGGTTTATACTCTTTTACAAGACGATAGACGTATTTTGTTTTATCTACGTACACATTGTTTGTCGTACGCAGTTTCTCGAAATCCTGTATGCCAACCGGCATATTTCTTATTGTTTTGTCCATAATCTGAATGAGAATTTGCAAAGATACATTTATTATTGTTATTAAAATAATAAATCAATTCATTTTTTTTACAAATAACTCTTCAAGGGAGGAAACCGATGCGTTCTGGATGAGTTCTTCGGGAATGCCGTGGCAAACGACCCGTCCGCGATTGAGTAAGGCGACATGCGTACACAGGCGTTCCGCTTCGTTCATGTCGTGCGACGTATAGACCATCGTTATGCCTTGTTGGTGAAGGTTTTTCAGGTTTTCGATAATGGCCTGCTTCGCGTGGACATCGACGCCGGTCGTGGGTTCGTCTAAAAATAACAGGGAGGGTTTATGGAGCAATGCCGCAATCAGATTAACCTGTCGTTTCATTCCGCCCGAAAGATGGCCGATTTTCTTTCGGTGGTGTGACATCAAACCGAAATCCGACAGGTAAGCGTCGATTCGCCGGTTGAGTTCGTCCGAAGGCAGACCGTACATCCCGCCAAAAAACCGCAAATTTTCGACCACCGTCAGTTCGGGATACAGCGCGATATCCTGCGGGACAATGCCGATCAGCGGTTTGATACTCGCCATTTCGTGTCGCACATCAAAGCCGTGAATCATCACTTGTCCGCTGTCGAACGCAATCAATCCGCATAATATAGATATCGTCGTCGTCTTCCCCGCGCCATTAGGCCCCAACAATCCGAAGAACATGTTTTGTTCGACTCGGAGCGTCAAACCGTCAAGCGAAGGCTGTGACGCCTTCGGATATGTTTGATACAAGTCCTGAATCGAAATAAATGGTTCCATTATAATAATGTCACCCCTTCGGGGTTTTTAAATTCGTAATTCGTAATTCTATACGCATTCACCGCTTCAGGGCTTTTGACTACCGACTACCGACTACCGACTATTAATCAAT
>Ga0209628_10003346_pt1 | contig 11203 bp, 10 predicted proteins | sample TergutCu122P4_FD_187285 | JGI IMG/M metagenome (GOLD analysis project Ga0209628, IMG submission 187285) | Cubitermes ugandensis P4 segment gut microbial communities from Kakamega Forest, Kenya - Cu122 P4 (SPAdes) (version 2) | ecosystem: Host-associated > Arthropoda: Insects > Digestive system...
TTGAACCGACCCCTTCTAATCGAGCGGTTAGTGAATCTACTTCCAAACCGAAAGCATCTATTTTTCCTACACCTTGGAGTTTGATATAAGCGTTTCCCACTTTTCCGCCGAGTGTGGCTTTTCCTGCTCCTTCCAAATTACAAGTCAGGTTTTGAATGTATAAACTATCTGCTTGGAAACTTCCGATTCCCTGTACATCAAGATTGAAATTAGCGGTTACTAATTTATTGTCAATAAATACTTTATTTGCTCCATCCATTTTGACTCCGGTAATTTCAGGGGTAGTGATAACTATAATCAGATTACTCCTGCGAAGATTGATTCGATCGGTTATTCCGAGTTTCAGCACATCATCATCTAATTTCCAATTGATTTTATTGATGATATTATCATCTCCGTTAATTGAAATTTGATGCGTATCTCCTTTGCGAATCCTTATTGTTGCAATTAAATTATCGGAGATTTTCAGTTGAGAAAATGCGGGTAAATCTTCCTTGCGATCGGTAATATTTCCCGAACCGGCTATAACATTTTCAACTTTATCACAAAAGATATTCCACCCGTCGAATTGATTTAATTCTTTGCATATTTTAACTCCGGATGAGGTAAATACGATCAGTGCAATTATCCAAACGATGAAAATGCTCCATTTAAAAGTTTTGTTTAACGGCTTTTCTTTTTTGTTTGAAAAAAAAAGCGCATAAATAATTGCAAATAGGGGAATACCCAACACTAAAATCAATGCAATGGCGCCTATAATCGGATTTGTTGTTGCTATTACAGGAAAAAATAATATGCTGCTAAAACCGAAAATTAAAGAAATCAAAACAATAAAAACGATAAACAAAGCAAAAAGTATAGGCAAGCCGATAAGGAATCCCAAGCATCCGAATCCGAATTTCAAAAAGGAACTTAAACAGCCGTTGCTCTTCGTTTTAATTGTACTTGCAGCTTCGGAAACCGTTTTGCCTATATTTTCAAGAGTTACGGCTTCACCGCGCATTTCGAGCTTTTGACTTGCTGTGATTGCTGCCGGCATGAAAATCCAAAGTGCCACATAAGTCAGTATCATGAAAGGTATGGGAAGAAGAATCAGTATGAAGAAAGTAATCCGAACCGGTAGCGGGTCCCAATCAAAATAAGCTGCAACTCCGGAACAAACGCCTCCCAATATTTTATCATCCGTATTCCTGTAAAATCTTTTTTTAGATTTTCCCTGATTGATTGGCTCTTTGTTTGCATTTGTCGTTGATTTTTCGGAACTGAAATCTTCATCTCCGAAATCTTCTCCGGGTTTTCCCATTTGTCCGATAACGGTTTCTACCTGTTCGATAGAAATCACGTTGTATCCTAAACGGATTCTTTCTTGAAAAAGTTCTTCGATGCGGGCTTCGAAATCGCGAATGATTTCTGCCGAGTCTTGTTCTTTGCTGAAATATGATTTCAGGTTTTGAAGATAATTTTCCAATAATTCATAAGCATCTTCATCTATATTGAAGACCCTACCATTTAAATTAATGCTCAATGTTTTTTTCATGACCGTATTTTATTAAATATTTTTTCCTTTTAAATGATTAATCGTGTTGTTTATGTCCGCCCAGGCGAATTCAAGTTCGGATAAAAAGAGGATACCGTCATCGGTTAGCGCATAATATTTTCGTGGAGGGCCTTGAGTCGATTCTATCCATTCGTATTTCAACAGTCCGGAATTTTTCAATCTTGTCAATAATGGATAAAGTGTACCTTCCACAACAATCAATTGGGCTTCCTGCAATTCCCGGATGATATCCACTGCATAAGCCGGCTCTTTCTGTAGGATCAAGAGTATGCAATATTCCAATACTCCTTTTCTCATTTGAGATTTTACATTGTCTTCTTTCATTGTTTAATCTTTATATGACGATGCAAAGATATATGTTTATTTTAATACTATGTAATACATAATACTATATTTAAATAATTTTAACTATACAATAAAAAAATAATTGGTTTTATTTGTAAAACAAAAAAAAGTATTACATTTGCATCGTTTTTTAAGAAACAAAGAAAACATGAACAATTTTTGTTTTACATATTCTTTCTTTTATTACTTTAGCAGAAGTAAGACAGGATTTTGTATGTAAATGAAAGATTTAAAATGCAGTAATAAATACAAAAATTAAAATATAAAATCCTGTCGAAAACAAACGGCGGGATTTTTTTTTAACATTACATTACAATTTTATTAGATAAAAAAATGAAAACAGTTGCCATACAAGGGATAGAAGGTGCTTTTCACGAGATTGCAGCAAGGAAACATTTTCAGGCTGACGGGGAAATTTCAATCTTACCATGCCATCAGTTTCGTGATGTAATCAACGCATTAAGGAAAGATTCGGATATATTTGGCATTATGGCTATCGAAAACACCATCGCAGGGAGCCTGTTGCAAAACTACGAACTTATCCGTGAAAGCGACATGGTTGTTATCGGAGAAGAAAAACTGAGAATTTCCCATTGTTTGGCAGTCATTTCGGGGCAAACAATCCATGATATTAAAGAAGTCCACTCTCACCCGATTGCCTTGATGCAATGCAGGGATTTTTTGAATGCACTACCCAATGTGACCATTGTTGAAAAAGACGATACAGCCTCGAGTGCCGCCAACATTGCCCAAAAACAACTGCAGGGTATTGCCGCTATTTGCAGTAAAGAGGCTGCCGAACTGTACGGTTTGGAAGTTTTGGCAGAAGAAATCGAAACCAATAAACACAATTTTACCCGCTTTTTGGTTTTAGCCAATCATTGGATTGCCGATGAAATCATGGAAGATATCGTTCCTGATAAATCATCTGTTGTTTTTACCTTGCCACACACTGAAGGAAGTCTATCTAAAGTATTGACTATCCTTTCATTCTACGATGTCAATCTTACGAAAATACAATCACTTCCCGTCATCGGTCGCGAATGGGAATATATGTTCTACATCGATGTAACTTTCAAAAATTATATGCGGTATAAACAGGCATTAGACGCAGTGATGCCATTAATAAAAGGATTTAAAATTTTAGGAGAATACAATGAAACAAATACTCCCTGCCAAAAGGCTTGATACAGTAAGCGAATACTACTTCTCGAAAAAGTTGAAAGAAGTAGCGGAAATGAACGCTGCCGGAAAAAACGTGATTAGTTTAGGAGTCGGCAGCCCGGATCTTCCACCATCGAAAGATACTATTGATGTGTTTTGCACGGAAGTTCAAAAACCGGATGTTCACGGCTACCAACCATACGTCGGGATTCCCGAATTGCGCAAAGCTTTTGCCGACTGGTATAAACGATGGTATGACGTCGATTTGAATCCAAACAAAGAAATTCAGCCGTTGATCGGTTCAAAAGAAGGTATTTTGCATATTTCTTTGGCATTTTTAAATCCGGGAGATAAAGTGCTGGTTCCTAATCCGGGATACCCGACCTATACTTCCGTCAGCAATTTGGTTGGCGCTGAAATTATCGCATACGACTTGGATGAAAACAACAATTGGCAACCCGATTTCGAAGCGTTGGAAAAAATGGATTTATCGGGAGTTAAACTGATGTGGACTAATTATCCGAATATGCCGACAGGCGCACCTGCAACCATAGAGCTATATCAAAAGTTAGTTGATTTCGGCAAACGTCATGGAATCGTTATCTGCAATGATAATCCATACAGTTTTATCTTGAATGATAAACCGTTGAGCATTTTAAGCATCGAAGGAGCCAAAGATATTTGCATTGAACTTAATTCGATGAGTAAATCCCACAATATGCCGGGGTGGAGAATGGCGATGCTGGCCTCTAACGCTCAATTTATCGAATGGGTATTAAAAGTGAAAAGCAATATCGACAGCGGACAATTCAAACCGATGATGTTGGCAGCGGTAAAAGCGTTACAAGCCTCGCCGGAATTTCATCAGGAAATGAATAACGTTTACCGGAAGCGGCGCATCATTGCAGAAAAAATAATGGAAGTATTGGGCTGCGTTTTCGACCCCAAGCAATCAGGTATGTTTTTGTGGGGAAAAATTCCGGACAATTATTCTGGAAGCGAAGCATTAGCCGACAAAATATTATACGAGGCCAACGTTTTCCTGACTCCCGGATTTATTTTCGGCAGCAACGGCGAACGTTACATCCGTATCTCATTGTGTTGCAAAGAAGAATTATTACAAGAATCACTCAATAGAATAAAATCATGGAATTAGAATCAATTTTATTACCGGGTATGGATCATAAACGCCCGTTCGCTATCGCCGGACCATGTAGCGCTGAAACAGAAGAACAAGTGATGCAAACGGCCAAAGAGTTAGCAAAAAAAGACATTAAAATATTCCGTGCCGGGATATGGAAACCCCGCACTAAACCGGGAGGTTTCGAAGGAATTGGAACCGAAGGATTGATTTGGTTACAAAACGTCAAAAAAGAAACCGGCATGTATGTAGCAACCGAAGTAGCTACACATAAACATGTTTTTGAGGCGTTGAAATACGGAGTAGATATGCTTTGGATTGGCGCAAGAACAACCGTTAACCCTTTTGCGGTACAGGAAATCGCAGATGCTTTGCAAGGCGTTAATATTCCTATACTCATTAAAAACCCGGTTAATCCGGATTTGGAACTTTGGATTGGTGCTATCGAACGTATCTACAACGCCGGGGTTAAAAAAATCGGCGCCATTCATCGCGGATTCAGTTCTTACGACAAAAAAATTTACCGTAATTTACCGCAATGGCACATTCCAATCGAGCTAAAAAGAAGGCTTCCGAATCTTCCTTTAATCTGTGATCCCAGCCATATCGGTGGAAAACGCGAATTAATCGCTCCGCTTTGCCAGCAGGCTATGGACCTAAACTACGATGGTTTAATTATCGAATCGCATTGTTGTCCCGATAGCGCTTGGAGCGATAAAGAACAACAACTTACTCCCGATGTTTTATCATACGTTTTGAATTTATTGGTAGTGAGGGATACTAAACAGACAACAGAAAATCTGACGGAATTACGCCGCCAAATCGACGAAATCGACAACCAATTGCTGGAAATTTTGGCCATGCGTATGCGTGTTTCGCGGGAAATAGGACAATATAAAAAGGAACATAATATGCCTGTCTTACAAACGATGCGTTACGATGAAATCTTGGTTAAACGGATTTCTTTGGCACAATCGATGGGAATGGATGCCGGTTTTATGAAAACTGTATTAGAAGCCATTCACGAAGAATCTATCAGACAACAAGTTGAAGTAATACAAAAATAATGAAAATACAAATTCTCGGAGCCGGAAAAATGGGCTCCTTTTTCGCCGACGTACTGAGTTTCGAACACGAAGTCGCCATTTTTGATTCTGATCCGCAACGGTTGCGCTTTACTTATAATTGTATAAGGATGAGCGATCCGAAAGAAATCGAAGCATTCAAGCCGGAAATATTAATCAATGCGGCAACAGTAAAATATACCATCGATGCTTTCAAAACGGTATTGCCTTATCTTCCTAAAAACTGTATCTTATCCGATATTGCTTCGGTTAAAACCGGATTGGAAGCGTTTTACAAAGAAACCGGCAGACCTTTTGTTTCCACGCACCCGATGTTTGGTCCTACATTCGCCAGCTTGAGCGATTTGTCTTCACAAAACGCAATTATCATTTCCGAATCGAATCACATGGGTAAAGTCTTTTTCAAGGATTTATACAATTCCCTGAAACTGAATATCTTTGAATATACATTTGATGAGCATGATGAAACAATTGCTTATTCATTGTCTATTCCTTTTGCTTCGACGCTGGTTTTTGCTTCGGTAATGAAACATCAGGAAGCGCCGGGAACGACTTTCAAAAAGCACATGAATATCGCTAAAGGTTTATTATCCGAAGATGATTACCTGCTGACCGAAGTTCTATTCAATCCATATACTTCGGAACAAGTAGAGCATATCAGAAAGGAATTGGCTCATTTGCTCGAAATCATTAAATCAAAAGATTCCGGCGCAATGAAAAAATTCCTGCAAAAAGTCCGCAAAAATATTGAATAGGTAGGGGCAGACCTATGCGTCTGCCTTATTTTTTCAATAATTCTTCGATATCTTTCATTGACGATTGAAAAGATTTGTCGATATCTAACGAATCCTGAATGGTTCTGCATGCGTGAAGCACTGTGGCATGGTCTCTTTTTCCGACCATACTCCCAATGTGGGAATAGGAGAAATCAGTGTATTTTTTGGAAAGGAACATGGTTACATGACGGGCTTGTACAATCTCTCTTTTCCTCGATTTGGAATGTATCAACTTGATGTCGATATTGAAATAATTACAAACTATATCCTGGATTTTTTCCAGCGTAATTTGCTTTTTCTCTAATTTGACTGTTTGACTGATAACCCTTCTGGCAAGGGCAAGGTCGACTTCTCTGTTATATACCAACGAATAAGCAACTAAAGAAGTGATAATTCCTTCCAAATCACGCACATGTTCTGTTACATTTTCGGCGATGAAATCTACAATTTCAGAAGAAATATTCAGGCCGTCGTGCTTGATTTTATTCGACAGAATTTTTTTTCTTAATTCGATGTCTGGTTTGAATAACTCGGCAGTCATTCCCCATTTCAAGCGGGTAACCAATCTTTCTTCCAATCCCTGCAGATTTACCGGAGCTTTATCCGATGTTAAAATAATTTGCTTGCCCAGCTGATGCAAATGATTGAATATGTGGAAATAAGTGTTTTGAGTCTTTTCTTTTCCTGCTAATTCTTGAATATCATCGATAATCAAAACATCGACACCTTGGTAGAAGTTGATAAAATCGTTCGAGACGTTATTTCGCGAAGCATCTGTAAATTGTACTTGAAACAAGTGGGAAGATATGTAAAGTACTTTCTTTTCCGGGTATTTTTCCCTGATTCTGTTTCCGATAGCATGGCAAACGTGCGTTTTACCGACTCCGGAACTTCCATGAATAAATAACGGATTAAAAGCTGTTTTTCCCGGATTTTCCGCAACGGTTTCCGCAACGGTTCTTGTCAACTTGTTACTGCCTCCTTCAAAAAAATTATGGAAACCGTATTTACTGTTCAAATTTGCATTCCAAGTTTGCTCCGGTTGCTCCAACGTACCCGGAGTTTTATTCATTCCCTTAGAGGCTTTCTTTTCTGCTGATAAAGTTCCTATTTTTTCGCTTTGCAGCGTAGTGTGGGATTTAGAAGTATTATCGACAATAACGCGATAATTCAAAATAGTTCCTTTGCCTACGATGCGATTCAGCGTAGCGTAGATTAAATCGACATATTTTTCTTCTAAATATTCGTAAAAAAATTGACTGGGAACCTGAATGGTAAATTCAAGGTTTTCTATTTTTAACGGAACAATGGGTAAAAACCAAGTATTGAAAACATTATCAGATACATTATCTCTGATAATATCCAAACAACGATTCCACAATACCTGACAATTATTTTCCACTTTACTATTGATGTGTTTTCTAAAAACGGTTCTCTAAATTCTAACGACTTGATTAGAATTAACTAATTCGAGAGTACAAATTTTGAAAAAAAAAACGAATAAAAAAAATGCTTTTTTACTTGCAAATATCCTCAAAGATATATCCTCTTTAGTTTCAATGGGTTAAGAATATTAGCTTTATTAACATAATCAAACATACTTTAACCCATTGATAATCATTGTGTTGCTTTTCGTTTTGTGTTGCAGCTTGTAATTTTCAAAAAAGAAAAAAATTCGCTTGAACGATTGATGTTTAACCGTATTCGATGTATTTACAGTGATAACGGATTTGTTGAAAAATTTAGAATTATTCTAAATAATCTTTTTCTAAAAAATCAGAATACGGAAAAATGCACATACCTTTTTGGATTTTGTTTAAAGTCCAATAACAGGTTAGAGGCATTTTCTGTCGTAGTATTCAAATTATCGTACAGCGTCCTGTCTTTAAGCAATAAACCGAGACTATTGTCTTTGCTGTTCAGTTGATTAGTCATGTTCTCAATATTACCCAATGTTGCATTGATACTGTTATAAGTCGTTGTCAAATCTAAAGATTTAAGTCCCGAACTGACTTCCGTAAAGTCGGAAGAAACCGTTCTGAAATTGTTCAATATGACAGGCATATCTCCATTCAACATTCTGTTTAAGTTGACGGTAGAGGCTTGCAAACTTGCCGTTGTACGTTCAATGGTAACCAACGATTGTTTTAGTGCCGGATGATTGATGATTTCATTTAATCCGGTTAAAATAGAATCTATTTTAGGCATAATGTCTGCCATCTGCGGCACTATTGTTCTTGAAAGAACATCCATTGGGCCGACTCTTGCTCTCCCTTCTAACGTGTCGCCAATTTGATAATAAGTGGTAACATAATCATTTAACATGATATGAAGACTGGCGCCGGCCGTCAGGCTCGAGGTCAGTTCGACATAACTCCCCGATCTGACTCTCATACTTTTATCCAAACTGATTAATGCGACTATATTACCCGGACGGGAAAAGTCGTATTCAATATCGGTTACGACTCCAATTTTAAAACCGTTGATGTAAACAGGACTTGCCTTTTGCAGGTCGGTTACATCATTGAACTTAACAAAATAATGGTTTGTCGGCTTAAACAAATTTACTCCTTTTAAGTAATTGATACCGAAATACAAAATTGCTAAACTGATTAAAGCAATGATGCCAATAATGACTTCACGGGAAAAATATTTTTTCATATTCTTGTTTTTTTACTTTATCCTTTTGCCATCTACAAATCGAACTATAAAGGCATCCGGAAAATCTTTTATTAGAGTTGTTTTTAATTGAATTATTTCATTTATATCCGTAGTATTTCCATAAGTATATTTATACATGCCGTTTTCTACATAAGAAGAAGCTTTATATCCTTTCAATGAGGGAGAATTGGGCGGTATCGGCGTACTTGAAGCCACTATTTGCAGTTTATATACAACTTCTCCCTTTTGGGGTGTAATCACAGTATCCTGAGGAGAAGAAACAGTATCTTGAGATACAACAGGAACCTGAGAAGGTGCAGGGGTTTTAACGGGAGCAGAAGTTTGAGAGGATGCAGGGGCTTTAGATGCAGGGGTTGCAACACGATTTCCTCCTGTTTTCCGGTCATAATCGTTCTTGTATCGGGTAAAAGCATTAAAAAGAGAGTTTGCAAGACTTTGCTGTCCCGAAGTACTAATCAGAAATGCTTCTTCTTTCGGATTGCATATAAAACCTAATTCAACCAATACGCTGGGCATCGAAGTGGCTCTCAGCATAAGAAAACCTGCTTGTCTGACTCCTCTATCTGTACGTTTAGATGTGTTTTTAAATTCTTTCTGAATCATAGAGGCAAAAGACACGCTTTGCTCCATGTATTTATTCGTGATAAATTCAAATATGATATACGATTCGGAAGATTTAGGGTCAAAACCTTCATACTTTTGTTTGTAATCTTCTTCCAATAATATAACGGAGTTTTCTCTTTTGGCGACTTCCAGGTTATCTTCCGATCTTTCCTGCCCTAATGTGTAGGTTTCTGCGCCATAAGGAGTTTGACTTTTTGCTGAATTGGTATGAATGGATATGAACAGATCTGCTTTTTCTTTGTTTGCCAAATTTGCACGGTCTTTCAAGTCCACAAATTTGTCGGTTTTTCGTGTGTATACAACTTTTACATCCGGATGTTTGGCCGCCACTAATTCTCCGAACAATCGCGCAACGCTCAAATTGAGATCTTTTTCTTTCGATTTAGCACCAGTAGCCCCGGAGTCTTTCCCTCCATGACCGGGATCTATTACCAAAACAAAACTTCCTGAATTATTAGCCAATAATACAGATGAAAAAAAAGTAAAGATGCAAAATAACGTTATGAATTTGAAATCGTATTTCATCAATGAATCTTATTCCTGAATTGTTACGCAAAAGTAATGATTTTTAGTTTAAACACAAGAAAACGCAATCATTTAGGTTATTTTCTATATATTTTTTCTGTTTTTGATGTATTGTATTTATAAATTGCATACTTTTGCATTTCTTTTGTATAAATATTCAGTATGAATTCAAAAAAAGACAGATTAATTGCTATAAGAAACATCATCAGGGAACAGACTGTTGAAAGTCAGGAAGAATTACTTAATATATTGAAATCAAAGGGATTTGAAGCAACTCAAGCAACGCTTTCGAGAGACATGAAACAGCTTAAAATAATTAAGTCTCCCGATGTTGAGGGTAATTATATTTATACACTATCAAAAAAGAATAATTATGCAAGTATTTCCGATGATTTCGCTACCATTGAGTTTTCCGGACAATTGGCTGTGTTGAAAACCCGTCCGGGTTATGCTTCGGCTATCGCATCGGATATTGATACGAAAGCGCAATACGAAATTATAGGAACAATCGCAGGAGACGATACTATATTGATTATCCCCAGAGAGGGAGTTACGAGAAAAGAAATTATGGAAGTTTTATCGGGGTTTATTCAAATTAAGTGATGGAAATTGAAGTTGTTGTAGCAAACGAAAGTCACATTAAATATGTGCCGACCATTTTAGAAACTATCGAAGCGGCAGCAAAGGTAAGAGGAACCGGTATTGCCAAACGCACGCCCGAATATGTGGAGCAAAAAATGCGTGAAGGAAAAGCGATAATCGCTTTGGCAGGAGATGAAACAACGTTCGGCGTAAGCCAATTTGCCGGATTCTGTTATATCGAAAGCTGGGGAAATAAACAGTATGTCGCCAATTCGGGATTAATTGTCGTTGAAAAATTCCGTGGACATGGTTTGGCCAAACGCATCAAGCAAAAATCATTCGAATTATCAAGGAAAATGTTTCCCGATGCCAAACTGTTTGGGTTAACTTCCGGTGCTGCGGTGATGAAAATTAATACCGAGCTTGGTTATGTTCCGGTTACGTTTGCCGAATTAACTGATGATGAAGCTTTCTGGAGAGGTTGCCAAGGATGTGTAAATTCAGATGTTCTAGAACGTACAGGTCGCAAATACTGCATTTGCACAGCAATGTTGTACGACCCCGCTAAAAAAAGTGACAAGTGACGAGTGACAAGTAACGCCCGTAGGGCGAAATATGAATAACCCCCAATGAAGCGTAGCGATTGGGGGATAAAATAATAAACAAAATGAAAGAAAAAGTAGTTTTAGCATTTAGCGGAGGATTGGATACTTCGTTTTGC
>Ga0209628_10003347_pt1 | contig 11199 bp, 7 predicted proteins | sample TergutCu122P4_FD_187285 | JGI IMG/M metagenome (GOLD analysis project Ga0209628, IMG submission 187285) | Cubitermes ugandensis P4 segment gut microbial communities from Kakamega Forest, Kenya - Cu122 P4 (SPAdes) (version 2) | ecosystem: Host-associated > Arthropoda: Insects > Digestive system >...
AAGGAGACTACTTTGAAGGGGATTAGGGTTTCAGACATCCAAATAAATAATTGTATTTTTGCCGACCAAAGGTCCGATACTTTTTGAACAGCCCTCGTATAGAATTCCATTGTTATGCTATGGGCTAACAAACTTCAGTTAATACAGCATTAGTTAACAGCTCTCACTAAAGTTTGAAAACATACATTGCAGCTACATTACCTGCAATGAATTCCTTTGGTATCTGCTTGCGTTTTGATGTTGTTACTTGGTACAGGGTAAAATCCTGTATCCTAAGTATCACGCAAGTTGTCATCAACTTGGCCAATTGTGTGAGGATATAGTTCTTCACAGGGTTGCCAGTGCTACCATGTGCTCCTGTTGAACTCGGGGCCTTTTTCTGTGATTCCTATCCAACAAACAAAAATGAGTCAACATCAAATTTCTGTGGAAGAAAGAAAACTACCATTACAAGCTTCAATCTGTTCTGTTAGGTGCAGAGAAAAGACAACCTAGAAAAAGAACCAGAAACATATTCAGTTCAGCCCACTGTATAGATCTAAGCTCTGTCCCCAGAGATGAGAGTTAGCTCCAACTAGTGGGTGCTACTGATTAGGGTTGTACTGTCACTTAACAACAGGGACAGAACCAATTCCCAAAACAGTTTCTATAACCAAACCAGATAATGGACACATACCCAGTATATGCTACATTAATGGTGTACAGTATTTATCTGCAAGCAAGGGTTAAGGGGTATAATGACATGTAATTTTTTCAATGTGACTAATATTTCATGCGATCTTAAACTAAATTTCACTTTGGCATAGGAATCATATTTTTCAAACATAAGTTTTCCAGAATATGTACTGCCCCAAAGCTAAATAATGCTACCCATTGCACATTCCATATATTTCAAATCTTCTTTCTTACATACTTATACAAGACTAGGTTGCTATGCTAGTCCAACCTGTGCTTGGTGTTGCTGCTGTTGCTGTTGAGTATTATCACTGGCATTAGAAGTCTTGGCAGATTCTTGCTGAGCAATGTGGGAAGGAGCCTGAGTGCGGACCAGAGGTGTATGTTGCATTCGGCCCTGATCAATTACATCCAGAAAACTGTTACGAAATGCAGCTAGTGCTTGATCCAACCATTGCACATGAGGAAATGACCCCTCCCGATATTTGGGCCAATGTTTTCTATCTCCAATAGCTAGGTGATAGGGGTAGTAATCCACCTGAAATCAAAAGTGAGTCAAAAATGCTAATGATTATCACATTTTGTTCCTATGTGGAACACAGGGCTTCATGAAGGTCTTACATTCTGTTCTATCTAGAGCTAGTTCTTTTGCCTCTTTCCACCTTTTTCCAGCCTTCTGTAGTTGCCAGTCTCTTGTTATTTTCCAGGTTGCTCTTGGTCTACCCCTATTCCTTGTATCCTGATGGTACCAGTCCAATGTGTGTCTTTCAATGGCACCTTGTGGTTTATGTAGAATATGGCCAATCCAATGCCATTTTCTTTCCTTTATTTGTTGTTCAATGGGCGTTTGTTTTATTCCCTGCCATAATTCCTCATTTGAAATTTTTAAAAATGTAAGAATACCAACTATTTTCTGGGCATATCATTTTCTCTTACCACTTAAAACTGAATCAAAGTAAAAACTAACAAACATGCCAGGTACACAATATTGAATAAAACACACCATCATGCACATGCACGGGCAAAATTCATTTACTGGAGTGTAAATATATTTCTTTAAAAAAATTAGTACTCTACACTGGTAACTTCTACAATCCCTATTACCAAAAACATGGTAACAGTCACTCTATTATACAAGGGAGATGATTACATTTACAACTAAAAAACCACTGCAATAATGAAATAACCATGATTATAAATATGAGTATGATTCTGGAAAATGAGGTACGACATTTAAAAAATACAAAATGATGGTTACAGGACTCAATGTGTAGAGGAATTATGGCAGAAACAGACGAACAGAAGTGGTTACACTTGTAGAAACACACTTTACTCATCCATATGTAATGGTACAGGCAACTACTACCTTCTTTGCAGTAACAGCAAATATTTTACACACTGTGTTGTAAGCAGCAATAGACATACTGAAACCTACACTGCATGTAACATTGTCTGTCACATTACCTCCTGATTTAAGATTTGAATACCAATACTGCAAATTGTAACACTTAGAATATGTGACACACTGTAAATAGCAGTACTTAAAAGTCGTAAAATATGTGAAAGATAGAAGTGAAATTATCCCAGTGCAGGCCATGAAGGCATATAAGACAGTGGAGATACAGCTTTACTCATTCTTAACCTGGCAGACATGAAATTTGTACTGCATGCAAAACAATGTGTGCAACTTTCATATATGTTTTAAAGTTTAAGTCTGAAAAAATTTGAAAAATTCTGGTTGGACACCTAATTACAAAAGGGCAAGCATCTTCAAATGTACAGCCAAATGGAGTACATTTATGTCTACACAATACAAGCAGTTCCAGGTGTATAGTTTTCTTCAGTCTACAAAGTGCATCTATTAAGTTTTAGGACTGGCATTATAAAAAGTATTTGCATGAAAGAAATAACACTTTTATTGTTTAGTTTTTGACATACATCCCTTCTAACAGTACAAAGATTTGCATGGTCATACAGCTTCTGGATGCCTTCGTAGAAGCTGCCCTTTGCAATGGTGTTTAATGTACTTGTCGCGGCTTTCTCGATGTGCGAAATCAAGTCAAAGGGACGCCCCTTCAAGTGGGATTTCACTCTTGGGAACAAAAAGTAATCAGAAGGTGCTAAATCTGGCGAATATGGAGGTTGGTCGAGCTCAGTCACTTTTCATTGGGCCAAAAACTGCTTGACGATTTCCGCGTTGTGGGACAGAGCATTGTCGTGCAAAAGGAACCAGTCACCAGATTCACACATGCCCGGTCTAACATGTCGAATTCTGTTTAGGAGCCTTTCCATTACACCTTTGTAGTACACTGCATTGATAGTTTCACCCTCCAGGACAAATTCTTTGTGGATTACGCCTTGCCAATCGAAGTAAATCACCAACATGGTCTTCACACAAGACTTCTGAAATCGCAATTTTTTCGGCCATGGCGAGGTTTCTCCGACCCATGCAGCGGATTGACGTTTGGTGGTCGGATCATAGGCAAAACACCATGTCTCATCGCCAGTTAAAATCTTCTTAAAGAAGTCAGGATCACTGTCTGCTGTGACAATCAAATCTCGGCAAGCTGCAATTCTCTGGTCTTTCTGCTCTGGAGTTAAGGAGTGTGGAACAAAGCGTGAACAAATCTTCCATTTTCGCAAATCTTCAACTACAATCTTTCTCACTGTGTCCTTGCCAATGTTCACCTCATCTCCTAGCATTCTTAGCGAAAGGTAACGGTTTTGAAGCAACAATTGAGAAATCTTCTCGACATTGTTGTCATTGCGACACTCTGCAGGCCGGCCACTCCTGGGGTTGTCTTCAATGTCTTCTCGTCCATCACGAAATCCTCCATACCATCAGAAAACATTCAAACAGGATAGTGCTTGGTCCCCATAAGCTGCATTTACCATCTGGAGAGTTTCCGTCGCACTTTTTCCAGCTTTAAAATGGAACTTTATCGCTAATCGTTACGCCATACACAAATCCATGACGAGGCTTTCAACAACAGCTTTGTTTCACACCACAAATCACAAATACTGCTCAACTCACTCAGACAACACTAAGCACACGTGTTGAGACTTGCTCCTGTGTGTTTCTGTGGGTGACCGCCTAATGGCGCATGTAGTATTCGCTCTGCACAATCAGTCCTAACACTTAGTAGACGGACTGTGTATGTGTGTGAGGGAACATCCACAACAATGTGCAGACACAACAGATATGTTCTACTGACATCACTGAAATAATACTTCTTAAAAACCGTATGTACACTGAAATACCTGAAAATGTTGCAAGCTAATTTGAAGTGCACCTCCTTCTTTCAGATCTGGATGAACTGACCTCCCATCTGGAAAATCACAACCAAACGTACCCACAATGTACTTCCCACTTACACCAAAACTTCTATCTTACATACCTCCTTTTAACAGTACCCTCCATTATCATGGTACTTCATACGAACTTCATCGACTGCCTAATTAAAATATGAAAATAGAAAAAACATCAAGTTTGAGAATAGCTCTCTCAGTGGCCTAGATACGAAGTCCGACAATAAAGTACGCGAACTCATCGCGGTAAAAGTGCTACATACCTCATTGCTGAATACCACTGTGGTCACCTTCAAAGTACTCCCCTTGGGAAGCTATGCACTGAAGCCAGAGCCTAGTCCACCTTTCAAAACAATTTTGGAACTGGTTTTGTGGAATAGCCTTCAGAGCTGCATGTCATCAAAATGCCTCCCTTTCAATATTTTCTTTATCTTCGGGAACAGAAAAAAGTCACTGGGGGCTAGATCCGGTGAACAGGCAGGGTGTTCCAACACAGTTATTTGTTTAGTAGCTAAGAACTCCCTCACAGACAGTGCCGTGTGAGCAGGTGCATTGTCGTGATGCAAGTTCCATGAGTTATTGGCAAAAAGGTCGGGTAGTTTCCATCTAACTTTTTCATGCAGCCTTTCCAGTACTTCCAAATAGTAAACTTGGTTGACTGTTTGTCCAGTTGGTACAAATTCATAATGAACAATCCCTCTAATATCAAAAAAAGTCAGCAACATTGTTTTCACTCTTGATTTGGACTGATGGAACTTTTTTGGTTGTGGGAAATTGGCAGTCTTCCATTGTGCATTTTGCCGCTTCGTTTCAGGGTCGTATTGGTAGACCCATGTTTCATCACCTGTGATGACATGGCCCAAAATGTCATCTTGCCTCTCCAAAAGGTCTTGGCAAATTGTGACTCTTCTTTGCTTCTGTTCTTCGGTGAGCTCCTTTGGGACCATTTTTGCACACACCTTCCTCATGTCAAGATCTTCAGCTAAGATTTTCCTAACCGTTTCTCTGTCGATGTTCACTTGCTCTGCTATGCTCCTGACTGGCAGCCGACGATTTTCACGCACAATTTGACAAACTTTTGCAATGTTTTCTTCAGTTCTGCTTGTTGCTGGCCGTCCTGATCTCTCTTCGTCAGTGACACATTCTCTTCCCGCAGAAAAACATTTCACCCACTGGTAAACTGCTGTTTTCTTCATAGCATTATCCCCGTAAACTTGCACTAACATCAACATCAACTAACAACAAGAAATTTAATGTTCGTTTGTTGCTCTAATTCAAGCTCCAACATTCTTGCGGCGGCACACAAAAACACACGCAGACAGTAATAGATGTAACTTAGAAAGAGACTGCCATAGATCAACAACAACACAGCTGTGAAACACTGATATGTCGTCATCAAACCATACTAAGGTTTTTGTCCAGTGCTGCCACGGCAAGCATATGGTGGCGAGTTCGCGAACTTTATTGTCCGACCACGTATAACATGAACGACAGTGGCCCCTTACCCGCCGTAAACCTTTATCAGCAGCACGTAGTAGTAGTAGTAGTAGTAGTAGTAGTAGTAGTTGCTGTTGTTGTATACCACTACGTTAGGTAACAATAAAAACTTCCATACACTGCTGCCCTGAGTACGATATGACTCCTTAACCTCAACATAATCTCATAAGGTACAAAATTATCTCCCTCCCCTTAATCTGACATATTTAGATTTTTAAAATACAGCAAAATTCCTTTAATCTGACATCTGATAATTCAGAAATTTCTGGCCCTTGAAGAGAGATGGCCCATGACTGGCAGTTCTGCTTTTGTACTGGAAAACGGTTCATCAGTGAAACAGGCGGATCTCAGGGGCATGTTCACAAAGGCTTCCAGGAGTGTGTGAACATCAACTGTTGTGGTATCTCCTAACCCCTTGTACCCTACACCACCATCAACGTCTTCAGCTATGAAGACCCAACAAAACATGGAAGAGGACTGTAAGGCTGCAAACCAGCCAATGGGGAGATATCCAAATGGAATACTCCTCTGATTAGTTTTAGAGCCAAAGCATAGGAACAGTAACAAAAAATTACTTTTAAGAACTCAGGTCAGTATAGGCACTGTCTGATAATCCAGAACAATGGGTAATTCAGCACCTGTCTGGTCTCATGCGAGTCAGATTAAAGGAATTTTGCTGTGCAAGGTGCACTTAGAAAGTAAAGAAATCTGAATATAATATGTAACTAAACATAGAGTAACACAACACATTAAATATGAATCCTTTTTTTAAGGCCAGATAGTACTGCTGCAGCTTGCTTTTCATCAACTAATTCAGCATGGCTATCTGATCAGAACAGTCACATAAACAAGACACACTGTACAGTAACTTGCGTTTTGAGAAATATGTCACTGACTGAAATTTGTTATCAGTATCAGTAAATATATGGAAAAGATGTTATGAATTACTATACCACAGTACAACAGTGGCCACATGTTTGTCACAGAAAAATTAATACATGTGATTTTGTAGAAATGGTAGGCCCGAGACTGCAGCAACAGTTACTGGGCCATCAGTAACAGGTGTTCTTCACAACAGAAGAAACCTAACATTGTGACGATTACTCCTGCTACATATTTTGGAAGCCACAAAGACCAAATGCAAACCAGAACACAGAATTTTCATGATTTTCCTCTATCCCTACAAGCAAATGTAAGCAGGTTACCTCAAATGAGAACACAACTGCTTCCTTCTACATCTATTTCACTTCCTCCTCCTCCTTGTCCTCCTAACCACACTGCTGGGAACTGCACTGTTCATAACTAATCAGTGCTCCATTGTTAATGTGCACCAATGTATTCAGTAACAAGAAAAACAGAGGAGATACTAGGTGTGGCAGAAAAGTAATGCAACTGGCAACGCTGTGCACGAACCGACAATGCTGCTGCCTCCCCCTTCACATGGTGGTTAGGTTAACCCCTGCCGTAGACTCAGTACAAGTTTGAACTTGCTACAGTTGCTACGCGATTGTTGAGAGCGTCTGAAGTGAAGTTGTGTTTGTGAGTTGCGTTACGAAAATGGACCGGCAAAAGTTTCAGCAACGTTGCGCCATCAAATTTTGTGTAAAGCTTGGCGAATCTGCTACTGTGACTTATGAAAAGTTACAAAGGGCTTATGGAGAACATTCCTTATCCAGGGCACAAGTGTTCAGATGGCACAAGTCCTTTTTAGAAGGCCGAGAACAAGTGGAAGATGAACCTCGTGCGGGAAGACCAACCTCAAAAACGGACAACAACGTGGAAAGAGTGAGGTCTCTTGTGAGGTCAGATTGTCGATTGATGTTGAGAATGATCAGTAGTGAGTTAAATTTGAACCAGTTTACTGTCCATAAAATTTTAACACAGGATTTGGACATGAGAAAAGTGTGCGCCAAGATGGTTCCAAAGAACCTCACGACTGAGCAGAAGGCCATCTTGAGAGGGAGCCAGAATTCTTCAGTCGCGTTATCACAGGTGATGAATCATGGATTTTGGAGTATGACCCCGAGACAAACCGCTAAAGTCGGGAGTGGCACACTGCAAACTCTCCCCATCCCAAGAAAGCGAGAATGAGCAAATCCAAAATCAAATCGATGCTCATTTGTTTTTTTGACAGTCAGGGGATCGTCCACAGAGAATTTGAGCCACCAGGACAAACTGTCAATCAAACTTTTTATTGGGAAGTCCTTGAAACACTCAGAAAAAGGGTGGCATGTGTGCAACCAGGCATTGCACGCACATGGATGCTGCACCACAACAACGCCCCATGTCACATGACAGTCTCCAACAATGAAATTTTGGCAGAAAAAAGCATTCCTGTGGTTCCTCAGTCCCCCTATTTGCTGGATTTCAGTCCCTGTGACTTCTTTTTATTCCCCTGGCTCAAAATCCACTCGAACGGGCGCCATTTTGGTACTTTGGATAATATCCAGAAGAGTGTAACTGACGAGCTGAAAGCTATTCCAGCACTGCTACGAACAATGGAAACAACGCCTCCGTCGCTGTGTCGCTGCCCAAGGGAACTATTTTGAAGGGGATAACCTTGATTTGTAAAAAGAATAAAACTCATGGTTAAAAGTAAATCAGTCTCATTACTTTTCTGCCACACCATGTATGTCAATAGATGACTGCACCATAATACTGCTAAACAAGTAAGGGCACAGGATTGAGAAGTGAACATATTTTGATATATGATCAAATTTTTGTGACCCACATGTAACAGTTTTCAGATGCTCAATTACAGCACTGCGCATAACCGAACATATACAATATCTGTATTCAAGTTCAGTCCACATATTTGAAAGAAAAGTGGGTGTAAGTGTAGCTACAGCAGGTCATATCCTCGCAGCAAGTTCCTGCAGAGTTGGCCAAAATAATGAAATGTAAACAGCATCGTTTCTGTACCCCCAAAGGAAAAATCAAGTGATGTAAGGTCTGGGAAACAAGGTGACCAAGCAACAGGACAAACGTCTGCCATTTAAGTTTGGTGTAATTTTTTATCCAAGTTGTCCTGATCTGCAGAGTGAGAGTGCAGGGTTGGAAGCTCTGTCTTACTGGAATAGCATTACGCTAGAACTATCTGCCTCCAACAATGCATCAGCGTAAGAAATCCCTATAATATGTCTAGATACATTACCAGTCACTGTGCATCAGGTAAAAAATAAATGCCTGAAAACTTTTGTCTGAACAGAGCACCAAAGGCACTGAACTTGGGACTTTCCCTTGAATCTTCAACTACAGAATGCAAATTGCTGCTCCCACAGACTCTAACATGTCAACTAACATGCCTGGACATATGGGAAGTCGCTTCAACACTAATAAAAATTTTGGTTGTGAAAATTTCACCTGTCATCTTCACATTCTGAAAGAACATCACAGCATGAAGTGCAGCGAAGTTCTTTATCTTGTTTGGGCTGTTACAAGTTCCAACATTTGATACTGCAGAATTTTATGTGCTGTCAACTGTGACATGTTTAATGCTCAGGAAGCTTGTCCTCTCCAATTTCTTGGACTGACAGCAAAAGGCACTCAGGCTTAATTTAAATGACTGGTCATTTAATGGGGCTTTTCCTTTAGAAAATGCAACCAGCCTCTATGAACAATTTGTACCATTCATAAATGGAAATTTTTGTTGGTAGTTCCCTAGCAAACTACATATGAAACCTCCTTTGATCTATAACAACAGATTTTGAATCATGTTACTAGAAGACATACAGGTACAGTTGAGATGCCATTTTTCACAACTGCAGTATTAGTGCCACTGGTGGCAAGACTTGGACCCTCAAGTAATGCGATATTAGAACATCAAAACGTTACTTATGTGAATACATTTGGTTTTTATTCCTGCACATTTCGGTTCCTGTTACATTAATATCACCTACATTTCATGTGTTCACCTGTACATGTTACAACTACTGTCCCTCACCTCCAGGGTCATCACATAAGTGGAGGTCTATTCGCTGCGACAGAAAATGATATGAAGTCTCCACAACATCATACCGGCTGAATATACGTGATATAGCACTTTTTGGTTCTTTGGTTCGGGCTTGTTGAGAGATCTGGGCTTGGTATTCAGGTAACACCTACAAGCAACAACAAATTAGTAATTTTCCAGGTGTCACATCACTTGGAATTACATCTAGTACGCAATAAAAGTTGCTGCTGTTGTTGTTGTTGTTGTTATCGTCGCCGTCATTGTCCAGTTCCTTTCAATGTTTCGGACTACCTACCCAGTAACACGAGGTTGTCATTGTGATAGCCTTATAGGGAGAAGACTGATGCATAAATGAATACAGTCCCTTACTCTGTTATTTGTCTGCCCCACATTATTTAAATTTATTGATGCACAAAATAAAAATTAAGGAGGAAAAACTGCATCATAAAGTGCTACATAATTTTTACTCTGCACCTTCCACATGATTTGAAACAGCCACTTCTAAAATTTATCCGATTTCTTCATTCCACAATCTTTAATACACTGAAAATAGATGGCTTGCTTCCACATATATTAAAGTCATGTTTTGTCTCTGACACTTCACTGACAATATGGTGCCTCAGAGGGCTGAAAATCTCAACTCAAGCACATAAAAGACATTATCTTCATTTACTAGTGAGGAGAATCCAGCAATCCTGTTATATCATCCTTGGCATCCAATCGTAATGGTATCTCAGATTGAAAACTTGCCATCATTGAACTGCTAAAACTGCAGATGCAATTCAGGTTTATTTTTCTCTTCACTGACACCAAAACTAAAAATTCTGGAATCTGCAGTACTGACATCTTAGTACTTATAACAGAATGCCTCCAGTTTAAGGTCAAGTGATGTGTGTCAAGAAATATCACACCCTGTCTTGAAGGGTACTATTAATACAGAGTTTTTATTATATGATGCAGTAGATGCCAAACTCATCTAGAGCTGCTTACTTTTACAAACACATTCGCAACATCATAATTCAAAATGCCCAGCCTGAATCATACATAGGGTAATTCTAAGTTGGTAATTTTGATAAGTAAGTTTGAAATTCATTTTTATATTGCAATTCTTAGTTACATAGTTATATGTAATAACCATCTGATACAGATGTATAAGAATATAAAATATTTGCACTCAACCCATCATATTTTGATGTTCTGACTCCTGTTTGGGGTCTTCTTCAAGGGCCCTATTACACTACTGTGTTACTGATATGACTCTAGTAATTAATTCAATCAGTTTTTAAGTAAATACGGTTGTAGTCAAGCTGCCAAGAATTTCCTGTCATTTGGAGAAAATAATTTATCTAAAATTTATTTCTTCTAGAGCTGTCTATAGTAATTCACATTCAATCCATTTCCAGTTTGAACATCTCCTTGCTGACTGCATCCTTCTAAAATATTGCAGTTTCCTAGAAAGTATTCTTCAAAGGCTATTATCATCATCAATACTGTCCAATCTTAAGTACTGTGATGATTGTTTAACACTGTTGTTGGTATATTATAGTGAGAGTCTGTAGTGGCCAAAAAAAAACGTTTTTTGAGCAGATACCCACTAGCTAGATTTGCACTTGCACTTGCATTTGCATACATATGAATACGACAGCCATTATCAGTGAACATTAAACCAAGCAGTGGTATATGCGAGACATATTAGAAACACAAGTAAGAAAACCACAACACTACAGGTCAGCAAAAAATTAATAACACAGGTAAATGAGCATAAA
>Ga0209628_10003348_pt1 | contig 11197 bp, 3 predicted proteins | sample TergutCu122P4_FD_187285 | JGI IMG/M metagenome (GOLD analysis project Ga0209628, IMG submission 187285) | Cubitermes ugandensis P4 segment gut microbial communities from Kakamega Forest, Kenya - Cu122 P4 (SPAdes) (version 2) | ecosystem: Host-associated > Arthropoda: Insects > Digestive system >...
TGTCTTCAAGTCGAATGTCTTAAAACTAGACTAGCACTAAAAAGGTAAACATAGGCCACGCCTTCATTGACTTTCACTGCACTACGTGAGCGAATCGCATCAGAGGGTCTCCGGGGAAAGTAGGTCACTGCGTAAAGATACAATGCGACGAGTACTAGGTAACGTCTATAGAAAAAACATGAGTCGGGCGTACGGCTCACATTCTCTCTCCCACTTTTGCATTAAAATCTCCTAATATAATTGTTATATTGTACTTAGGTGAAATGGTCAAAAACCTATAAAAGTGTCTTTTGAATCATCACTTTTCTTCTTACTTGGTTCATGCACATTCAGAATATTAAACCAGTGAAATCCCAGGAGTTAAGGTAACTACTTCGGGATTTAATTCCAGAGCTGATACTGAGTCAAAAACTTCATATACACATGGGTCCAATTTGCAACGGTTCAGTATTTATGAGTTTTTAAAGTACAGTAAATAAATTAGAAAGGAAAGAGAAGCATTGTGCATTTATTGAGCTGTGTTGTTAAACGTACAGTTACAGATTCACCGTTCAACACTCAAGCAAATTGTTCGAAGTGTCCTCTGTCTGCTTGGATGAATTTTCTGACTCATGTGACCAGAGAACTTGTAACCTTATGAAGCACTGCAGCATTGTTGATGTTTCTTGCAGCACTGAGAATTCAAGGGAGTAGTTCTTCTCTCATGTTCACCTTGTGTGCATACACAATAGCTTTCCTGTAACCCCACATATGGTAATCTAATGGGTTCAAATCTGGTGACTGTGGTGGCCAATTCTCTGCACTGCCATGACCAGTCCATCGATTTGGGAATTTATGATTCAGATACTGCCTTACGACCTGACTGAAATGAGGCTGTGCTGTGTCTTGCTGGTAGTACATCAGTCGTCGTGTTTGTAGAGGAATATTCTCTAAGAGTGCTGGCAGTTAATCTTGAAAAAAGTTGGCATAAATAACACCTGTCAGACGTTGCGGGAAAACGTACGGACCAGTCAGTTGGTCACCAATGACACCACACCACACATTTATGGAAAAGCGATGTTGGTAGTTGCTTTTGACAGTTCCATGAGAATTATCACGATCCCATAAATGGGAGTTTCTTGTATTGTTAACTCCATCGCGGGTAAAATGGGCCTCGTCGGTGAACAAAATGTTACAAATCGTATGGGAGTTAGAATTAATCCAACAGCACAATTCCAACCAGCTATACATGTCTGCAGGTTCAAGATGCTGCATGTGCTGAATGTGGTAACTCCTATTTATGGGATTGTGATAATCCTCAAGGAACTGTTGAAAGCAACTACCAACATCGCTTTTCCATAAACGTGTGGTGTGGTGTCACTGGTGACCAGCTGATTGGTCCGTACATTTTCCTGCAACATCTGACAGGTGATATTTATACAAACCTTTTGCAAGATGAACTGCCAGCACTCTTAGAGAATGTTCCTCTACAAACATGACGACAGATGTATTACCAGCATGATGGAGCGCCACTTCATCTCAGTCAGGTTGTAAGGCAGTATTGGAATCATAAATTCCCAAATTGATGGATTGGTCATGGCGGTGCAAAGAATTGGCCACCACAGTCACCGGATTTGAACCCATTAGATTACCATATGTGGGGTTACAGGAAAGCTATGGTGTATGCACACAAGGTGAACATGAGAGAAGAACTGCTGCCTGGAATTCTCAGTGCTGCATGAAGCATCAACAATGCTGCAGTGCTTCATAAGGTTACAAGTTCTCTGGTCACACGTCAGAATATTCATCCAAGCAGACGGAGGACACTTTGAACAATTTGCTTGAGTGTTGAACAGCGAATCTGTAACTGTACATTTAACAACATGGCTCAATAAATGCATACTGCTCCTCTTTACTTTTTAATTTATTTACTGTACTTCAAAAACTCGTAACTCCTGAACCTTTGTGAATTGGACCCATGTGTGTATGAAATTTTGACTCAGAATCAGCTCTGGAATTAATCCCAAAGTAATGACCTTAACTCCTTGGACATCCTGTATATGACATCCTATCACTAACGAACTCTACTCTCTTAGCTGCTGATACTATTCTGTGGTGTACACAAAATCCTGTTCCTAATTGATGATGTTTGTTTCCTTTTCCATAGAAAAAATTAAAATCCCCTGCTCTTACCATCCCCCCTTTGTACCACCTAACCTTCTGTACACCCATTAAATCTAATTTATATCTTGCTAATTCCCTGGCTGCTGCGTGTTATTGCTGATAATGAACAGAATAAATTCAGTTGTATGTTGCAGTTAGTGTAATGTTGTTTGCATGCAGGACCGCTACACATGCTCTAGTAGCGTGTGGTCTTTTGCTGTTACTCTGTGGGAGGTTCTGAGTCTGGCACGTGAGAAACCCTTCCAGCACCTTTCCAATGAGCAGGTGATACAGAATGCAGAATATATGTACTACGGTGGAGAACTACAGGTAATTATAGCATACAGTAACATATTAATATCACAGAGATAAAGTGTCTTAAGAAAAATACAATTTATATAATTCCTTGATCACAGGTCTTTCTGCCCAAGCCGACACTATGCCCTGTGGAAATATATGACTTGATGCGTGAGTGCTGGAAGCGTGATGAGGGCCTGCGACCCACATTTAAGGAGATATATGTGTTCCTCAAACAACAAAACATGAGCTGTCATCCAGGAGACTGAACTTAACATTTTGTTTCATTGCAACTGTGACCTTCATGTGTTCTACATACACCCTCACAATAAAACTGCCTATGTGACTATTATGCATATGAAGTTTTTACTCTGGTTATATTTCCAAAGTTCTCAGAATGATCAGATTTATGTATTACTTTCCATCACAGCTCCTTATAGAATGTCTGACTGGAACAGAGTATTAGGAGCTTCAGGATGTTATCCCAGAGGAGCACAGAAAAAAAAGTGTAATTGTTATATTATTTACTCAAAACATCTTACCCTAGCATTTTGCATGTAGTTGAACTCCTCCTGTTTTTGGTTCTTGAAAATGCATCAATGGCTTTTTGGTTGAAGTCAGGTACTGAGATGACAGTGTGTCTTGCAGTTGACAACACTGCTAAAGCAATCAGTCTGTCTTGACCCATGGTATTCTGTAAAAATGTTTTAATCCAATTTAGTGTAAAGAAACACTTTTCCCGTTCCACAGTGGTCACTGGAAGTGTCCCTGCACTTTTCAGTGATGTATATGTTTCAAAACAAAAACTGTTGAGGTTTTTTAACACGAAAGTGTAACCAAGGAGTGTCACCTGCTGTTTTTTTGTAGACTTTACTTAAGTATAAGACCTCTAATTCTGTTTCCAGTTCACATTTTTGAAGATCTATAAAAGCTGAAACAGTTGCTTCCGAATTTATGTTGTACATCTTGAAGTGAGCAGTAATTGCTAGTTGCTTCCAAATGTTTCTCTGGGAATGACTTACCAAAATTTTCAGTCTCTAGGTATTAAAAGCAAATCTGCAGACAGACGTACTAGAAAAGCAATCTAGATCTAGCTTCATTTATTATTATGTCACATACTTGGAACAACTCCCATAAAATGTTGGGCTTGTCCTGTCCGAGCTGGATGCAAGGCATCTGTACCAATGCTCAGCTATAATTTGTGTGCTTGCATTCTTTTTTATATCCTTCTACAACGTGTCATGCTGTAGCTTCTGAGGATGCAAAGGCTCTGTGCCAAGCTAGACAGTCAGCAAATGGTGATAGAAGCAAACAAGAATCAGGTGCGACATCTAAACACAGTTTAAATCATGACCGAATTCTCTCTGCTAATTATTATAGTACTGACGTGTAATGTAAAGTTGAACAGAAATGATTAGCAATTTCTGGAGGGGCACATGCCCCTGCATCCTTTAAAGCCAGCTGTCAATGGAAAATAAAATGTCATACTACAAATCTGGATTAGAATTATGACTGACGTAAATGTTGTTGACACACTTGAATAATTGTTGCATATGTGTCAGCTTACTATGAAATTATCAGAGAAAAATTAATGACAAGAAGACTGAAGAACAGGGAATTGATGTGATTTCAGACCGATGAGCAGGAAATAATGGACAGACAAATGAGAAACAAAGTAGACTTAAGCAATGTACAACATAAAATATACTAGCCTGTTGTACATATTTCTCAATACTGTTTTACTTCCCCTTGAAGATGGTGCTTCCAATAATCCTTGAGTTTTGACACTAAGTGGAAATTATGGATGTTTTGATTTCCATTTTCAGTCATTATCTTGGAACAAACTGTGCATGCAGTTGTGATACATGTTCTGCAGCAGTCACAGTGACAGCATTATGTGTATATATAATATTCTTCTATTAATATAAGACTGTTGCAAATAACTGCCTATATTCAGTGTGCAGTGATAAGCTTGCATAAAGTAATGAGCATGTAAATACTTGCCAGATTCTGGTGTAAATAAGTTACCTTACAGATGGGACCATTTAGTCTACCCAAACATGTAACACAATGCAGCTTTTCAATGCATTTTTGATCCTTGTTGAGTGTACAAAGTATTCGCCTCATCTAATGCAAGTTATGAGTAGTAAAACTACTTACATGTCTATCATGTGTAACACATTTATGTCTGCTCCCAGTGATTATCACAACTGTCTCTCTGCCTTTGTAGCCCAGACCTAAAAATTACTAGGATTAACACATATGCCTGTAGTATTTTTGTCCCTGCATTTATGAACAAACATTATGCTGATGGTTCTTCATCTTTGTCTTACATATTGTGAAGACCATATTTTTCAGTAGTTTTGCCAATATATGATGGGGAAACACTGAAAATTTCATTCACAGCCATGATTTTTTTAAAAAAGAGATACACAAAATTTTCCTGTTCATAGTTATTAAAACACATGGTATGGAATGTGTAAACACACTACAAGTTTCTACATCAGTAGGCCACATGATCATAAATCCATATATGTGCATGCCACATTAACAGTTTATTCATGACACTGGTGAAGTCTATCCTGTTCCTTATTGAAATATGTGGGCTTTTTATCAGTACTATAAATTTTAATTCAGTGACACCTGGCAGGAGCAAGTTATATAACATTAGTGGTGAGCATGAGGTTAGGCCCTGCTGGCCTGCTGGTTCACATGTACTAAGCTAATTAGATAAAAATTCTTTACAAAAGTCTCAGATGGGCTGCACTCCAAGGTCAGGAGGGTCACATTTGACCCTTGGGCTGTATTTTTGACACACTACCACTATCACATAGTGTTATGATATACATTTAGCTTTTATTGTTCCAGAAACAGGATATTTTAAAAACCCCCAAGTTCTTTGGGGTTGGTGGCCACATTTTAATCACTTGAGGGTAACAGTATAAGTTGTGAGTGCAGTGCTAGGCAAGGTGGATTTTGGGTATGCACTGTAGCACTGTAACATAAGGCCACTGAAGTTTGAAAGACTGGCCTATTAATGTTAGGATACAGTGAACTTATTTGGTGCAACAGATAGCTAAGAACATTGTCCTTTTTGTATTCACGACATACCTGAAGATGACTTTAACCCTTCAAAGACTAAAATAAATATTCATGATATATAAAAATGCAGTTGTACCTTACCTAAAACATGGTGTGCTTCTATTAGACAGGCCAATGGGTGAATGCTGTACAGGCAAATCATGGCTGTTTATTGTGAGAATGAACAAAATATAGATTTTTATTGTTATTTCTGGCAGTAAACATATTAACCAAAAGGCCTTAAATGGTTAAATTATAATTCTTTAATGAATTCAAAATCTTTTTCATATGTTTTAAATTGTATGGTCACATTTCTGTCACTTTGTCACTGCACAGGTTGTTAAAAGAAACTGTAATACAGTAAGAGTTTGGGAGATAATTACACAAATAGGTGAGCTACACAGACGTGTTCAGTTGCTTACTGACTTTCATAATGCTCTACAGAAACCTCCCTGTATCATATGTATTCCAGAATGTGGATGAAACTTGCCTTAATTTTTATGGTTAAGTGAAATACTCTTGTTAATTTATGATTGCAGAACAGGAGTCAGTCTCCGAGCTTTCACCAGATATATTTGTCACCAGTGGCCAAACAGAAATGCTGGTATGTTAATACATACTGCACTTCTGGTGTAGCATTCTGTATAAATGTAGCTACTGTTCTTTGTGATAGCAACTTCATGTTTATTAACTGAAGTTAAATAGCCTATTACATGTTTCTTGCAGGACAATCATTAGTCCCATTGAACTAATGTATGTAAGTTATTTTTTCTCCATTACCCTCTACCTCATTTCACCAGACTGTGTTTGTGACATAAGTGATGGTTATATGGAAATATATACTGTAAGTTGTAACTTGTGAATAAGACAACTATATGTGTCAATAAAGTAAAACAGTAAGACAGCAGATCTTGCAGGGATTCCCATGTATATAAGGAGAAGTAATGCTAAACATGAAGGTATCTATGAACAAATGCTTATTACATCAGAAAAAAACTATACATTAGTATGTTGTAAGATTTGGTGGCAGCTAAACCAAGAAGTACATTTGAAATCTAAATGCAATAAATAACATATTTTTATAACATACTACATGCCCAGGTGCCCCCAAATGCAGGAGCACCTTCACAGTAAAATAAGATGATGTATGTAAAATTATGTTAAAGAGTGCCATGAATCACTGGCATGTTTTCTGTCATCATTATTACAACAATGTGATGGAGCTAGAGTTCTTTTATGGTTGTGCTCAATTCCAATATTGCTGTGAAGCACTCCCTGCTGTTTGCGTTCTTCTGTATTTAACCCTTGCCTCTCAACCTACTCAGCTAAGCTTGCAGAATTTTAGACAATAACCAGTATACTGTGTCACTAGACTCAAGGAATTTTAAAAAGTGGTGATGTCTTGCAAGATTTGGCAATGTACTTGGTTAGTACATCTTTTTCAAAGTATGCTGAAATATAAAATACAATAATATCACACAAGATAATTTTTATACAAAAATGTGCTGTGTGAATGAAAAAAAAAGTGGAATGATTGATCGGTTAAGCACAACTTGTGAAACATGTAATATTCATTACATGAATTAATACATTCATAATTGTAGATCTTTTGCTTCTCCTGAATACGATTAGTATGGGCAAAACACATTGGACATTATGAGGTGCATTGCTCAATAGCAGGAATTTTAGTAAGTTAAATTTCCATTATTTTATGGCACTTTATTACATACATATACTTAGCTACAAAAACACAGAATAATTCTTAATTTCATCAGAAGTTGTAAGGATCATGCTGTACAGGTGGACCGCCATATCTGCGGGTAATACGTTCCAAGACCCACCATGGTTACGGAAAACTGGAGATAATACTGAACGCTATATATAACATCATATAACGTGATATCATGTAACATGCATAAATATGGTAAAGTTTAATTGATAAATTACGCACAGTAAGACATTTTTTTTTTTTCTCCTGGCGCTACAACCCCCTCATGGGGGTTGTATTTTACAGCCCTCTAGTGGGCTTTAGCCTCCTCGCTTACGAGGTTTCTTGATCACATACAACGACGCGCCACAGTCGGTAGGACTCCTCTGAATGAATGATCAGTCCGTCGCAGAGGCCTCTACCTGACAACACACAACACTCACAACACAAACATCCATGCCTTGAGTGGGATTCGAACCCACGATCTCAGCAGGCGAGCGGCCGAAGACCTACGCCTACAGTAAGACATTATCAACATTAAATAAAGTAATAATAAAGTGTACTGTACTTTACATTGTACATTTGCAGTGTACTTTCTCTCGTATGTATGAAAGTAAGGGATTCTGACATTTTAGCCTAATCCTCAAGAGATGATTGAGCAATTAAAAAATACAGTACCTGTACCGTACAGTATCATGTACAGTTTCAAGGGATGACAGAACAATAAAAATCATGCTTTTCCATCAAAGCACTGCACAAGCAATGAAAAAAGTGTTACTGTTACACATTTTACAATGAAAATCATATGTACGTACCTGTACATAACCTGTAATAAGAAAATTTTATTTGTTAAAAAATATCTTAGCCTATTGTGGGTATTCACTGACTTCTCCATTCTTCTTGTTGCTTTCTGAACACAAACACTGCTATAACATGGCAATTACCGGTAATTCGAACAGCGAGGACGCTAGAAGCAGAATGGTGGCAAGTTTGCGGGGAAGCATGGGTATGGGGACAAAGGAAGATGAGTCAAGTACTGGGCGCGTTTGGGCTGCTGGATTTCACCATGTTACAGCCCATTCTCACTTGGCATGCGTTTTTAATCTTATGAACTGTTTATTTCTGTAATTTTCCACATTTTTTTTCGGGCCACGGATAACTGAACCACGGATACAGCGGTCCACGTGTACTCCCAAAATCAAGACAAGAAGTTCCCATAAACATTTGGTTACAACCACTACATTAGTGAGATATGACAACAGAAGAATCCTCTTTACTGCAGGATGTAACACCAGTAACGGGGAATATAACACTGGCCATATGGTAGACTGTGTGGTTTTTTTATGATGGAAGTCCAGCTCATTTGACCCACAACAAAAGTAGTTTTCAACTATTCAGATCAATAGATGGGTTGAAGTGGACGATTCTGTTCCCTCTGCAAATTCCTTATATCAGTCATACTAATTATGCCTGTGGGTCCATTGGGACGGCATAGTATACTCAAAGAAAGCAAACACAATGCAAAGAATGTGCTTGGGTGTTGATTGAAGCAGCCATGAGAACAATATGGCATATGGCTTGAATTGTTCAGTGTATCAGGAATTATTGGCACCACAAGGTAGTATACTTTTCAGCAAGTCAATTTCGTGAACATTTTGTTAGAATAAAAACACCATTAAATTCAGTCTGATTACTCTAATATACAAATTTCCTCTTAAATATGATGATACTTGTCTTGTTTGGTTTCCTAATGTTTCCCACTATTGCTGATAAAGCAGCTGCAACAATATGTTTGTAGGAACTTTTCAACTTTATTTCAGGAGTAGGACATAATCCTTGTATTTACTGTATGTAATTAAGAATCACTCTACACATTATATTTTAAGATGACATACATAATTTTAAATAATTTGTACTACATATAAGCTGGAAATAACAGAAAATGAAAAATTTCTAAGAATTCTGACACTATAAACTGGTGATCTGCTTTTACACTTTGTGTACTTCATAACAGACCTTGAAGAAACTGGTCATTCAAAACTGTATTAATATCAGACACAAGTTGTTCTTCAGGTAAGGGATAATTTATTGCACAGATACATAATATGAAACTTGTAAGTCAGAGATCCAGCAGTAGACATGCACATTATTTATGTGTACTGTTCAAAGTCATATTTTATCTGACTTATTTAAGTGTTTGTATGTGGAAGTGTGTGAAAGGAAGGGATGTTGCAGGTAACAGTTTTTAAGGAAACAGTCACCTTGCAGTTACATGTAAACTGTAATGAAAGTCATGAACTGTCTATGCAAGGAAATAACAATGGGTAAAATTTAAACTGAATAAAGTAGTGGTATTGAGTACTGGTAATTTGGTATTATATTTTATAATTAAAGAAAAATATTCTCTATATGAAGACATGATGATAACTGTGTAGTATTTGCACTGACACAATATTTCTGAGGAGCACATGTGCCTAGTTTTTTCCCTTTCATCATTGCAAATAAATATTAATGAGAAACGAGTGTACAGTTATTTGCATGAGAACATTATTCAGATTTTTTTCTATATATACAGTGTGACTTTAAATTCTACAATGTACAATATTCTGTTTACCCAACTGTCTTTGTACACTTAATAACCGTTTTTGCTGGTCATATGCATTGTGAAACCTTGTGCTCATGTCATTTTCAGTTACCAGTAGGTAGTTTGGTTAATGTGTAACCCAAAAGAGAACTACTGGCCACTGCAAATGATGCAAACATGAAGTGTCAAAATGCACATGACCATAAAAAAGGTTAAATGTAGGAAGTTGAGTGAGTAAACACGATAGAAAATATGATTATTCAGATCCTCTGATAAGTACGTACATACGTACATTGGTACAGATTAATGTATTTATCCCACAACATTCTTCGTATCATTTATGAGACACTCCATGTTATGTCTCAGCAAACAGAATTATATAATTAATACTATATAATATATAATAATAATATATGATAAAGCATATTTTACTATTTTGTACTTGTTAGCGTAATACATACGTTTAACACAGCGCCTTGCCTTGCAGGAGAGCATGAACAATAACAGAGAGCTAGCCTAAATGACAACCGCCATCCATTTCTACTGGTTGGTTCCCTTGGAAAGGGGAAACTTTTGTAACATAAAGATAGCAACCACAGCCATCAAAGTCAGAGACAGAACAGGCACACCTGACAGTCAACAGGAGTTGTCTGCTGCGTCAAGGCACACTGGAGGCACTGTGGTCGACCTAGATTACAGTAGTGCCATGTATTCTGTTACTTAAGGAAAGACAAATGTTCATATATAATTTTTCAAATAAATAATACCAATTAATGATTAATAATTCTCAAAATCTAAAACTCTCAGGAAAATTAATCAGTACACGATATCAGACTTTATTAATAGATTCAAAACAAATCATGGGATACCATCTTGAGCAGTGATGATGTCAGTGCTATGTTTAATTCCTTTTAAAATATTTACCTAAGAATCTTCTATTCCAGCTTCCCTTCAACAAGAGTAACAAACAGGAATAATAGTGATAATAATAATTGGATCACTCTATGCATAAAAGGGAATTGTACTTAGCATACAGAAGAAATATAATCTGGAATTAAAAAGGCGCTACCACGTACGCTGTAAAATTTTGTCTAATGTTATTAAGGAGCAAAAAGAGTGTATTATAATAAAAGAAATTTAAAATCAAACAATAAATGTAAAACCACTTTGGATATCATTAAGGAGTTATATAGCAAACAACATTCTAAAGTTACAAAAGTTACAAGACTAAGTAAAATGGTGTATGTGTATATCATCAAACACAACTATATTTCCTGGTGGTATGTTTATTATACTAAGGCACAACCACATGTTTCGGTCATCAATGTTGGCCATCTTCAGGTTGTACATGTGAACTTATCAATAAGCTATACCAATGTGTGTGG
>Ga0209628_10003349_pt1 | contig 11197 bp, 9 predicted proteins | sample TergutCu122P4_FD_187285 | JGI IMG/M metagenome (GOLD analysis project Ga0209628, IMG submission 187285) | Cubitermes ugandensis P4 segment gut microbial communities from Kakamega Forest, Kenya - Cu122 P4 (SPAdes) (version 2) | ecosystem: Host-associated > Arthropoda: Insects > Digestive system >...
TTTTGGAACACTTAATAAGATTATTAAAATGATGTCTTTTGGCGGTCTTGATGACTTTAGATAGGATTTTACAGTATGTTTTATAGTAGTTTATTATCTTAGAATTGTTTGTGCCTTTACATAGTATGTAAAGTCCCTTTTTTGTTGACAAGATATCTTGATCCCTTTGGTTAACCAGCCTTGTTTTGTATAATTATCACAGTTTTTTTAAAGAGGGAAGCTGTGATATTAGTGCCTAAGATATACGTTTAAAAAATTATTAAAACTTGAGTCCATGTCTTCTTCACTAAAAGTATCTAGCCAGTTTTCATCACTTAAACTGAGTTGAAATTGTGCTATGGTAGTTTCATTTATTTGTCTTTTTGTAGTGGGTTGAGCTTTTGGGCACTGTATATTAGTATTATGTAATACTAGTATTTGCACATCATGGTCTGATAGTCCATTGATAAAGGATTCAATGGAATAATTTGAATTTTTAAATTTATTGATGAAAATATTGTCAATAGTATCTTACAGCATTCCTTCAGCAAACATCAAGATCAAATATAATTCAGTCATTTTACACACACGACTGCAATATGAATTTGATGTGTACCCTGAAGAATGAATTCAGATTTAATGTGGGGATGGGGAGAAATAAGAAGAATTAAGAAATATTCATTGACATATTATTTGGAAATCAGTTTTGCTTGTATAAGCATTGTCTTCTTATCCTTGAAGTACCTTCCTGTAAACATGGTACTTAATAAAGCACTTATTTTCACATCACATCATTTATCCTAGTGACAGAATGTCTGAATCCCATGCTTGATAACTAGTAAATATTAAGATTTTGTTGTTGCAGGCAGCAGCATTCTGATGCAAACCAGGATCTTGTGGACATGAACAACAGAACATTGCTTGAGAAACAATTAGAGAACAGTGAGGGCCAGCTGGAGAAATTATTGTTGGAAGGAAAAGAATCGGTTAGCTTATTTACTGAGAAGTACCTATACAAACAAAACAAAAATTAGGAGCCTGTTCCGGAAAATTTTCCTAACTGTAGAAGACTACAATGCTTCTATCTTCATGTGACAAGCATCAAGTCTGTTCTGGCTAAAAACATTTGAGCTACAGAAAGAGTAATATTAATTAAATATATCTTACATACCAGAGGTTGGCCAACCGTCATTCAATTACGTTTTACACAAGTAGTCTGGATCCAAGGGTGTATCATTCAAGCTTTTCCTTGTTTAGAAAGTACATTTAAATCACATCTGTGGCAATTTAATCACAGTGGGGTTTAAAAATTTTTCATATTTGAAAGTATTTCATTATATTACTGAAATAATACAAAGTATACAAAGCAGCTTCTTTTAGTTAGTCTCTTCAATGACTACAACAAATGTGATTCACACGTACTCTCTTGGGCCCCTTGTGACTCTGATGAGCAGCAATTTCCACGTTATTGGAAGGAAATAGCTGTGTTTGAAACACAGTGTTACCACATTTCATGAAAATATTTCAGGCAACTACTGGCTAAATTATTAAGAAAATAATATTTTTGTTAGTCTATTCCTGTATGGAATAATAAGTAGAGGTTTTCTTTGTTATAGACATACAGAAGTGAAGTAGTCTCAAAATAATCAGAGGTAACAGGACGACTGGTATGGCAATGCATGTTAAGGAACTATGATGACTCACTGAGAACTGTAGTTGTAAATGAAGTATCATATTTCTAATATCATTATATTTATCCATATGCAGGTAACAAATGTTCGCATAGGAAGTGATGCTCGTGAGGTGAAACGGAGGAAAGATGAAGTTTCTGCAAGAGAGAAACGTCGAAAGAGACTTGAAGATCAAGCAAATGAGAGTGCTGAAAAATTCAGTGAAGTCAATTCTAGATGGAAATTCATCTTGGAATCAAATGACCCTCTGGATCTGTACCATGACATTGAAGAACAGAGAGGTAAATCTGGTTCGCTTCTTTGTTCATTGCTCAGACTCTTAGTATATGGTCTACTTCACTTGTGTTTAATGCAGCACTATTTGACCGAATATTCCACATAGCTCCCTTTTTAGTGATTGCTGGAGTACATTACATGCAGGGGTTAGAGGAGAAAACACACAAATTCAACATATTTCTATTTTACATAATGATTTTGAGTGAGTACTAGCAAATTAGCTATGTATATTTCCCTATATTGTGAGTTACTTGCACCAAATGAATACTTTTAGGAAAGTTCTTTACACCTATTTGTTCATGTTTTATATCCAGGATTACAGAAGAGAGTTCAGTGAAAATGGTATTGAATGCCTGCATAAGAAGTTGAAGCTTAATGTAATTTTTATCTGTGCTGTTCTGATATAAATTCTCGTTTATATGATGTTCAAATCAAATTTCTCAAATTTTCTCAAGAGTAGTGATCAGCATAAAATCATTGCATGTACACATTATACACCTTGTAACTATCTACAGCTTTTATTGGAAACCCTTTTTCATATGGTAGATGTTTAATGAAATACAAGGAAACACAGTTTCTTGTTCCTGCCACGTCATATTCACTGTGTAATTAGCTCTGTAACACAAAACTGCAAGTACTAAACCTCTTGGCCAAAGAGATTTACAAAACAGTATATCACATTTGTAAAATACATATTCTCTATTTCATGTGTGTATGTATAAATACCAGTGCCCCTGATAGCTTTAGTGACATGTCTAATCAGGTAAATTATATTAATTGAGCATTCTTTTATATTCAAATGCTTGACAGCACATTCCAGAAGACAGTAATCTCAATTTACAATTTTATCTGCTTGCATTTTGCAGTGAAATGCACAGAGCTCATCGCACAAAAGGACATCCTGATCAAGGAACTGAGAAAGGAACTCAAAATGGCAGATGAGCGCTTTGACACAGATCAAAAGAAACAAAAAGATGATCTACGGACCCTTGCAGAGAGGGTTGACAATCAAATTAAAGTGATGAGGAATGCTTATAAAGATGAGCTAAAGCTTATTGAGGTGAAAATTTCTTTGGTGTTTTGGTTAATTTGTGACAATGTACCAACTGCTGTTATTATGTAACTTTGAATAATATATGATAGGATGACTGTGGAAAGATGTAACTGAAGCAACTGAGACCTGCCCAGAATGCAGAAACTACACAAAACTACACATTTCTCAGGACAGCCAAACTGATTGGAATTGGATATGTATACATTCTGGTAGTGAGATGATATATGCACTGTACCATCCAATGTGACAAAAAATATAACTGGTAGTGATTGGCAGTGCTGCAGATTATTCCAATTTGATGCCAGATGAAAACATTTTATCTTCAATTATGATTTTATTATTGTCAGGAATTGAATCCTTCCTAAATTCTTACTCATTATCACTTGCATGTATCATTAGTAGCTATTAATACCTGTAGCTGCAACATATCAGTCCACTCTACTGATATATGTATGTATGTGTGTGTGCATGTGCATTTGCACATGCACGCATTTTCATGCATGTCTGTTTCCAGGAAGTGATTGAGCTTGAACAAAAGCAGCTGATGGAGGTCAATGAAGAAAACTGGGAGGCTCTGTATAAGAAACGAGAGGATCTTGAAGTGGAACACATGCAAAAGAAATTCCAGGCAGTTGACAAGTTTGAGGATGAAATATACAGAATAACTGTGGAACATCATGAAAAGTTCCGAGAAGTCAAGATCAAGCTGGAGGCTGATATACAGGTCTGATTAACGTGATACTGCTGTATAGCTTTCAGCTGATTGACTTGTTGTCTGGCTGATAAACATTAGTGGCTGGAGGTAAATGCTAAGCTTCAGAGTGACATGTTGCTGCAATGGAAATTAGGTTTTAAAGTTGAGAGTTACTGGATAATGTTTTGAGGATACTGGACTGTTCTGTGTACCTTTACATTATTAGACCAATAATGAATCTGAGGATTTGTGGCAAGGATCAGGTCATTACCCTTAAATTATAATTGACATTATCTGAACTGTATTTAATAGATGTGATAATTTGGGTCCTGTCATGACTTGTTGTCTGGCTGATAAACATTAGTGGCTGGAGGTAAATGCTAAGCTTCAGAGTGACATGTTGCTGCAATGGAAATTAGGTTTTAAAGTTGAGAGTTACTGGATAATGTTTTGAGGATACTGGATTGTTCTGTGTACCTTTACATTATTAGACCAATATTGAATCAGAGGATTTGTGGCAAGGATCAGGTCATTACCCTTAAATTATAATTGACACTATCTGAACTCTATTTAATAGATGTGATAATTTGGGTCCTGTCATGACTCATATCATCAAGTGACTGGGGCCCATTATGCTGATAAACTGTGCTTGTATGTTTATATTTGTGGCTACAATCAAGTTTTACCTAAGAACTATTCAAATATTAATCATAAATAAAATTCAGGGAATTCTGGGCTTGATAAAAACCACTGACATTAATAGCAGAAGAATAAAAATAAAAATATCTCTCAGTTCCATGAGAAGAAGAGCATGCTCACCTCCAAAAAGGTTTTGTGCAATTTTCCTATAAGATAATCATTAAAAGAAAATTGTACATTATGCTATGGAAAAGTAAATAACACCTTTATTAATCAAGCATATCTCCCTTGCGATTGTATATTGATAAGTTTAAAGTTTAGAAGAAACTGGTTACTTTGTAGCTGAACTGCATGATGTTCCAGGTGCTGCAGCAAGAGCTGGAGCTTGTGAAGATGCAGTGCCTCATGAACAGTGAGAAGCTTATCTATAACTACCAGGTGCTTAAGAAACGAGAAGAGGAGAACCTCATTGTACAAGCCCAGCAGAAACGAAGGATCAACAGGTAAATTATCTGCTGTCTATGTTATTCACTGCAATTTCTGCTGTGTCTGTCCATTAACTGGCCATATCCATAAATCATAATCTTGAAAATGTAACACTTTGACATACAGAGGCCACAAATTTATAATTAGCCTGTTATCCATTGACTTTAAGTCACATGGCTTATCTCCTGAAGAATATTAAAAAAAACACACTGAAATTACAAAGAGTTGAATTTTTAAACTTAAACTGAATATGTTTTGAAACTTTCAAAATTATCCTCTTAGAAATATGGAAATAGGTATTGCACAAATTTAATTCGTTATGGAATGACACTGTGTTAATTTTTTAAGTTATGTATGTCAGACGTAAGGATGATTTGCAATGGTTAATTAGCAAAAGTTACAGAATAAGCAGTCATTCAACATGGGGTCCCAGATTTTGCCTGAAGGTTCTCAAGAAAAGGCTTCTAGCTAGAGTAGTCATTTCTGTAACCAGGACTCAAGCTAGGTATCCCCTTAATGTAACCATGACATTATGGCAAAATTAAGCATGCTTAGTGCTCAGTGCTGACTATTGGATTTAAAAATTTCCCTCACCTCTCCTCTGGTACATATCAACTTCCACATCAGACATCTTTCATGAACATTTTAAATTGCTGGGAATGATATATTTATCAACAGTTGTGTTTAGTATTTCTTAAATATTATACAAAATGCAGTTCCAATTTTTTTTTTCTTTTTACCAGATTGTATTGTGTATAAATATTGTACATGGGAAACTACAGTTTTTCCTAATTGGTGTCTTCCTAAACCTGGGAGAAGCACCATTCTGAGACACACACAGTTGCGATGTAAACATGATAATAAATTGGTCCTATAGTAGGGGGGCACAGACTTTCCGAAAATCTAGGAGTGACCTCAAAATTCCAGGTGACAGAAGTGTGACATAAAGTAAGTTCCATACTGAGGACCCATAAATATTACGTGCAGACATACAAAATGTAGTCACCACAGTGACTTTGTGCCTGAGATTTGTGCACTCCTGGCCTATACTAATTTTGTTTTAATACAGTGCAGAAGTCCATCTTCAGATAAAGCTCTTGAGTCAGAAGCCTGATCTTGTTAGGGTTAATGGCCATGCCTATCATAACTACATAATTGTAAAATACTGCTTAATGTTTTCCAATATTAAAGGTATGTTAATTATCTAAGTGCATCTTCCCAGACTCCAAGATGTTATAAACAGTCTCAAAAAGGAGATATCCGAGACAGAGAAATCAATTGAAACAGAGTCAGCACGGTTGACAGAGGAAGTGATCAGACTGCAACATAGCATCATGGACATCGACAATAAAGCCGACCACATTGCAGAAATGAATGACAGGAAGTATCAGCAGGTGTGGGAAATGAACAGAGATACAGCCAAGAAATTGCTAGATAAGGTGATAATCATATTTTCAATATGTATCTTGTCATAATTATAAACTTCAGTTGTATTTGAAGAAGGGCTTTTATCTGGTTTCAGTGTTGATGGGAGAGGAAGTGCTGTGCTATACAGAGTTTCATAACTTTTTTGTGTATCAGATATTGGACATCGATCGCAAATTACACGAGCAGCAATTGGGAGTGGAGTGGGCCTCCCCTGATATGTCCTTCCTGCACCAGGAAGACCTGGCATCATACCAGTCTGCCCTGCAGGTTGTTGCAAATATTTTTACCAGTGAAGGTGAGACAAAGATTGGAGTTGTTTAAACAGGAGGATGAGGAGCACTGTGATTTTACTCTTATTTTTCCTCTTATCTTCATTTTCTACATCTTACTGTCAGTTTACCAAAATACTGTAAAGTTTATCAATAAGCCAGTAGTACAAAATACGTTGGACTGTTTGAGTTAGGAAACCAAACCATAAAAATGTGGAGTCTATCAGTATATATGAACTATCTTGTTCTGTCTGTAAGGGATTTGTACTGGCATTTCCCAATGACGCTTCTGTTTTGACTGCAGTGTATTCCCTTTTGCTGCATTCTTCTATGTGCATGACACATATTAAGCAGTGCTCATATTATTCCAAATATTACAGCCTTTGTATTATATGTTCTTTCTTAGAAAAATAATACACATTTTTGTTTGGTTTATTTAAGATGCACAGTTCAAAAACAGTACATCACAGTCAGTTGTTTGCCCAGCAATGACAGAAGAGGTGGAAAAGATGAATGCAAGGGATATGTCACTGCCAAACTTATTGAAATTGGTGGCTGAGAATTCTAATTTCCTTGCTGAACAACAACTTAAGCAGCTACTTGGACCACACATTGACAAGGAGAAGATGCTTATACAAATGGATAAAGTTTTTATTGTAAGTAATAGACTGCAGTGTCAATTTTACTTTGCTTTCCCTTTTAAGCCCTTGGTTTGTAAAATACTGAAAGTAATAACAGAAAATTTCATATTGTAATTCACCGATTTACTGTCACACAAAACTTCCACTAATGAGAATAAATAATGCTTGAGAAGTGGTAATTTTAGTCTTAAATTGTTTAACATGAATCTGCGATTCCATGTAATGTACAACAATTTATTCCATATACAAATATCTTTATATCCTGATATTTCATCTTATTATAAAGTCTATTTATGAAGACAGTTTGTGCAGTACCACAGCTGTGGTGGCTTATCAAACTGGGATTGATATCAAACAAGTCTACTGTTTAGGTTTCATGGCAGTTGTGAACATCAAGGTTGTATTTCAGGTTCTAGGACTACAGAATGAAACAGAGATACTGATGCTGAAGAAATGCTTCCTACCATATGCACAGTGCAGTGTATGTACCACTCCACAAGAAAAGAAGGTCACCACCATCCTCAAAGACTCACATGAGTTTGACAGGTTTATGATCATTTTTACTTGTATGTAATCGAAGAATCATCACTTATTTTCTTCTTCACCATATGTTTTGCAGACATGGGAAATAAAAATGTGAAAACATGTATTGTGTGTTGTAAATATTATTTAATACAGTGTAGATACATCAATTTATACAATCACATTCATAATGTTTGTATGTAATGGAACCCCACAGAAAGTCAGCTACTTTTTCCCAGATTTTTCAATCTAGGAAAATAGAAAGAACTGTAAATTTGGTAATTACATTGTTTAGTAATCCACTTTTGTGCATATTTTCCATTAGTTCAGATTAAGACTTCATTTAATTTGAGTGATATTATCTCATTCATATTTATGTGTCATTACCTTGTTTGTAATGGATGACATGTAAACTGTATGTCATGTAATGTGTAGGTTTGTTGTTGTTATTGTTGTTGTTGTTGTTGTTGTTGTTGGGTTTCCCCTCCCCCCATATCTCCAATTAAGTTTGAATGACTAGTTTCACTGATTCATTTGTTCATTAATTGTCAAATGAAACACACAGATTTAACACTACTCCTGTGTTTATGATGTATGTTAACCCTGTGGCGCCGGAATTTTACATTTAAATTTTAGCACACCCTGTAAGTAAAATGCGAATAATACAGGAATCAAACAAGGTAGCAATGTGAAATAAAAGGTATTTTGAAGAGAAAAAAACCGAGAGTGTGCAGCATGTTTAAAATATTCAGTACGTATATTTGTTGAATAAATATATAAAATGCAGCATCTGGAGGTCGTTAGAGTTAACACATGCATACGCTGTCATGACCCATTCTTGTACATGTCATAATCGTACATTAATTTTCACTGGCGTTGCATCTGTCTCACGAGTTTGCGTGGCCATCATGTTTGTAGTATTAAGATTACAGCAGTGGAGTGACATCTCATATTGATACTAGTATTTATAAAAAGGGGGGGCGCGCAATGGCATAGTGGTTAAGGCACTATGCTACAAACCGGCAGATGATGGGTTTGTTTCATTGGAATTTTTCAGTGACATAATCCTTCTGGTCACACTATGGCCCTGGGGTCGACTAAGCCTCTAACAGAAATGAGTACCGGGTGTATTTCCTGGGGGTAAAGGTGGCCGGTGCGTAAGGATGACAACCTTACCACCTTCCTGTGGCATTGTCATGAAATCTTGGAACCTTAATTTCCTGGAACCTTCTGGGCCACTCCAGGCCTGTAACGGGACTGCTTTACTTTACCTTTATAAAAAGCTCTCAACCATACACTTGATCCCAAAGGCTGCATGGTCTAAGGCACAGGTGTGTGGCCACTCACTTGCTGGTATTACGAGTTTGAATCCTTTAGCAGCCTGGCTGTCTGTCTCTTTTGAGTGTTGTCTGTTGTCAGGTAACAGACTGATCCTTCGTCCAGAGGAGTTATGATGGGTCTATGTGTTTGTCACTGAGTGTGATCAAGCACAACAATTGCCTACTATGGTTAGGTAGAAGGGACCAGACTACAATAAACCAACTATTCAGAAATTTATTAGAAGGGAAAGATACTGTAATGGACACATACACACGATGATGCCATAAGCTATATTTGTTTTATAAAATAAGGAAGACATGTTAAAATGTGATCCACTGTGATACCTGTGTAATTCTTGCTAATAACCAACTTGACACACTTTTTCATGTATTTATTTATTTCATCTCTCTTCATGTTTCAAGCATCACAGTGCTCATCATCAGGAGATCGAATTGTGCACTGTGATGCTCGAAACATGTAGAGAGATGAAATAAGTAAATACATGAAAAAGTGCGTGAAGTTGGGTTATTAACAAGAATTGGTAACGAGACGCATGATCAACAAAATATATATATATAAACCTGTGTAATGTTTTAACAGTACATCATCAGCTGGAGACACAGAAACTGCAGAGGCTGGCTTGGTGCTGACTACAGACATCAAGTCTAGTGTGGATGCTGAAGAAGAAGAGCAGCATCTTAAAGACAAGGACATTACAGCCAGCGAGACCATCTCTACACCTGTCAGACCCTTTGCTGATGTTAAGGGTAATATATCAATGCTCTGTCTTTTCCTCTCCCTAAACTTCCTTACTGAGAGAATGGATGTCATACATGTTACAGAATAATTTGTTACACAGTTTGATTTACATATTTGAATAAAAAACAGCCTTGGATAACTGTAGTGAAGTAAAAAAATGTGTGCTGTTTCATTAAAGAAGAGTCATGGAGAGCATACAGATATATTCTCCTCTTCATAACAGATTTCAATGTATATTTTAACATTTTTTGTGCCTATCAAGTCACTTGCTCCCTTTATGTGTGTTCTGTCAATATCTGCATAATGGAGAGGTCACATCTTCCTGTATGAACGTCTTGTCTCTGAAAATAATTGATGTATTTTGTTCGAAATTGATGCTGGGTGTCCATACTTAAATTTATACAAATTTAATTTTTGTGTGTAATTCTTAGTTATAAAACTCTCTTTATACAAAGCCTGAAGTACAGTTGTTAGATTTCTCAAAACATGGGTTGTCTTACAAAAGAACAATATATGATCCAGATGTGTAATTTATATACCGTACGATAAACCAGTTACTTTCCCCTGAAGTTTTTATGAGGCATGAATTTTAAAAACACAAAAATAATTTTTAATTCTGTGTAATGTAATATCACTAATGTGATTAACTTTGTAATAAAAGATTGGTGTTGCAATAAGTGAACACTGAAGCCAGCATGGTCACAAAAGGGTACAGAATACATACACCCACATGCACACAGAATGTTCCAAAAGTGAATGTTCTTTCAAAAGTGTACTGTGAATAATATCATCTGTCAAAATATCGCCTGCAGATTTTCCTATTAGATTCCGTGTATCTTATACTGTTGCAGAGAAGAGGATTTTGGCAAGATTGGTAAAAGTTTTGGCCTCAAAATATTCCCTACAGTATGTCCTTAGATGGAACACAGTAATTTTTGGAAAACTCTGTGTAGGTGTCTATGAACAACTTTTATTATCATCGGTTTGTTGTTACCATGTACACATTTTCAATAAATATGCTTATCATTTTAACATATGTAAGTTACATACAAATCACAGATTCAGTAAACACACTCCAAACTCAAGAGGTGGGATTAAAACTAGATTTCTGTTATATTTTGTAAAAGTTTCACTGCAGTCAAGTGACAAAGTGCAATTTGGATATTCCTGTATATCTTCCACTGTATGGAGAAACAGTGATGTCTGAAAATGTCCCTGCAGCCATTTCTATAACATTAATTAACATGCAGAACTCACATTTGTTAAATACTTGTCTTTGGGTAATAGTGTATCTGACTCACATAGGGAGATTCCTGCATGGGAATAGGCTAGTGTCATTGGGTTTTCCTTACTTTTAGGCAAATGCCTGGAGATTTTATTAATTACATCATGAGCACTTTGTCCCACATTCCTTCAGACTTACTGTTCATAACTGTATT
>Ga0209628_10003352_pt1 | contig 11192 bp, 8 predicted proteins | sample TergutCu122P4_FD_187285 | JGI IMG/M metagenome (GOLD analysis project Ga0209628, IMG submission 187285) | Cubitermes ugandensis P4 segment gut microbial communities from Kakamega Forest, Kenya - Cu122 P4 (SPAdes) (version 2) | ecosystem: Host-associated > Arthropoda: Insects > Digestive system >...
GCCAAGGCAACAAAGCCATGACCTGCGAGAACACCATTTTACCTTCGTACATGTGTACCTGCCTGACTTGGAAATTTTTCGGAACCCATTCCCTTTTCAAGTCCTTACAGGTCGATTATAGTTGTAACTTGTTATATTTCAATACCTTAAAACGTTTTTGCGTTCAGTCCTTTGGACGCTAGTGGTTCGATTATATAAAGTGGCGGCAAAACCTTTTTGAAGGCATGACCGGGCGGGAAATCAGTGTCATGGCAATGGAACAACGACGGAGAATGAAAAAGACGGAGCAACAGCGGTAAACGCCAAACCCAATAAAAGGAAAACTCCCATGCGGCGCATCATTTTTTTCTTCTTGTTCACCCTTGTCGCGCCGCTTGTTGCAGCGGCGGACGACAGGCCGAATATTTTGTTGATTTTTACGGACGATCACGCTTATCAGGCGATCAGTGCTTATGGATCGAACCGTAACGAGACGCCGAACCTTGACCGGTTGGCGGCCGAAGGGATGCGGTTCACCAATTGCTGCGTGACCAATTCGATCTGCGGTCCGCAACGAGCTGTCATCCAAACCGGCAAGTATTCGCATATCAACGGCTTCAAAACGAACGGCGACAAATTCGACATCCGGCAACAGACCTTCCCGAAACTGCTACAACAAGCGGGATACCAGACGGCGGTCGTCGGAAAATGGCACCTCGAATGTGACGCCACGCCGGGTTACGATTATTCCGAAGTTCTCATCGGACAGGGACCGTACTACAATCCGCCGATGATCCGTAACGGCGAAAAAGTCAAACACACCGGGCACACGACGGAAATCATCACGGACCTTTCGCTCCAGTGGTTGGAAAACCGTGACAAGTCGAAGCCGTTTCTGCTGATGACGCAACACAAGGCACCGCACCGCGAATGGGACGCCTACCCGGAGTATTACAAAAAATTCAAGGATACGGAATTTCCTTACCCGGAAACGTTCGACGACAATTACGCCGAACGTGGCCGTGCCGCTCTGGAGCAGGACATGACGATTGCCGAAACGATGACCTTGCATGACGTGAAGGTAAACGTTCCTCCGCAATTCTTCAGCTCGCTCACCGACGAACAGCGGGCCGGTTGGCAAAAAATGTACGGAAATCGCAAAACGGAATACGAGGCGGTGAAAAACGACCCGGTCGCTTTGAAACGCTGGAAATACCAGTGTTACATGAAGGATTACCTGAGTTGTATTGCGGCGGTTGATGATAATATCGGACGGATGCTGAAATATTTGGACGAGAATCACTTGTTCGAAAACACCATCGTGATTTACGCTTCGGACCAGGGTTTTTACATGGGGGAACACGGTTGGTTTGACAAACGGTTTATGTACAACGAATCGTTCAAGACACCGCTCATCGTCCGCTTTCCGGGCCGCACCCCGCCGGGAATTGTGAACAATGACATTGTTTCGTTGATCGACTTGCCGGAAACGTTTCTCGAAGTCGCTGGTGTCACAATTCCCGACGACATGCAGGGGCGTTCGCTTGTTTCCGTCCTCAAAGGGCAAACGCCGGAGGACTGGCGAAAATCGTTCTATTACCACTATTACGAGTACCCGGCGGTTCACATGGTCAAGAAGCACGAAGGGGTCTACGACGGACGCTTCAAGTTGATCCATTTCTACGACGACATCGACGAATGGGAACTGTACGATCTTGCAAACGATCCGAACGAAATGTTGAACGTTTATTCCAAGCCGGAAAACTTTCAAGAGGTGTCACGTTTGACCGCCGAATTGGAACGGCTCAAGACGCAGTACAAGGTGCCGCCGGTCAAGGTCAACACCAGCAGCTACATTTACGACCGATCGGACGAACGTCCCGGTCTCAAGGAGACAATCGAGCGGCTTCGCGACGACATCGAAAAACGCAAAGCCGCCCAATAACCATCGTTCGCGGTTCGTTCATCTACTCGGTCAATTCTTTCCCCCGGGTCTCTTTGGCGAACCAAATGGCAACGGGGCCGAGCAGGTACAGGAGGCATAAAATCGCCCAAGCGACGGACACGGTGAATATCGTTTGCAGCAGATTGAGTGCAAGCAAAGCGAGTGCGGCAACAAGCCGTCCCGTATTGAAACAGAAACCGGTGCCGGTGCCCCGAAGCCGCGTCGGAAACAGTTCCGGGAAATAAACGGCGTAGCCTGCGTGCATTCCGGCGGTGAAGAAGCCGAACACCGGAAGCACGATATATAACGTCCAGACGGGCAGAGGAAATTGGCCGATGTGTCCGCCGAAAGGAATCAGAAAGGAAGGGATCGCAATCGCAAATGCGACGAGGTGGTAAAAAACGAAGGCTTGTTTGCGACCGATTCGCTGGGAAAGCGGTCCGAAATAAACCTGTCCGATCAGCAATCCTGCCGTAGTGAGGAACATGCCGAACATCGTCCATCGTTTTACCTCATCCTTCTGGGCCTGGCTGAATTGCGCTTTCGGCGCAGCATTCTCCACGTTGTTATCAATTTGAACAACCTCTTCGGGAACCATCGTTCGTTCAACGGCAAGTTTCATGATGTCTTTACCGTGAATATGGACGCCCCAAAACGTGGCCAAACCGATACCGGCAAGCGAGACTCCGACCAAAGTCGAGCGGAGACATTCTCCCCGAAACAGGTCGCCGACCACACCGGCTTTTTTGGTCGGATCCGCCTTCATTTTTTCATGGGCGGCTTTCCAGGTGTCCGGTTCTTTCAAACAGCGAAGCACGAAATAGAGGAGAATCGCGGGAAACAGACCAACGGCAAAGCCGAGCCGCCACGGAAGGGAGGTCGGATCAAAGAACGTGTGAGTCCAAGTGATCCACGGCGATGTTTCACACCAGGCCGCAACGAGGGCATTTCCAACAATGTAGGCACCAACCGCCGTGGCGAGAAACGTTCCGAGCGTGCCTGAGGCGTGAAAAATGCTACCGGTATGCGCCCGGGCTTTCTGCGGAAAGACTTCGGCAACGAACGCACTGGTGATTGCCCACTGACCGGCGATCCCGATGGCGACGATTAAGCGAAAAATCGCCAACTGCCACATCGCCATTGAGAACATCGACACCCCTGCGAAAAACGTGTAAAAGAGGATGCTCAGCTCCATCGTTCTTTTGCGTCCAAGCCGGTCGCTGACGACGCCGAAAAAGACGCCGCCGATGGTTCCACCGAGAAGAAAAGCGACAAAAATGAAATTGGAATACTGCTCAATTTGACTCTTGCTCGCTCCTTCGACGAGTGAAGGGACGATTTTGTCCAGGTTTGCGACAAGAATCTGCCCTTCAAAAATATCGAGCATCCAGCCGAACAGGGCGACGATAAGGACCGTCCATTGATAGGGTGTGATCCCGGAGTACCAGCGTTCTTTTGTCATGTTTTCGCTCATGGTTGTTTTTGTTGTTATTGTCTCGACGACGAGTCCAAAACCGCCGGACCATCAGGATAACCCAAAAGGTTCTCTGCGTCCAGACCGGAAAATAACAGAGATGACAGCCGGGAACGGAGCGCAGCGCAGTAACCGGATCAAACAGCTGGGAAATCCGGTCACTTCACTGCGTTACGTTCCCGGCTGCCATTTACAAAATGCGGTTGTTATTTTTATACTGTTCCTTTGCACAAGACGATTGCAAGGTTACAAAGTTACAAAGTCGCTTCAGCGAGTGGCAGGCTCGGCCGTTCGTTGTTCTGCCGTCTATCTTGTCACCCAATACGGGGCGTCGCTTGGGGCGTCGTAGTATTTTTGCATGGCGTCGTCCACGAGACCGAGGAACATTTGGAATCCGGCGGCTTCCTGGACGGTCAGGATTTCTTCGCATCGGCTGCCGACGACTTTGATCCCTCGTGATTCAAGCACTTGGCAGGCTTTGCGGAACACGAGAAACATTTCCATAAGCGTCGTCGCACCGGAACCGTTGATAATCAAAATCACCTTGTCTCCGCTTTTCGCTTTGACGGCGTCGATCAGCTTGTTGACCATCGCTTCGGCGGTTGCGTCGGCAGAAGTGATTGGCTGCGGTCCGGTTCCGCCCCCTTCGCCGTGCTGCCCCATGCCGATTTCCATTTGATCGTCCGGCAACGTCGAAATGTATTGTCCCGACTGCGGATGCGTTGCCGTTTTCATCGTTACGGCAAGCGTCGCCATTTGCGCATTAAACTTTTCGCCCAAAGCCGTCAATTCGTCGAGCGACGCTCCTTGTTCCGCAGCGGCACCGATGATTTTCGCAAGCGGAATGCACCCGCCAAGTCCGCGGCGATCCTCAACCGGAGCGGCAATACCGGGGGCGATGTCTTCGCAGGTCAGGATTTTTTGAACGTTAATCCCTTCCTTAGCCGCCAGGTCGAACGCTTTGTTGCCGTTCATCACGTCGCCGGCGTGGTTAAGAATCATCAGCAAGATTCCCGGATGATCCTTGAACATGCGAAGGGCTTCAAGAATTTTCGGCGCACCCGGTGCGGCAAAAATATCGCCGACGACCGACGCATCGAGCATCCCTTCGCCGACGTAACCGCTCAGGGCCGGTTCGTGGCCGCTGCCGCCGAGAGTAACGATGGCGACCTTGTCTTTCGATTTCGGTTTGGCTCGGACGACGATTTTGTCGGAAACGATTTTCACTTTCGCCGGATAGGCAAGTGCGTAACCTTGTAACAGTTCGACGGTCAAATCGTTCGGATCGTTCAGAAATTTTTTCATAACCATAACGGCTCTCCTCGGGTGAGTGGTAAAAAATCGAGTGTGAAACAGTGCCAAGATTGTATCAAAAGAGGAGGAGGAAAACAAGCGTACATTTCCCCGCTGTTTGATCCGGTCACTGCGTTTCGCTCCGTTCCCGGCTACCATCTCTGTTATTTTTATACTGTTCCTTACCGGGCAGGTTGCCAGGAGGATTGCAAAGTCGCTTTTTTCCTGGGAACGCATGCCAGTGAGTTCGTAGGCATCCCACCTGCGCAGGGTGGAGACTCCATTCCGCAACCTTCGCGCAGGCTGGAAGCCTGCGTTTGCAATCCTCCTGGGCAGGTTGCCTTTTTTCTTGATTCGCTCATAATGGCCGATGAGTCGGACCCGTATTTCGCCCAAAACCACAAAGCCGCTTGCATACCCAAAAAGGAGGTTTATTTTTTATGACGCACCGTTTGACTTTTTCCTCCTTTGTCGCTCGTTTATTTCTGGTTTTGCTTGCATGGAGCACCGTATCCAGTACCACTTTCGCCCAATCGCTCGTCAAAATTTCACCGCGTCCGTTGCATGAAGGAAAGATCAACGCCAAGCTGTTTGGCAATTTCGTTGAGCTGCTCGACGACGTAGTACCGAGTTTATGGGCGGAAATGATTAATGACCGCGACTTTGACGGGATCGTTCCGTCCGCCGAATGGTGCTACTATCGCGGAGAGCCGAACGTTTACCTCGACCGGAAATGGGAACCGAATGCAACATGGACTCGTGTGCAGGAGAATGCTTTTTGCGGAACCCATGCGGCTCAACTGACGCCAGTCAACGGCCAAGCCTCGCTTTCCCAACCGGGAATGTACGTTGCCAATGGTCAAACGTACAATTTTTCCGGTTGGTTTCGTGTTTCTTCGGATGTGACGATTACGATTACGCTCAAAACACTGCTCCCGAACGACGAGTGGTTTATCCTGGCGACGACTTCGGAAACTTTGAAAGCGGATGCACCGTGGCAAAAACTTTCGGCAACCTTGACCTCTTGCGGGACAAGCGACCGAGCGGTTTTCGAACTTTCGGCAAGCGGCGGCGTGCGAATCGATAAACTTTCTCTGATGCCGTCGGACAATACTCACGGTTGGCGAAAAGACGCGATTGAGTTGATCCGCCCGATCAAACCGGCGATTGTCCGCTGGGGCGGAAGCGTTTGCGATCCCGGCGGATACCGCTGGAAAAACGGCATCGGTCCACGGGAGAAGCGGGTTCCTTTTCCCAAGGTCGTTTGGGGACGCATTGATTCCAACGATGTCGGTATCGACGAGTTCCTTCAGTTTTGCCGGTTGATTAACGCCGAACCGCTGATTTGCGTCAGCTTTTCCGACGGCCCGGAAAGTGCCGCCGACCTGGTCCATTATTGCAACGATCCGCCGACGACGCCGTGGGGAAAACGCCGGTCGGAAAACGGTTTTCCGCAGCCGCACAACGTCAAGTTTTTCTTTCCGAGGGAAGGAAAGATCCTTCTCTTATTCCGTATAGTATGACGTCGATAATGAAAAATGTGCCGCGTTGACAATCCTTGTCAATCACGGCGCGTTTATTTCGGAGAAGTTTTTCCGAAATCAATTAACGAAGCGTCCGTTAACTTCCTGTGAACGGTAATCACCACGTGGACCGCAGAACGCAACGACCGGTAAGTCTCTGGCGTTCCCAATGCAAGGTCCGAACATTGCCATTACACTTCCCTGCGCAACTCATAAGCAATGGTCGGGGAAAGATACCGAATTTACGTTTCAAGGTCAAGAGCAATTTTCCGATTTTAACGATTTTTCCGAATTTTTCTGGATTAAAATGTTAAAACTGGAAAACTGGGGAGTATGAGAGAGACAGGCAAAGTTGATTTATGAACCCCAATGTTTTTCAAAACCTTGTGGATTATCCTGGTTATAGGGGTCGCAAGTTATATTCGCCGGAAAAAAAGCCATAATTTTTTCAAAAATAAACTTTCTACTCTTGTAATTTTATCTTGTCCCGTCATGTTATCCATATTGTCTATTTTGACACGTGTAAACTTTGAGCTGCGTGTAAACTTTGAGCTGGTTGAAACTCGAAACGCGAGGAATGGTAAGTTAAAAAGGAACAAAGGGACAATGTAGAAAATCTTCTATAATCCGCACAAAGTATTTATCATTCCCTTTTTAACTTGTTTTCGAGTAAGCCTGATAAGAAGTCGAAAATAGAAACATAGCCAGACACTCTGCGAATTTCATCGATTGCGTTTTTGATGAATTTGATTTACTCCGAGAAAACGAGGAACTGCATGAACGAATTGTTGCTTAGTGATGACCTCTCGACTTCCTCGGCGGTTCAGTCGCCGCTTGAAACTTACCTCCGCGAAATCAATGAGACCGCGCTTTTGAACGCAAAAGAAGAGCAGCGTTTGGCAATCGCCATCGGCGACGGCGATCTGGAGGCACGCGATAAAATGGTTCGCGCGAATCTTCGGCTTGTCGTCAATATTGCACGGGGATACACTGGAAAAGGGCTTGGACTCCAGGATTTAATTGAAGAGGGTAATCTCGGCCTGTTACGGGCTGTCGAGGGATTCGATCCCGGCATGGGAACCCGGTTTTCCACATATGCCAGTTACTGGATCAAGCAGTCGATCAAGCGGGCACTCATCAATTCGGCCAAAGCGATTCGGATTCCGGCGTACATGGTTGAGCTTCTTTCCAAATGGCGTCGGGCAAGCAACCGGCTCTCTGATGAACTCGGACGCAATCCGACGCCGGAAGAGGTCGCCCGGATTTTAGGGTTGCCGCGTAAGAAACTTCCCATCATCAAAAAAGCGATTCTGATTTACAATCTGACGCCGCAAACGGACCAGGCGGACATCGGCTGGTCGCTCGGCGAGATGATTATGGACGAACGGTCCCGGAGTCCCGACGAGGAACTGCTGGAAAGCGACAATCTCTCGTTCGTGATGAGTCAGCTCGACCAAATGGACCCACGGGAATCGGCGGTCCTGAGGATGCGTTTTGGACTCGGCCAATACGAGCCACAAACGCTCAAGGAAATCGGCGAAGCTCTCGGTTTGACGCGGGAACGAGTCCGCCAAATTGAAACGGAAGCTCTCAATCGACTCGCCGATTCGTTGGAAGGTACCCGTCCCAAGCAGGCGGCCTATCGTTGGTAATCTTTCTCTTTTACCAGGAGGATTGCAAAGTTCCTGGGAACGCAGGCTTCCAGCCTGCGCGAAGGTTGCGGAATGAGGTCTCCGCCCTGCACAGGTAGAATGCCTACGAACTCACTGGCAGGCTGGAAGCCTGCGTTCCCAGGAAAAAAGCGACTTTGCAATCCTCCTGTCTCTTTTACTTCTACTGTGTCATCTGATCTTGACAGCACGTAAGTATTTTGATATAAAGGCTTTCCGACTTGCAAGCGGTCGGACTTGCAAGCGGTCGATTTACACGCATGGAGGGCGAAATTGATGGAACGATATTTGATTGCCAAGGACTCGGTTCTCGCAGGATGTTTTCCATGATTCTTCATGCGGTGGCCATTGATGTCTTTTATGAAACGTCGCACGAACTGCTTGTTTCAACCATACGACGTGCCTTGAATTGTGTTTGGAAAATGGAATGGAAACCGTAGCTTTAACGGCCCTTGCCACCGGCTATGGACGATACCCACTTGCTGATTTTGCTCTTGTTTTACGAGAATTGCAGAAGGAAAGTTTCCTCCGTGTTGTTTCGCCGTATATCTATTGACACAAAAGCGATTAACAATAATTCTCATTGAAATTCACCCATAGATTTTGTGAGAGAGACAAAAAAACAGGGATACCAATTACAATCCGTCGAAGAAGAAAACGCGAACGCAACGGCAGAAAGTATTGAAAAACGAGAACTGGTAAGCGTTTAAACAGTTCTCCCTTATTTTTGGCAGTTTCACCGTTTTCATTTTTCAAGCATCGGCACCGGACAGCCAAGCGTTGCGCAAATGGCCCGGAGTAATTCCCCTTCCCGAGGGGTGATGACGTTGTCCGCCGAAATGCAGGCCGTGAACGCCGCAACCATTTTCTTTTTGATCGTCGGGGTGAATTGCGACAATTTTTTCAAAGCGGCGTCAAAGTTGGCAAACGTGCATGAACTTTGCGGTTGAAGAAACCCGCTCACTCCGAATTCCGTCAAACCGGCCTTGAACGCTTTTTCAATTTCCGCCTTGTCCGTGTGTCCGGCATGAGCCAAGTGCGAAAGAACCGCAATCATCGGTGCCGCCGCCGTCGGGATACCGGACAATTTCGCCGGGTTCTGTGGTGTCAAACCGAAATGAACGTCCAAGTCGTTCAGGAGCAGACCCCGGAGCGTGTATTCGAACAAATCGATTACCCCGTCCGCCTTGACCAGGTTCTCGACCACCTGCCGGAAGGTCCGGTATTGATTCGGACTTAACTGCCGTAAAGCCGGAAGCGATTGCTGCACGAGCGGGATTTTCGACTCGACCGGAAAATTCGCCAGACGGTCAAGCATTTTTTGTGTAAGAACCAGGCATTGCGGTTCGACGCTTTGTTGAAGCATCGCCCACTGTTGATTGCGGACTTCCGGTTCGCTTGAGATTAACGTTGCAAATAACACCGCTCTGGCACCAAATGGCTCATGGGCGTTGTTTCGGATTTCGACCGGGATTTCCTCCAGAAGCACCGACGCGACAGCCAGTTGCCGAACATCGAGATTCCCGATTTGCCCGAGGACGGCAAGCGGATTGAACGGTGTTTTCGGTTCCGGCGGTGCTGAAATTGGGGGTACAGGATGTTGCCGCAAATCGTCGGCGTTTAATTGGAGCGGGTAAAGTACTTCGGGAAACCGTCCGTTGAACGACGGATCAATCGCACGAATCCGGTCGGCAAGTGGCGGATGCGTCGCCAGAAGATTTGCAAACGCACTGACTCCGCCGATGTTTGCAATGAACATGTGTGACGCTTCACCGGAATTGGGATGCCGGATTGCCGAACTGACCCGGCCGCAACCGATTTTTTTGAGTGCTCCGGTAATACCGCCGGGATTGCGTGTGAACTGGACCGCCGAGGCGTCGGCAAGGTATTCCCGCTGCCGTGAAATCGCCGCTTGAATCAGTTGGCTGAAAACCATCCCGATGGCACCAATGATATAAAGTCCGATTCCCAGGAGCAACAAAACCGCTTTGATCCCGCCGCCGTTTTTGTCGTCCCGGCTGCTGCGAGACCTTCCCATGTCGGTGTACCACAGAATCCGCATGAGCATTGCCCCGAGGATGACGAGCAGGTTCAGGCCGAAAAGGATGCTGATGAGGCGGATATTGATCCGCATGTCGCCGTTGAGGATATGACTGAACTCATGGCCGATTACTCCTTGCAATTCGTCCCGGGTCAAGTAGTCAAGCGTTCCCCGAGTGACGCCAAGAGCGGCACTGTTCGGCGAAAACCCAGCGGCGAAAGCGTTGATACTTGTTTCATGATCGAGAATGTAGACGTTCGGAACGTTGATTCCGGCGGCGATGGCAAGTTCTTCGACGATGTTCAAAAGCCGCCGTTCCGCAAAATCGGTCGTCGAAGGGGAAACACGGCGTCCGCCGAGCTGCTGCGCAACGGCGTTTCCACCGCCGCTGGCAAGTTCGACCGATTTGAAAAAACTCGCTCCGCCGACCAACAGTCCGACGCCGCACATTGTCAAAAAGAAGAGGATCGGATCGCAAAAGGACATCTGCTCCAGATATTCGGCGTATCCCGGATCGGTCAGAGCGACCGCGATAACAACCAAAGCGTAGAGAGCAACCGTCAAAGCCAACAAGGCAAGGACGTAGTAAAAGACCAGCGTTTTCGTGCGCCGCCTGGCATTGTCTTGATGCTGAAAAAAATCCATATTCGCCTCAAATGGTGTAGTTGTGAGAGGCATGTTAAAAATGAAAAATGAAAAATATCTTGTCAGTTCAGTAATTATATCAGAGCCCGCCGCGTAAGCAAGGGAATTCGTAATTCGTAATTATTTGGGGGGACTTGAAAACCGCTCCGTTTTCGACGAAAATTCGCCTGTCGTGATTACCTTCACTTGAACACACCGGAGGAACAAATGTCATCACAATGGTACTATCAAAAACGGGGCGAGGCGAAGCAGGGGCCGTTTACCGATAAGGAATTGAAGGCCAAAGCAACGGCAGGAGAAATCACACCGGACGGATTCGTTTGGAAAGACGGTCTGAAAAACTGGGTTCCCGCCGGTAAGGTCAAGGGACTTTTCGTGGCGACACCCGTTCCACCTGTTCCGGCACCGCCGCAACCAACCGCATCGTCTGACGTTTACGGATTTGCAAGTGATCCGTTTGCCGACCTGATTGCTCTTGAAAAACGGTCTCCGGCAATTGCCCGTCCTGCCCAGTCTATCCCCCCAGGGCTGACGCATTCACTTGCGTAAAGTGCCGTTGATTTAAGGTTCATCGATTGTTAAAATACGTTTTTCACTCAAGGAGGAGTCATGGAGAACGCCG
>Ga0209628_10003353_pt1 | contig 11190 bp, 2 predicted proteins | sample TergutCu122P4_FD_187285 | JGI IMG/M metagenome (GOLD analysis project Ga0209628, IMG submission 187285) | Cubitermes ugandensis P4 segment gut microbial communities from Kakamega Forest, Kenya - Cu122 P4 (SPAdes) (version 2) | ecosystem: Host-associated > Arthropoda: Insects > Digestive system >...
TTCTGGATCGCGTGGTAAAGGAAGACGGTGTGGATGGCCTCGCGCACCGGGTCATTGCCGCGAAAACTGAATGACACGTTGGAGACGCCGCCGGAAACGTGGGCCTGGGGCAGGTTCTCCTTGATCCAGCGCACGGATTGGATGAAATCGACGGCGTAATTGTCGTGCTCGGGAATGCCGGTGGCGATGGCGAAAATGTTGGGGTCGAAGATGATGTCCTCGGCCGGAAAACCCATGCCGGTCAGCAATTCGTAGGCGCGGGCGCAAATCTCGATCTTGCGCGCATAGGTATCGGCCTGGCCCTTTTCGTCGAAAGCCATGACGATCACCGCCGCGCCGTAGCGCCGGGCCAGCCGGGCGTGCTCCAGGAAGGCGGCCTCGCCTTCCTTCATCGAGATGGAATTGACGATGCCCTTGCCCTGAATGCATTTCAGGCCCGCCTCGATGACTTCCCACTTCGACGAATCAATCATGATCGGCACGCGAGAAATATCCGGCTCGGCGGCGATCAGCTTGAGAAATCTATCCATCGCGGCGATGGAATCGAGCATCGCCTCATCCATATTGATGTCGATGATTTGCGCGCCGTTTTCCACCTGCTGACGGGCGACGGCCAGCGCGTCATCGAAGCGGCCTTCCAGAATCATCCGGGCGAAGGCGCGCGAGCCGGTGACATTGGTGCGCTCGCCGACATTCACATAAAGCGAGCCGGGCAGCACGTTGAACGGCTCCAGCCCGGACAGGCGCAGGGCCGGTTCAATGGCTGGCGGCCGGCGCGGGGCGACCGGAGCCACCCGCCCGGCGATGGCGCGGATATGCTCGGGCGAGGTGCCGCAACAGCCGCCCACGATATTGACAATGCCGCTTCGGGCCCAGCTTTCGATCTCATCGGCCAATTGCTCCGGCGTCTCGTCATAGCCGCCGAAGGCATTGGGCAGGCCGGCGTTGGGATGGGCCGAGACATGGCAATCGCAAACGCGCGACAGTTCTTCGACATATTGGCGCAATTCCTTGGCCCCCAGCGCGCAATTCAGCCCAAAGGATAGCGGCTGGATATGGCGCAGCGAATTCCAGAACGCCTCGGCGGTCTGACCGGAAAGCGTGCGCCCGGAAGCATCGGTAATGGTGCCGGAAATCATCACCGGCCAGCGCCGGCCGGCCCGCTCGAAAAATTGTTCGATGGAAAATAGCGCGGCCTTGGCGTTCAGCGTATCGAACACCGTCTCGACCAGCAGGATGTCGGCCCCGCCCTCGACGAGACCGGAGATGGCCTCCAGATAATTGGCCGCCAGTTCGTCGAAATCGACATTGCGATAGCCGGGATCATTGACGTCCGGCGAAATGGAAGCCGTGCGGCTGGTCGGGCCGAGCACCCCGGCCACAAAGCGCGGCTTGGCCGGGTTCTTCGCCGTGTATTCGTCGCACAGCCGCCGGGCCAGCGCCGCGCCCGCGAAATTCAACTCATGGACAATCTCGCTCAACTGATAATCGGCCTGCGAGACGGCGGTCGAATTGAAGGTGCAGGTTTCCAGAATGTCCGCGCCGGCTTCCAGGTATTCGCGGTGAATGCCGCCAATGACCTCGGGCCGGGTCAGCACCAGAAGATCGTTATTGCCCTTGAGATCATGCGGGTGATCGCAAAAACGCTCGCCGCGATAATCCGCTTCCTGAAGTCCGTGGCGCTGGATCATCGTGCCCATCGCGCCATCGAGAACGAGCAGGCGTTGGGCAAGCAGGGCGGAAAGTTCGCTACTACGGTCGGCTTGAATCATGATCACCTCGGCAAGACGAGAACCGGGGACGCCGCAAAAACAATCGGCGCCACAAACCGGTCAAAGGTTTGCGAGCGCCGTTGATCGTTGCCGAGCCTGGCCCCATGAATTGACAGGGTCGCAGCGCTCCTCGGCAAAAACGCCAGTTTACCGGTCGCCTTGACGGCTGCCAAGACGTTCGATTTGCCTTGGGCGGTGAGCAGCATTTGCCCCCTTCGATACAGGACCGTGAAAGCCATCGCACCTGCATCATGGAATCTATTGCGAATAGCGTGTCGTCGGCATAGAATCGCGATTTTTCATAACGAGAGACAAGCATGGCGGCATCTGGCGTCATCAAGAAGGGCAGAGCGCCGAGAGGCAGGTCGCGTCTTGCCGGATGCCAGCCCCGTCTTCCCGTTGGTCTGAAACGAGGGGCGCTATGGGTTGCGCTGCTGACTGCCACGGCCCATGGCGCGCTGGCGCAATCCGCGGGTGATGCGGCCCAGGAATTGCAGCGCCGGCAAGAACGCGAGCGCATCCTGCGCGAGCAGATGGAGCGCACGCCGGATGTGCGCCTGGAGCCCTCCGCAACCCCGCAAGGCATGGCGCGTTTTTCGGAGAACGAAACCCCCTGTGTCCGGATCGAGCGCATCACCCTGATAGGCGATGCCTCAGAGCAATTTCAATGGGCGCTGGCGCATGCGCACCGTATGGCCGATGGCACGCCCGACCCGGCGTTTGGCCGCTGCCTGGGCGCCCGGGGGGTTGGTCTCCTCATGCGGCGCATCCAGAACGTCCTCATCGCACGCGGATTCACCCTGGCCCAGGTGCTCGCCGGTCCCCAGTCCCATCTCTCTGAAGGCCGGCTGGAACTCACCCTGTTTCCGGGCCGGATTCGCCGCATCGAATTCACGCCGGACACCGAGCTACGCGCCACGAAATGGAATGCCTTCCCCATTCGCCCCGGCGACCTGCTCAACCTGCGCGACATCGAGCAGGCGCTAGAGAATTTCAAACGCGTGCCCACCGCCGAGGCCGATGTCGAATTCCGGGCGGCCGAGGGGCCGGACGCCGAACCGGGGCAAACCGACGTCATCGTCCGCTGGAAACAGGATTTCCCCTTTCGTCTCAGCCTGTCGGCCGACGATTCCGGCAGCAAGGCCACCGGCAAATACCAAGGCAGCCTCACCGTCTCCTACGACCACGCCTTGACCCTCAACGACCTCTTCTATGTCAGCCTCAATCGCGACCTGGGCCATAGCGGCGCCGGCGCCGGGCCTTACGGCACGCGCGGTTATGTCGTCCATTACGCCGTACCCCTGGGCTACTGGCTGCTGGGCCTGACCGCGAGCGGCAGCCAGTATCACCAGTCGGTTGCCGGACTGAACCAGACCTATCTCTACAAAGGCAGCAGCGACAACGCTGAAATCAGCCTGTCGCGCGTCGTCTATCGTGACGCAACCCGAAAGACCACTGCCTCGCTGCGCGGCTGGACGCGCCGTTCCAGAAACTACATTGACGACACCGAAATCGAAGTCCAGCGTAGGCAGATGGCCGGCTGGGGTTTCAACGTCGCCCACCGCGAATTCATCGGCGCGGCCACGCTCGATGCCCACCTCGACTATCGCCGGGGCACTGGCGCATGGAAATCCCTGGCCGCGCCCGAAGAAGCCTTCGGAGAAGGCACCGCCCGCCCCCAGATCATCGCTGCCGGCGCGCAGATCACCCTTCCTTTCCAACTCGCCGCGCAAAACCTGCGCTACACCGGCGCATGGCGCGCGCAATGGGACCGGACGCCGCTGATCGCGCAAGACCGATTCGCTATTGGCGGCCGCCATACCGTGCGCGGCTTTGACGGCGAAATGCAACTTCTGGCCGAGCGCGGCTGGCTGATCCGTAACGACCTGGGGCTGGCCCTGGGACAAAGCGGACAGGAACTCTACATCGGCGCGGACTACGGCGAAGTCCAGGGGGCCAGCAGCAAGTTCCTGATCGGCAAGCGCCTGAGCGGCGCTGCGCTAGGGCTGCGCGGCGGCCTGCAAGGCGTCTATTACGATGTATTCGTCGGCGCCCCTCTTTCCAAACCCGAGGGCTTCCGGACGCCGCATCGCGTCGCGGGATTCACGGTCAACTGGTCTTTTTAGGGCGCGGACATGAAACCACCGCTGTTTTGCCTTGTAGCCGCCGCTCACCCATTCCTGAACGTCTGATTGATTTCATAAACCGTTAGCAAGCTCGCGCCATCACGAGGGATACACCATGAACCGTCACTGCCACCGCCTGATTTTCAACGCATCCCGAGGCATTTTGATGGCGGTTTCTGAGAGTGCGGCGAGTCAAGGGCGGGGGCGTGGCGAGACGGGGGGATCGTTGGCGAGCGGTGAAAGATCCCTGATCGCCACGGTCAAGCCGCTGGTCTTCGCGGTGTGGGGAGTGTTGGGCCTGACGAGCCTGTCTCAAGCGCAAATCGTGGCGGACCCGAGTGCGCCGGGCAAGCAACAAGCCACGATTCTGAGCGCGCCCAACGGCGTGCCCTTGGTCAACATTCAGACCCCGAGCGCGGCGGGGGTGTCGCGCAACGCCTACCGCCAGTTTGACGTTCAGGCCCCAGGGGCGATTCTCAACAACAGCCGGAGCAACGTTCAGACCCAACTGGGCGGCTGGGTCCAGGGCAACCCGTGGCTGGCCGGGGGGAGCGCCCGGGTCATCCTGAACGAAGTCAATTCCAGCCACCCCAGTCTCCTGAACGGCTACGTCGAAGTCGCCGGGCAACGCGCCCAGGTGGTGATTGCCAACCCGGCCGGGATCAGCTGCGACGGCTGCGGCTTCATCAACGCCAACCGCGCCACGCTGACCACGGGCACGCCCTTGATGAGCGATGGCCGGCTCACCGGCTACCGCATCGACGGCGGCGCCATCGCCATCACCGGCCGGGGCCTGGACGCCAGCGGCGCCGACTACGCCGACCTCCTGACCCGCGCCGTCGAAATCAACGCTGGCCTCTGGGCCAACACACTCAACGTCGTCACTGGCGCCAACCAAATCAGCGTCGACTCGACGCTCGACAGTATCGTCACCCAAACCCGCCCTGGCACGGGCAGCGCCCCGGCCTTTGCCATCGACACCGCAGAAGTCGGCGGCATGTACGCGGGCAAGATCCACATCATCGCCACCGAAGCCGGCGTTGGCGTCCGGCATGCGGGCCAGATGTACGCAAGCGCTGGCGACCTCCTGATCACCACGGCGGGCCCGCTGGAGAACGCCGGCCAGATCGTGAGTCTTGGCGCCACCCGCATCGCCGCCGCCGCCCTGGACAACCAGGCCGCGGGCCGCATCGAAGGCCGCCAGCTTGCCCTGCACGCCGAAACCCTGACCAATCGCGGCCTCATCAACGGCGGCGACGCCGTACTTCAAGCGCCAACCCTCGACAACCTGGGCAGCGGCAGAATCTACGGCGACCACCTTGCCCTGGAGGCCGCCGCCCTCCAGAACGCCGCCGAAGGCGATAGCGCCCCGGTCATTGCCGCCCGCGATCGCCTCGACATTGGCGCGGCCACCCTGGAGAACCGCGAACACGCCCTGATCTTCAGCGCGGGCGAACTCGCCATCGGCGGGAAGCTGGACGAGCGCCAGCGCGCCACGGGCCAAGCCAACACCCTCCACAACGCCAGCGCCACGATCGAAAGCCTGGGCGATATGTTCCTGTCCGTCGGTTTCCTCGACAACAGCAACGAACACTTCAGCACGAAGGTCGAAACCGTTGCCAAAGACGCCATCACCGAATACCAGGGCTCGGGCTCTGCCAAACGCTACCTGGCCGGCACGCCGAATGTCTACGCCTACCAAGACAAATCGCTGCGCTTGCACACCCCGGACGGCAATTACAAAAACTGGTCGCTGTACCAATACACCCGCACCATCACCGAAACCCAGATTGCCGAGACCGACCCCGGGCAAATCCTCGCGGGCGGCAACCTGCACATCGACGCCGAGACCCTCCACAACGACAAAAGCTGGATCCTCGCCGGCGGCGACCTGTTGGGCCGGATTGGGTCCCTGACCAACACCGAAGTCAAAGGCGAGCGCATCACCACCGACGTTGGCACGGTCACGTCTTATTCCCCCAAGAAGACCAAGAAATGGGGCGGGCTGCTTGGCAGCAGCACCAGCACCAAGACCCGCACCGCCGCCTACCGGCCCGCGCCCGCCCTCCAGGTCATCGACCTGGGCGCCACGCGCTACGAAGCCCAGGCCCCGCTCGCTGGCCAGACAGCGGCCATCCCCCACAACAGCCTCTACCGGCCCGCGCCCGACCCCACGGCCCATTACCTCATCGAAACCGACCCGCGCTTTGCCCACTACCGGAACTGGCTCTCCTCCGACTACCTCTTGACGGCCCTCGCCTATGACCCCGCGCTCACGCAAAAGCGGCTGGGCGATGGCTTCTACGAACAGAAACTCATCCGCGAGCAAGTCGCCCAACTCACCGGCAGACGATTCCTTGACGGCTACGCCGACGACGAAGCCCAATACCAGGCCCTGATGAATGCCGGCGTAGCCGTCGCCCAAGACGTCGGCCTGATCCCTGGCGTCGCGCTCTCCGCCGCGCAAATGGCCCAACTCACCCGCGACATCGTGTGGCTCGTCGAACAAACGATCACGCTGCCCGACGGCAGCCAAACCACGGCGCTGGTCCCGCAACTCTACGTCCGCGCCCCGGAAGGCGGCCTCAATACGGGCGGCGCCCTGATCGCCGGCAACACCCTGCAACTCGACCTCGCGGGCGAGCTCATCAACAGCGGCACGATCGCCGGCCGGCAACTCGTCGCCATTCAGGCCGAGAAGCTCGCCAACCTGCAAGGCCTCATTCAAGGCAAAGACGTGTCGGTGCACGCCCAAACCGACCTCATCAATCGGGGCGGGCACATCGTCGCCCAAGACAGCCTGATCGCCACGGCGGGGCATGACCTCACGATTGAGAGCGCCACCCGCACGCAGAGCAACGCCCAAGGCGGGCGCACGAACATTGACCGGGTGGCCGGTCTCACCGTCACCGGCGACCAGGCCCTCCTGATGGCCGCCGCCGGCCATGACCTGAATCTGAATGCCGCCGCCATCCAGAACGGCGGAGAAGGCGGCACGACCGCCCTCGTTGCCAACAACAACGTGAACCTCGGCACGGTGACCGAAAGCCAGAGCAACCGCATCCTCTGGGACAGCAAGAACTGGCGCAGCGACGCCCACCAAACCGAGGTCGGCACGGCCATCCAGACAGAAGGCGACCTCATCCTGCAAGCCGGTCACGACGTGAACATCCGGGGCGCCAACGTCAGCAGCCAAGGCGCCCTCGTGGCGATCGCCGGCAACGACGTGAATCTCGGCGCCAGCCAGCGCCGCATCCAACTGGACGAAGCCCACCAGAACACCGACAAGGGCTTATTCTCCAGCACCACCACCACCACCCGCGACACCCTCGATCAAACCCTGTCGCAAGCCACGACCTTCTCGGGCGACACCGTCACGCTCCTCGCCCATCACGACATCAAGGTCATCGGCAGTAACGTCGTCAGCGACCACGGCACGACCCTCATCGCGCAACACGACCTCACCATCCAGGCCGCCACCGACACCACCCAGGAGACCCACTTCCAGGACAAAAAGACGAGCGGCCTCTTTAGCAGCGGCGGCATTGGTTTTACGATCGGCACGCAACAACAAAGCGTAGACCAAGAAGGCTCAAACACCACGGCGGCGGCCTCCACCATCGGCGCACTCAACGGCGACGTGATCCTTGAAGCCGGCAACGCCTACACCCAGACCGGCAGCGACGTCATTGCGCTCAACGGCGACATCGACATCACGGCCCGGCAAGTCACCCTCCAGGAAGCGCGCGAAACCCGCCGCGACACGATAGAAACAAAATTCAAGCAAACGGGCCTGACGGTGGCCATCACCAACCCGATTATCAGCGCGATCCAGACCGCCGATCAGATGCACCAGGCGAGCCAGAACACGAGCGATGACCGGATGAAAGCCCTGGCGGCGGGCGCGACCGCGCTATCGGCGAAGAACGCCTATGACCAGGTTGCCCAAGACCCGCAAGCGGCTGGCGGCGTGGGCATCTCGATCACGCTTGGCATGAGCAAGAGCCAATCCAAAACCGAACAAGCGAGCGACACCGCCCAAGGCTCGACCCTCCTTGCGGGCAATGACGTCAAAATCACCGCCACCGGCGCGGGAGAGAACAGCGATCTCACCGTCCGAGGGTCCGAAATCTCCGCCGGCAACAACGTGACTCTCAAGGCAGATGGCGACATCAAGCTCTTGGCTGCCGCGAACACGAGTGAACTGGAACGCCAATCGAGCAGCATGAGCGCTGGCGTTGGCGTGGCGATCACGGTTGGCTCGGGTGGCGTTGGCTTTGGTTTAACCGCCAACGCCAGCGCTGGCCGAGGCAAGGCCGACGGCCGGGATACGGTTTGGAGCAACACCCATGTCAGCGCCGGCAATCAGGTCAGCCTCGAATCGGGGAAAGACACCAACCTCATCGGCGCCACCGTCGCCGCCCCGCAGGTCACGGCGGATGTCGGCGGCGACCTCAACATCCAAAGCCTGCAAGACACCAGCAAATACAAATCCAAAGACCAGAATATCGGCGGCAGCGTGACGGTTGGCATGGGCTTCTCTGCCAGCGCCAGCTATGGCCAGCAAAAGATCAAGAGCGACTACGCAAGCGTACAAGAACAATCCGGCATCCAGGCTGGCGACGAAGGCTTCCAGGTCAATGTCCACGGCAATACCGACCTCAAGGGCGCGGTGATCGAAAGCACCCAGGCCGCCATCGACAACGACAAAAACACCCTCAAGACCGGCACCCTCACCACCTCCGATATCCAGAACCATGCCGAATACGAAGCCAGCAGCATGAGTCTGGGCGGGGGCTATACCAGCCAGAATTACAGCCTGCTCAAGGCCGACGGAACGCCCTTGAACGCCCCGCAAAGCGGCGTCGGCGCCAACCAGCAAGGGCAGGCCACCACCGGCGGCGACACCGTGCCCGGCACGGAACAACCGTCGTACAACGGCTGGAGCGCCACCGCGCCGATTGCGATGAGCGCCAGCGGCGACAGCAGCAGCACCACGAAGAGCGGCATTTCTGGCGCGCGGATCGACATCACGGATGAAGCCGGGCAGCAGGAACGCACCGGCAAAACAGCCGAAGAAACCCTCGCCAGCCTGAACCGCGATGTCACAACCGACAAGGACAGCAGCGCAAGCCTCAAGCCGATCTTCGATGAAAAGGAGATCAAGGCTGGCTTTGAGATCGTGGGGGCATTCCAAAGAGAAGTGGGGGCCTTCCTCAACAACCGGGCCAAGGAAATCGACAGCAAGAACGCCCAGGCCAAGGAAATGGATGCGCTGGCATCCGACCTGAACAATGGCTTGAGCGACGAACAACGTCTGGCGCTGCGCGACCAGTCCATTGCGCTACGCGCCGAAGCGCAAGCCATCAACGATGACTGGGGCGCGGACGGCAGCTATCGTCAAGTGCTCACGGCCCTGTCGGCGGCAGCCGGAGGCAATGTCACGGGCGGCACGACGCAATTCGCGCAAGACATGCTCGTCAACTACGTGCAACAACAAGGCGCTGGCTATATCGGCCAACTGGTCGCCAAGGGCGATTTGACCGAAGGCAGCCCGCTGCATGCGGCGCTGCACGCCATCGTGGCCTGCGCGGGCGCGGCGGCCAGCAGCCAGGGCTGTTCTTCCGGCGCGCTCGGCGCGGCGACCAGCAGCGTCCTGACCGGGCTATTCAGCGACACCAGCCCGGACGAGACCGCCTCGGAACGGCAGGCCAAGGCCAATCTGATCACCAGCCTCGTGGCCGGTATCGCCGCCGTGAGCGGCGCGGATACCACCACCGCGACCCACAGCGCCATCGCCGCCGTCGACAACAACTGGCTGGCGTCGCAGCAGATCGTGCAGATGAACAAGGAACTGGAAGAAGCCAAGACGCTTCTGGAGGAACTCAAGGTCAGGGGCAAGTGGGCCTATGTCTCGAAAAAACAAGACATGCTCACCGCCGGCGGCTTTGCCAAGGGGCTGGCCGAATCGGGCTGGAACGACCTGAAGGGTCTGGCGGAATTCCTCAGCCACCCGATCGAAGGGCTGAACGGCCTGAAGCAAATCATCAGCGATCCGAACGTGCGGGAAGCCATGACCGACAGCCTGTTCCGCGAGCTTGACGCCAAGATCGAGCGCATGAGTCTGGCGCTCGAACACGGGGGAGACCAGCACGCCGAACAGTTGGGCCGGGATATTGGCGAATTGGTGTGGCAGGTCGGCATGGTGGCGACCGGCGTCGGCGGCGTTGCCAAGGGCGGCGTGGCGCTGGCGAAGGCGGGGGTCAACATCGGAACCAAAGGATTGGAGTCTTTGGCGCTTGCCACAGCAAAATTTGAAGCGGGAGCCATCAAGGGATTCGTGTCTGCGGATGAGCTTAATGCTTTGATGAAAGCATCGGAATGGTCGCCCGCATGGAAATCGGGAACTTCGGTCGCCGAGGTGACTGTGCAACCGGGGACTACCATCAAGATGGTGGTGAATGAAGGGCAATACCAAATGCTTCGTGAGGGAAAACCTGCATATGGCGGATTCGCAACCTTCGATGATGTGCCGAACCAGGCATATGCCCGAAATCAATTGGCTATTACGTCGGAGATGAAGCGAGACGTAAGTTATGTCGTCGAGGTTGAAATTACGCGCCCCATCAATGCCCAAGTCGGCATTGTCGGCCCCCAGGGTGCCGCATCAGGAGGAGGAAATCAGCTTCATCTCTTCATTCCGGATGGGCAGAGAGGGGAGTTCCTAAAGTTTGTTGAAGGCAGTGGAAAGGCGCTTCCATGAATGACAAAGTAGAGCATTTCACGTGGCATAACAACAAGGGTCAGTCGGTACTGGTCTCTGAACTTTTCCAACATCAAGAGATTCATGGCCCATTTATTCGTCGCTCGTGGCAAGTGAATGGACAGCAATTCGAATCATCAGGAGCAGGATCTTGGTGCCTTTTGCCAGACGCTAGTGGCTTTATCCTGATTGAAGATGATTGGAAGCCGGACAACGCTGTTTTGCTTGACGCTTATGGAAAAGAGCGCATACGTCTGACGGTTCCGGGGGAACTGATACCCTGGATGGATGATTCGTCCATACGCAGCGCAGGTTTTCGATGGCTCGAGCGCTCCGAGGAAGCAGGGCAATGTACGTTGATTGGGACAGCGAATGATGTCTTGTCCGGATTCGGAGACTTTGGGTGCGATCTTGATTATGTGAATGGTGTTTTTTTGAAAGCCTATAAGGTGCGGGTGTAGCGAAGTGACTGCCCAGAGAATGGGTCGGCATCGCTTTTAATTTTCTGAGAGTGCTTGTGATGAAATTT